>Ga0068856_100000875_pt1 | contig 32269 bp, 25 predicted proteins | sample KBSCornC62_FD_66595 | JGI IMG/M metagenome (GOLD analysis project Ga0068856, IMG submission 66595) | Corn rhizosphere microbial communities from Kellogg Biological Station, Michigan, USA - KBS Corn C6-2 | ecosystem: Host-associated > Plants > Roots > Rhizosphere > Soil ... | reverse complement strand
AGAACGGACGCATCAAATCCCCAGACGCTGCAAGAGCCTGAATTCTACCCTACTTCGCCCATGGCACACCGCTGGACAAGCGGAAAGCATCCGTCCAGCCAAATTGCATGGCCAATAGAACGAATACATTGAAAATCACGACGAACCAGAGCAGGCCGCGATTATCCGCCAGATGCATGAAGAACAGCAATGCCAGGCTGGCCTCGATAACGGCGACCACCAGCATGCGGGTAAACATCTGCCCTGGGCTGATGCTCTGATAAGCAATTACAAATTGAATTCCTGCCAGAACCAGCAGGCATACGTAAACCATCAAATCCTTACTCATGGAACGACTTTTCTGTGCTTCCGCGGTCATAGAGATTTGCTTCAGCTCCTGCGATGGCTAGTGAGCCAGGTTCAACAGATAAACGAAAGGTACAACGAACATCCAGACCAGATCCACGAAGTGCCAGTAGAGTCCCAACACTTCTAGATCGTCGGCGTTATATCGGCCAGCCTTGTAGCGCAGGCCCACGACGACCAAAGCAATCACTCCCCCGGTAACGTGGGTGAGGTGCAAACCCGTAATGCTGTAGAAAGTCGCGCCAAACAGCCCCGTACCCCAGGGATTCTTGAACAAAGTCATGCCTTCGTTGATGAGGGACATCCACTCGCGAATATGGAGCAAGGCAAAGAGTATGCCCGCCGCCGCGGTGATGAGTGTCCAGCGCAGGGCCCTCGCCCTATCGCCCGCTCTAGCCGCCCGTACGCCGTTCAGCATGGTCAGACTGCTGGTGAGCAGGATGAAGGTCATGAGAGCTAGATTGGTGATGCTATGAAAAGGTCTGGGCCAATCGGGAGTGCCGTTGCGCAAAAAGCCGTAGGCTACAAGACAACCGGCAAAGGTCGCTGTATCGGCAATGATAAACAACCACATCGCCATCTTCTTCGCGGGAATAGAAAACGTGGGTTTTTCCATCACGCTGAAGCTGGAATGAGATGGGATGGTCATTTCCGCCTGTGTCGTGCCCATAGTAATCGATGTCTCCCGTCGATTCAGCGCTGCTAAAGCCTGATCCACAGCAGCAACAGCAGATAGATCCAAAGACCGTCCATGAAGTGCCAGTAACGGACGGTTGCGTCCAGAGTGCTCTTTCGCAAAGTAGAGTTGCCGATCTTGCGAATGATCCTGAGCAAGCCGCCCAGGCCACCGAGCACATGCACAGCATGGACCGCGGTCAACACATAGAAAAACGAACTGTTGGGATTCGTGGCCAAATACAGACCCTGGGCTCGCAATTGTGCCCACGCCAGAGCCTGGCCTGCTACGAAGACCAGCCCTAGAGCGAGGGTTATGTACAGAAAACGTGTCGGCTCGGCGGCGCTACTTTTCAACCCTCCCGCGAACTCACGCATGCGGCGTCTCGCCACTTCGAGCGCAATGCTGCTCGCTATAAGCACGAGCGTGTTGAAGTACAAAATGTTCGGGAGGGCGAGATGCCGCCAATCCAAGGCCGAGCCCTGCCGCACGATCAAGGCGCTGGTGAATGCGGCGAAGGTCATCGTGATGGACGCCAGCACCACCCAGATTCCAGTGGAGGCAGGAGGTGGAGCATAATCCTTCACTGCCGGCAAATGCCCAACTGCCGGAACCAGATTGCGGCCGCCCCCGTTGTTAAAACCATCGTGGCCGCGCGAGCGTTCCCCGGGTTCTTCGATTCTGGGCGGCTGATGAACTATTGTCGCCATAGACTGCTGACTCCCTTACGTAGATCGCTTAAGCCTCGTCGTCTGCGCTCGCCTTTTCAGGCGAGGTTTGCATGACGTAATCGCCGCTTGAGCTTTCCACGCCGTACTGATAAGGATCGTGATACACCACCGACAGCTTCTCGCCAAAGTTGTTGTGGGGCGGCGGCGTGGTCGGCGTGCTCCATTCCAGCGAAGTGGCTTGCCATGGATTGTCCGAAGCAGGGTCACCCTTGAAGCGGCTGATGAACAGGTTGTAGAGAAAGACCAGTTGCGCCGCCCCGGTTACTAAAGCAGCTATGGTGATGAACTTGTGCAGCGGAATAAGGTGCTGCATGTACTCGGGTGCGAACGCCTGATAGCGCCGAACGTTGCCGGCCAATCCCAGATAGTGAAAGGGCATGAAAATCGCGTACGCGCCGACGAAGCTAAACCAGAAGTGAATCTTGCCCAGCTTTTCATCCATCATGCGGCCGTACATCTTGGGGAACCAGAAATATGTTCCCGCAAAGATTCCGAACATCGCGGCAACGCCCATCACAAGATGGAAATGTCCCACTACGAAATACGTGGCGTGTAGCATGATATCGATCGAGGGCTGCGCCAGAAAAAAACCGCTAATCCCGCCGCTGATGAACATGGAGATGAAACCCAGGGCGAACAGTGAAGCGGAGTTGATCCGTAATTTCGCGCCGTAGAGGCTTCCCATCCAGATGAGGACGACGATGGTCGAGGGGATGGTGATGATCAAAGTCGGGAACGAGAACACCAGCGAGGAAACCGGATTCATGCCGCTGACGAACATGTGGTGCCCGTACACCATGTAGCTCAGCACCGCTAGCGCGCCCATTGCATAAATCAGCACTCGGTGGCTGAGCATGGGTTTGCGCATGTTGGTGACGAGCACATGCGACACAATTCCCATGCCTGGCACGATCGCGATGTAAACCTCGGGATGCCCGAAGAACCAGAACAGATGCTGCCACAGCAGGGTTGATCCCCCGGAGTGCGGCTGCAGCTGGTCGTTGATTACGGTATTCGCCGGCACAAAGAAACTGGTTCCCGCCACGTGATCGAGAATCAGCAGGATGCATGCCGGCATCAATACTGCGAACGCGGTCAGGCCCATGCAGGAAGTGATGAACCAACTCCATGCGCTGAGCGGCAGACGCCACAGACTCATGCCTCTGGTCCGCATGTCGAGAGTGGTGGTGATGAAGTTCAGCGAGCCCAGCAACTGGCCAACGCAGAAGATGGCGATAGAGAGAGCCCACAAAACCACTCCGGAGCCTTCTCCGGGGCCACCTACCTGTCCCACGGCGCTCAAGGGAGCGTATTGCGTCCAGCCTCCAAGGGTGGGGCCATCGCCCACGAAGAAGGACGCCATCAGGACCAGAAAAGCCGTGAACGTGATCCAGAACGACATCATGTTGAAATGGGGGAAGGGCATGTCCTCAGCGCCCACCTGAATCGGCAGAAAATAATTGCCGAACGCCGCAAAGGGCGCGGTGGTGAGCACAAAAAACACCATGATGGTCGCATGCATGGTCATCAGTTGCAGGTAGAACTCGGGCGTCATCATGTCGCCCGGAGCGCCGTTCTTGGTGAGCAGATGCAGGCCAGGTATGGCAAAGTTCGTCCAACCCAGGTGAATGCGCATGAGCCAGGAGAGCACCATGCCAACAAATACGGCCACGAGAGCGAGTCCGTAGTATTGTTTGCCGATGACCTTGTGGTCGAGGCTGAATACGTGCTTCCGAATGAAGCTGGTGGGCGCAGTGTGCTGTGCTGCGTGGGCATGCGCCGAAGTGTCGTGCATCAGGTTCACCTCAAACAAAGATCTGTTCGCCGCAAATGAGGCGGCTGTTCCGCATCACTGCAGGGCGGCTTGCTTCTTGAGCCAGGCGTCAAAATCTTCCTGCGACAACACTGAGAGATACGCCTTCATGTTGTAGTGTCCGAGACCGCACAGTTGCGTGCAGACAATCTCGTAGCGGCCAACTTTGGTGGCTGTGAAATGCACGGAAAGGTCCATTCCCGGAACAAAGTCTTGCTGAATGCGCAACTCAGGGACGAAGAATGAGTGTCCAACATCCTTCGAGTGCATGAGCAGATGAATCTCGTGATTCACAGGCACGGCCATCTCCGCGGTCACGATGTCGTCCTTGGAATCGGGATCATGGTCGATGTCGATTCCGTAAAAGTTCTGATTGGCTTCGCTGATCATGTCGGCATGGGTGGGGCCGAACTTTCCATCGGCCCCTGGATAGCGAAAGTAAAAGGCGAATTGGCCGGCTTGCACCTGGACGGGCATTGAGTTGGGGGAGGGCGGCGTGAAGTAAACATTTGCCCAGGCCTTCACGCCAAAAACACCGAGTGCAAGAACTTCAGTTCCGACCAGCAGGATCGCGGCCCAAACCATCGCTTTGGCTCCGCCCGGAAAGCTTTTGATCTTATCGCCGGGGCGGGGGTTGGAGAATTTCCAGATAAAGAATCCCAGGATCAACTGGGAAGCGACAAATGAGATACCCGCCTCGGCCATCGTCTCCGACATCTGCTCATCAATGGGGGCGCCATGAGTCGAGATGTCCTCCGGCATCCACCAGGTATGTCGCAGGATGGGAATGGCGGAGACAATTGCGATCACGAAGATGGTTATTGCGAACAGTTTCGCCACGGTGTCCTCGTCTTGAGCGATTTAGCGTATTTCTTGTGAATGGCGCATGAGCCGCGCTGGGCGACCACAGCGGCTCATGCGCACTTAATTCTCACTTCGCCTTGAACGTGAAGTCGGCTTTGGCCGGAGCGCCCGCAGCAACGGTTACTTTCTGCGTCTGCGTACCGTAGGTTTCCTGCCACGCCGTGACGGTGTAGTTCCCCGGGGGCACGTTGTTGATCGTGTAGTTGCCGCTCGCGTCGGAAGTGGCATAGGGCCCCTTCACCACTGCGAACCAGCCATGCATCCAGGGGTGAATATTGCACTTCACTTCGATCATTTCCGGGGCCTTCCAACTCTTTTGCACGGGCGGCGCTCCCGGCGGCTGCGACTGATTCCACGGAATGTTTCCCGTCATGGGATTCGGATTGGGATGGATGTTGTGTGCAGTCTGATCGCTGGTCGTCACTTTGAAAGTCTCGCCAACATTCATAGCCAGGACGTGAGGCGTGTAGCGGCAATTCTTCTGATCGAAGACGGGGACCGCGGTAGCGGGTTGAGTCAAGGCTGCGCCGCTCAAACCTTCGGAAATATAGAGCACCACGTTCTCCAGACCTCCGCCGGAGCCTACGACTACGTTCTCCATTTTCGGCGCATCGTTGGCATTCGCCTTCGCGCAATACGGATCTTTTGACATGTCCAGGCCCTTCATATGCGGGGCCGTCCCATCGAGTTTCACCGTGCCGGTAATCTTGCCTTCCCCGGCCGCGTTGACTCTTTGATTCAATAGCAACGCTGCGCAACAGACTAAAAGTACCGTCACAAATCCAGCCGCGAATTTATGCACTCTTGTCATTCTCTCTCCCCTTAGACTCGAACCCCACTCCCCGTGTAACTACTTGTTGCGCCGTCACTGTTGTCCGGCGGGCGCATTTGGATCAACCGGCTTCAGGCCAAGTTGCTTGGCCATCGCCTTTTCCTTGCTGGGCTGGGACATAAGCGCGCGCAGGTAAAAGACCAGATCCCACGCCTCGTCGGGCTTGATGTTATCCGCGAAAGAAGGCATCGGGGTTCCATCCAACCCGGTCATAAAAATGCGGTAGATCTCTTGATCGGAAGTGCCGCACTTCGGCCGGCTCCCATCGGTAAAGTTGTACGCCGCGATGGGGCGTCCAAGATCATCCTGGAGTGTTGAGGCAGAGGGTCCATTCGCTTCGCCTGTAACTCCATGGCACTTCCAGCACTGGACTCGAGCGAACACCTCTCGGCCGTTTTTAATACGCTCGGGCGTAACCTCAGGCTCTTTCGGAATTTCGATCGGCGTGCCCGGCTTCTCGTTCGCCCAACGAGGAGAAAAGTGCTTGATCCATGCGACCAGGTCAGCTTTCTGCTGTGCAGTGAAGGTGTTCCACTGCGGCATATTCGAGCGATCGAGTCCGCGGGCGATCGTGTCGGACAAGTCCTGGTCGGTGGGCAGAGTCCCAGTCGGAGTCGAGCGGCATTTGAAGATGCCCAGTTGGAAATCGCGCGGCTTGGGATCGATCCAGGGAAAATTCTCTCCCATTCCGTCTCCCCGCTCGCCGTGACAGCCGACGCAATAGCGGCGATAGTCGTATTGTGCGTTTTTGGCATGCCCGGTCACTTTGCCGATGTGGCTCTCCATGCCCATGCGGGCGTTGAGGTCGGATTGTGTTTGTTGCGCGAGTGAGGCCAAGGGAAATGCCATCACTACCGTGCCGAGACCAAGCAATGATTTGTGCAGTCTGGTTCGCATGCGTCCCTCTTAGAAGTCGAAGTCAAATCCGAGCATCAGACTGTTGCTGCTCAAGTCCGTTCCGCTCACAGGCGAAGTGCCCCGTTGACGGATCCACGAATACTCATTGTGGAAGGCGAAACCGGCGCGGCTCGTCATGAACGGGTTATAGCGATAGCCGACCACATAGTTATCGATATCGCCGACGTTGGATGGAATGGTGGCGAACGCCTGCTGCGACATGCGGACCCATTCTGAACGCTGGAAGATGGTCAACTGCGGGCTGTAGACGTAATGCGTTTCAACGAACGCACCGTTCCATGTGGGATTGCGTGCGCCCAGGGGTAGTGCTCCAGTCGTGTTGTTCTGCGAAGCAGGATCGCAAGTGCCCGTGATGATGTCGCCATAGCACGCTCCGAACCATGCGCTATCGGACCCGTGCTGCGTGAATACCTGGAAATCGACGTGTTGGCCCAGGTAGAAGAGACCCTCAAATCCCACTCGGCTGAAGGTCTTGTTTCCAATGCCAGAGCCCGGAATGGGGACACCTCCGCTGGTCAGGAAAGTGGTGGGAGCTACACCATACATGGCATAGCCGCCGATACGTTGCACTCCCAGCCTGCCTGCACTGAAGGCCTGACTTCCGGCGAAGAATGCGGTGTATGAGTTCTGGCCATACGGCAGATCAACATTGCCATCGGTGGAACTGAACACGGTTGCCGACAAGCGGGTACGATCGTCCCCGGAGTGACCCATCCACTCGACGCCAAGTTGGTTGTCGCCCACCTGGCCGAAGATGTTGCCATCTCCGACAGGAATGAAATGGAAGAGTTGATAGCCGCCACCGCTGCCCGACAAGGTCAGGCTCCGCTTCTCCGAAATAAAACTGTCGAGTTCAAACTTGCCGACCTTCACGTTCATCCACGGACTGTGGAACAGGTTGTCAAAGCGCACGTTGACGGCTTCGAAGTGAAAGGCCCCCGTCTCGTCGGAGGAGGGCACAAGCTGGAAGGAGAAGTTTTGTTCCAGCGTGCCCATTGCCAAGATGTCGAGCCCGCCCAGGTTGAAGCCGGTGGTGGTGATCTTTTGTTCCCCGGTGGGAGCGGTATCGACTGCGACTTTATTGACGCTCTCGCGACTCCAGAACGGAGTCATGCGCAAGGTGATCGGCCAGTAGGAAGCATTCTGCCAGATCGGGGCGTCACGATCGTTCATGAGCTGGTAGCCATTGTCTTTAAATTTCTGGCCAAAGTAGTTCAGCATCGGAAACGATTCATGGCAGGCTGAACAGCGCAGACCGTATTTCCGAGCGAAAGCAGGAAGAGCATTCGCCTGTGGACTGGTAGCTAACACCAGGAAGACAGCTAGTAGGGTGATAGGAATTGCAGATGCCGCACACGAATACTGACGAGACTGCGTCCCCATACGCATGCCGAACTCCTTCTGAATGTCGTGTTGCAGACCACTAAGTTCCCACAAATTCAAAGGAAGGTATAGCGCGGGCAAGGCTGAGGAACCAGCAAGGAGAACCCCTCCCCTCGAGGCAGGTCGGTATCCAGCAACAAAAACCTTTTAACACCGCTCCTACCACCTTACCGGGAGCGAATCCTACTATCATCCCTCGTAATCTTGCAAGAAGAATTTGCAAAGATTTTACACGTTCATGACAACTGCGTTGGGTGACTTCCGATTTGGAGGTAGATGGGCCTCATTTATGCAGTTGACAGAGGCGCTTACGAGCGTTATCAAGGATGACTAACGTTGAACTTTTCTTCTATGCGGGGCCTTACCTTCCAGGGGATGGCGAGCGGGGAATCCTTCTGCGCGTCATCGAGGCGCGGCAACGCGCGCCAAAAGAGTGCCTTAATCCTCATCGCCATTGTTGTTGCACTGTGGTTTGGCATACCAGCCCTGCAGGCTCGCGAGAAAGATACGACACAATACGGCGCTGGTTTGATCGTCAACGTGCCATTCCCACTGGCTGATGTCACGCAAGCCGTCAACGATGTTATTCAGAGTGGGATCATCCGGGGCAGCAAAGAATATGACCGCGAGGAATATGTCACGGGGGCGGAGGTAGCCACATCCGTGCGAGGTTTCCCAGCCTGGCAGGAAGGTGGAACCGTGTTCTACAAAATGCGGACTCATGCGCTGGATCCTAGAAATTTCAAGGAAAGCGGCGATGTGGGGACGCTTGCTGTGCGCTATGTGCTGCAACCTCAGGGCGAAAAAAATACGGTGCTGCGGATCGATGCGATTTTCGTGGAGGACTTCCGGCACACCGTGCATCTTTCCAATGGATCGGTTGAGGGCGCAGAATATAAAGACGTTCACGACCACCTCGAGACCTTGCACGTGCTCAAGCAGCAGGCCGCCGAGGCCGCGGCGCAGGGCACACAGGTAAACGCAAAACTTCTCCGGAAAGAAAGCTCTGCACCATCTCTTCCCGTTCAGAGCCGGGTGTCGTCCCACGTAGCTCCGTCTGCGGCGAAACCGCTGACTGCCGGCTTAGAGTCCAGTGAGAATCCGGAAGAGCATCTGAAGTCTCTTCGTCGGCAGGTGGAGCGTACTGTAAAGTCCCCGGGCGCACCCTTGAAATCGTCTCCGTTCCGCACTGCCAAAACACTGGTATCCCTCCCGAGCGGGACTGAGGTTCTGATCGTGATTTCCACTCCGTACTGGTTTGGGGTTGAGACGCACCAGGGTCAACACGGCTGGGTGTCCCGCGACGAACTGGAGATCCTGCCGTGAAGTGTGTCGCCAGATTCAAAGGAGAGGTAAGCCTGCCCGCGCTGCTGATCGCAGTGTTATGGCAAGCAGGTTTTTGCCAGAGCAACAGCTCTCCCGAACGGGTATTTCCGCAATCCAAAGACTCCATCGAACTGGTCGTCAAGAAACTTCAACCCGCAATGTCAGGCCGCCTTCCGGTGCTTGATGGATTCGTTTCTACCGGCGATCAGCCGCTAGATCACTATCGGAGGGCTTACTACCAAACCGCGGTACAAGTGACATCGAACTCGTCGAAAGGATCTGTGGTTCGAGTCAGCACAAAAATCACCGCCTGGTACACAGATCCAGCAGGGGCTCATTCCGGGTATCGCCTGCTCAACTCCAATGGCCGGCTGGAATCCGATCTTCTGGATCAACTCTCGGATGAACTCACCGCTAAAACTGCGCCCGTTCCTGCGGCGAGCGCGGACGCGACCGGTGAGATCACTCACAATTCAGCCGAACAGACGCCCCCGCCACCGGTGCACCTTCCGACCTCCGCGGCGGGAACTCCTTTTTCCGCGCCCTTGAATCCGAGCCTGCCGGCACGCGACGCGGTATCTTCGGCCAAAAATGCACCGGACCGAGATTTGCAGGAGCAGATCAGGAGTCTGGAAGAGGTTCTGCGTAACCAGGGGCATCCCCAAAATCTTGTCGCCGTCAAGCAGGCAGGAACGGCGGTGGTAGCTTCTCCAAGTCTCACTGCCAAGACACTTTTCCTGGCTAGCGCGCACGATGAATTCGAGATGCTGGACTTCAACGCAGACTGGGTGCACGTGCGGGTTTCAGGGCTGTCCAGAGGATGGATATGGCGCAACAGCGTCGAAATGCCTGAGGGCATTCCGGACACCGCGACCCGCGCAGGTGCTGGACCCAAAGCCGCTGCCGAGCAACTGTTCCACGTGACCCGCGAGGAGACGGCAGCCTTCCCGGGAGATTGGGAGCCGCTGAAAGGCAAAAGCGTCAAGATCCTCTCCATCGAGAAGGTGAGCGATGCCGCAAGTGATAGCGGGTTGATCATGCGGCTGGAGTTCGCCAAGTCCGAACTCGAGAAGAACTACAACGAAGTCGCGCAGAAGTCTTCCACGCTGGCGGGCATCGTTCTGATCTTCGACTCCGCCGATGGCGGCATGATTGCTGCCACGCTCCCTGCAATGCAGAAGTGGAGGGCCGGCATTCTGTCGGACTCAGCCTTCTGGCGGCAGTGTTTCTTTGATCCACCCGAACTAGGCGGCGCAGGTGACGGTTCCGCGAGCCGGTGATTCCCGGGCGCATGTCCATGCCTGGGCCGGCGCTCCGTGTTTGGCCGATTTAGTCGCGCATCCTGATACACCGCATCCCCGAACTCAATTACATACTGAGGGGTATTGCCCTGTATTGGAGCGGGTTTGAGACTAAGCCTGAACGCCATATGACTCAGGCAGAACGTCAAGACGCTGGCGAATTCTTTGCAGCAACGGAGTAGGAAAGAATGGAAAGCAATCATCGCTTATTCGCAGTCGTAACCGGCGCATCGAGCGGTATCGGATATGAACTGGCGCGAGTATTCGCCAAGAATGGATACGATCTTCTTGTGACCTCGGGAAGTGATGGGGCCGAAGAAGCAGCCCGTGATTTCGGCAGCCTCGGAACAGAGGTGCAGAGTGTGCAAGCCGATCTGGCAACGTACGAAGGGGTGGAGAAGCTGTGGCAGGCGATTCAAGCTACGGGGCGCCCGATCGACGCCATTGCTATCAATGCCGGAGTCGGGGTTGGCGGAAAATTCGCCGAGACCGATTTGCAGCAGGAACTTAATCTGATCCAGCTCAACGTGACCTCAACCGTTCACCTTGCGAAATATGTGGTGCGAGACATGCTCGCTCGCGGGTCGGGGCGGATTCTGTTTACGTCTTCGATTGCGGGCACCATGCCGACACCTCTGGAAGCGGTCTATGGGGCCTCGAAGGCGTTTGGCTTGTCCTTCTCGCAATCCCTGCGGCACGAGTTGAAGGACAGCGGGATTACCGTGACCGCGCTGCAACCTGGGCCGACGGATACAAATTTCTTCCATCGCGCTGGAATGGATGACACAAAGGTGGGGTCGGAGGGCAAGTACACCAACGATCCCGCGGAAGTAGCGCAACAGGGTTATGACGCGCTCATGGCGGGCGAGGATCATGTGTTCTCCTCGTCGATGAAGACGAAGGTGCAGGGGGAACTTGGAAAGTTCATGCCCGAGTCGGTGAAAGCCAAGATGCACGAGAAGCAGGCCGAGCCGAAATCGAAGGAGGGGTGATTGCGCGTGACTGAGCGCGGGGGTTCGGCGAACCTCCGCGTTTTCTGTTCGCGAACAAGTCTGTGCACATTATTTTGGTCGAAATTTGTAAAGTATTCCGTTCTAAGTAGTTATCTCCCATTAATCTGATTCTTTGCCTGCAAAGTCTTAACCCCAAAGGACTTACAGGCAAAGTATTCTGAAATAAGGACTTAGAGTAGGGATAATAAGGGGATCTCCCTTAGAGAGGACGTTTGACGACGCGCCCTCTGTCGCGTGCCGTCAGGCTTGGCTGCTCTGTTAGCCATATCTCCTACTGTTGCTCATTCGGATTTTTGAGTAAAGGTTATCGGTCACAAGCTGGAGAAAAAGGCTGTGGAAAAATACGCCTTCTGGGTCGAGAGGTTCAGGCAAGTCTACGGGGAAATAGTTCCGCAAAAACGCGACAGGAAATTGTGGTTAGAGGTATCATGTCGAATTCCTTCAGCTGGGGTGACGGCATTCGTTGTTGCGGGATTCGGGTCTGCCGTCGGGTTTGAGGGAAATGCGGAGTCTTTCACGTGTTTGGACGTGAGCTTCGCATGGGCAGTACTGTTCTCTACCGTCCGAACCCATTGGGGTTCATCAGGGATTTATTTCGCACTGTTGCGCCGATAGCGCATGGGTTAGCCGCACCTTAGGCGGGGCATGACTCGATGTCGGCATCGGCAAAATCTTCCATGATCTGACCTCGATCCACATCGTCTGGGCCCCTAAATTCGTCTGTCAGGAGCGCACATGGGACAGCTTGTTACGATCACCAATCCCTCCAATCAATTCACCGCACCTCCAGTAAAGCACTATGAGGCTTACCGCCCTAAACCATTCACGCGGGAAGAACGCGATACGACGACACTGTTGTTTGGTGGATTGACGTGGAAGCATGAGCGCATGATGCAGGGCGCTCTGCACAACCTAAAGTACAAGGCCGAACCTCTGCCGAATATCGCGCGGGAAGACCTTGATGCGGGGAAAGAGTTGATTGATGTGGGGGCGTGCTGTCCCACGATTTTCACGACGGGCAGCCTGGTGAACTTCCTGAAGAAGGAAGTCGCGCTGCACGGCAAGGAGCAGACGAACCAAAGTTACGTGTATCTCACGGCGGGAGCGTGTGGTCCGTGCCGCTTCGGGCAGTATCACGAGTCGTACTCGATGGCGCTGGACGGGCTCGGCCTAAAAGATTTCCGGCTTTTTCTGCTGGCGCAGGATGAACTGGACCAGGGCGACGCCGCAGGCGGCGGGCTGGAGATCAATATGCCGCTGAGTTTAGGGCTGATCTGGGCCATTCTGTGCGGGGATGTAATTACCGATCTGGAATACGCGACCCGGCCCTATGAGGTTAATCCCGGTCAGACCGATGCCGTGTTGAAAGAGTGCATCGAGTACATGTACCAGGTATTCCATGACCGGCCGGCTCAGGGCGGAAAGTTGAAGACACTCACGTTCCATCTGGCGAGCAGTTATTTCACCAAGGCTCTGCGGGAAGTTCGGCGGAAGTGGGACGCGATCGAAGTGGACCGGACGCGGGTGAAGGCGCGGGTGAAAATTACCGGCGAGTTCTGGCTGCAGACTCACGAAGGGGATGGCAACTACAACATCAAGAGATGGCTGGAGCAAGAGGACTCGGAGGTCACGCCTCCGCCGGTGGCGGTGTGGCTGCACTACCTGCTGCACCCGGCAATCCGCAAGCTGGAGCAGCGGCATTCGACGAGCAAGCATCCGAAGCGCGATGACCTGATGCTGAAAGCGCTGGAGCGGATATTCGTGGGCACATACAACCGGTTCCGTAAATCGCTGGCGAGCATTCCAAATGAACTGCCGGATCAGATGGAACTGAAAGGTTTGGCCGAGCCGTTTTATCACTTCGAACTGCGTGGCGGCGAAGGACACATGTTGATTGGCAAGGCTCTGTACGCTTATCACCACAAGAAAGCCCACATGGTTTGCGAGCTTTCGCCTTACTCCTGCATGCCGAACACCATGTCGATCGGCTCGATGGCGAATGTGATCGGGAAATATCCTGACCTGCTTTACGCGCCCATTGAAGTAAAGGGCGATGCAGAGGTGCATGCGCTGTCGCGCTGCCAGATGATTCTGACCGAAGCGAAAAAGCGTGCGCAATCGGAGTTTGAAGAAGTATTGAAGAAGACTGGCCTCACGGTGGAGAGCATTCACGAATACGAGAAGCGCCATCCGGAATTGCGGAGCGCTACTTACAAGGTGCCCCACAAAGGATATGCGGGAACATCCGCAAATTACGTGCTGCACCTTGCTCAAGACCGCGGACTCGCGCAGGCTTGAGCGCAAAGATGAACCGAATACCGAAGTGAGTGAGGGCAAAGTTCATGGCAAACGGATTGGTGCAGATTCAGGGAATCACGGGGGAAGGATCGGCAATGATGGCTCCGATGCCTTCTCCCCAGGTATTTGAAGGCGAGAGCCTGCTGTGTGGATTGGACGTGGGCAGCACCACGTGCAAGTACGTGCTGGCCACGCCGCGAGGCAATGTGCTGGCGCAAGCCTACGAGCGCCATAATACCCGCCAGGCAGAAAAGATCCTGCAGTTCCTGACCATGTTGGAGTCGAAGCACGGATTCACTCCGGGGCGCGACCGCGTCTTTTTTACCGGTTCCGGCGCGGGGATTATTGCGCCGCTGGTTGGGGGCAAGGTGGTGCAAGAGGTGGTCGCAGTAGCGGCCGCGGTGGACAAACTTCATCCCAGCGTCCGGTTCGTCAGCGAAATCGGCGGCGAGGACATGAAGACCATCTTCTTCCAGGGAGAAGGCGCGAGCCGCAGCAAACAGGTTTTGATGCAGAGCGCGTGCTCCGGCGGAACTGGCACATTCATCGAGAAAACCGCGCGAAAGCTGGAGATCGCGCCGGAGACTCTTTCGCAAATGGGATATTCCGGCTATTCCCTGCACAAGATCAGCAGCAAGTGCGGCATTTTCGCCGAGGCCGATGCCAACACTTTGCTGAAGGCTGGAGTTCCAGTGGAGGAGATCATCGCGTCATTGTTCGAGGCGGTGGTCTATCAAAATCTGGCGACCTTGACGCGCGGAAACACACCGCTGCCCGAGATCCTGCTGCTGGGCGGACCTAATTTGTTCTTCAAGGGCCTGCAAGAAGCGTGGCGACATCACCTGGGGAAGGTTTGGAAGGAACGCAAAGTTGCGATCTCGGACGATCGCGATGTTTCAAGCCTCATTCGAGTTCCTGACAATGCTCTTTATTACGCCGCGCTGGGCTGCGTTGAGGTTGGATTGCGCGAGAACGCGGCGGCCGGGCTCTACACCGGACACGAACGGCTGAAGTACTGGATTGAAGAAGGACAGTACGAAGAGAAGAAGAAGATTGGGCGCGGCGGGCTGTGCAAAGACGACGCGGACCTTTCCACTTTTAAAGCCAAATACGAAAGACAGAAAGCAGCAGCGCCGGTAAGCACGGCTGCGGCTTCGGGCAAGACCCTGGGGCCGGTGGTTCTCGGTTGCGACTTTGGCTCTACTACGGCGAAAGCTGTCTGTATGTCTCCGGAGAAAGAACTGCTGTTCTCCTGTTACGCGCTGAGCAAAGGCAATCCCATTGAGGACGCCAAGTCGCTGTTCCGGCAGGTTCGAGAAGTGGTCAGTGATAAAGACATTCTGGGACTTGCGCTGACTGGCTACGGCAAGGACCTGCTCAAGGGCATTCTGGGCGCGGACTGTCCAGTGGTTGAGACTATCGCGCATGCTTCCGCAGGGCTTCACTTTTTCCCCGACGCCGATTGCATCTGCGATGTGGGCGGAGTCGATGTGAAGATCATGATCCTCAATAACGGGGCGGTCACTGATTTTCGCCTCAATTCGCAATGCTCGTCGGGCAATGGGGCTTTTCTGCAGGGTGTCGCGGAGCGCTTCAATATTCCGATGTCCGATATGGCGGATGGGGCGTTTCAGGCGCGGGCGATGCCGCAGCTGTCGATGGGGTGCGGCGTGTTCTTGCAGAGCGACATCGTGAACCAGCAACGCAAGGGTTGGCAGGCGGAGGAAATTCTCGCCGGGCTTTGCGCCATCCTGCCACTGAATGTGTGGATCTACGCGGGAGGTATGAACAACCTGCAGCAGGTGGGCAGGAAATACATTCTGCAGGGCGGCACGCACCGGAATCTCGCGGTGGTGAAGACCCAGGTGGATTTCATACTCAACAAAGTTCCTGATGCAGAGGTCGTGGTTCATCCTTACTCCGGGGAAGCGGGGGCGATCGGGGCTGGCCTGGTCGCACTGGATTGGTGGAAGAACGGCGGCAGCACCATGTTTCGCGGATTCGATGCGATCGAAAAACTCACTTACAAGACAGCAACTTCTGTGGACACGGTTTGCCACTGGTGCCCGGTCAACTGCCAGCGCAGTTTTATTGATGTGGCACTGCTTGAGGGCAAGGGACGTCCGTGGAGCAAGGTTCCGCTGGGCACGGGTTGGGAGCGGGTGATCGTCAATAATTCGTGTCCGAAGGGGCTGGTGGAAGATTTGAACGAAATGAAGGTCATCAAGGCCGGAATCGAGAAGACGAAGAATGCTTTTCCCAACATTGCCGACATGGTTCGGCAAGAAGGCTTCCGCCGCAACTAGGGTAAAGCGCAAAGAGCGCTCCACGCTGCGCGTGGGCATTCCCAAGGTGCTCAACATCTGGACGACTCACCAGTTCTGGGTGGGGTTCCTGAAGGAACTTGGCGTGTCTTCCGAGAACATCATCTTCAGTTCCGATACTTCAGAAGAACAAGGACGCGAATTTGGGAAAGGCCGCGGCACGGTGGACTGCTGCTATCCGGTGAAGTGCATCAGCGGACACTACGGCGAGCTAATTTTTGGGCAGAAGAAGAAGATCAATGTCCTGCTTAGCCCGATGATTCACTCGCTGCCTTCGCCGCTGTACGGGCATGTTGTGGATACCGTAACGTGCACTCGGGTCATGGCCGGGCCGGAGAATATCAAGGCCGGGTTTCTCAAGGAGCGAGACATCTTTGCTGAGAACGAAGTGGTGTATGCGTCTCCGTTTGTCAGCCTGGGTGATCGGGAGATGGTCACCGAGCAACTTTACACTTCGTTGAAGGATGTATTCGATCTGGATCAGGAGGAAACGGCTCGCGCAGTGGCGAGCGGGTTCGCGGCCCTTGACGATGTCACTGACCGAATCCGAGCACGGGGACGCGAGATTCTCACCTGGTGCGCGGAAAATCAGAGGCCTTGTGTGCTGGTGCTGGCTCGACCGTACCACATGGATACCGGCATTGGACACGAGATCGAGGCAGAGATCCAGGCGTGCGGCTATCCCATTTTATGGTTGCAATATCTGCCAACCGATCTGGACCTGATGAACTGGCTTTTTGAGGCAGATCTGAAAATGGGACGTATCAAAAGCCCGTTCGATATTGCGGATGTGTGGACGTCCTCCTACAGCAGCAACACCAACGAGATCATGTGGGGAGCGAAGGTAGCGGCGCGCTGTCCGTGGATTACTTGCGTGGTGCGGCTTTCGAGCTACGAGTGCGGCATGGACCAGCCCACTTACACGCCTTCGCAGAAAATTGTGGAGGCCACCGGAACGCTATATTTCAAGTTCGGCGATCTTGACTCTACAAAGCCGGCCGGGGGAATCAAGATTCGAGTGGAGACCATCTCTCATTATCTGGGAAAGTATTCGGCGCAAATTATCCAGCGCAAGTTGAGCTATCTTTCGCCTGAGTGTCCCTTGGCGCAGCTCGAAGGCTGCCAGCAGGCCGAAGATTCTTACGAGGGGTCTGCGCCCGTATCCGTCAACGTAGTGTGAGGGTCGCGCCACGCTCCGGCTATAGCAGCAAGAGAAAACGCTGACGGAGTTTGGATCCGTCAGCGCTCGCGGGTTCTGAGCCGGCTAGAAACTGAACCTGGCTGAAAGTGTGATGACCCGCCCGGCTAAAGCGGCCTGGGCGCGTCCGAAGCTCGGGTTGCTGGTTCCCGAAGCATAATCGCCGATGTTGTTCGAGATGCTGCCCGGATCGAAATTCAAACTGTTAAAGATATTGTAGGCATCAAGGCGAAACTCAAGCCGAGCGCTTTCGCCAAGCACGCTCGTGTTGGGAAATCCAAAGGCCTTGGCCAGTGACAAATCCAAATCCCGATACCCTGGTCCGGGAAGTGAGTTTCTCTCGATACCTGGACCCTGCGGAAGCGCGGGGCCGAAATCAGAACTACCAAAGGGGGTGTAGGTTGGCGCGACGAAATATGCCAAGCTACCGTTGGAATAGTTCGACCCTGTTTTGAATTGTTCATTGCTCGTGCTGGTACCGGCGCCGCCCAGGTAGGCCGCCGGGAACAGCGTGGTGTAACCGCAGGTCCCGCAATAGAGGCTTCCGCCATTGACGCTCACGACCGGGCTCCAGGGGAATCCTGAGTGAAGGTTGAGGATCCCGCTGACGGACCAGCCGCCAACAATTTTCTCAATCCAAGCTTTGCTGCCGTGGAAAAAGACTGGCTGCCACATTCCAAAAAGCTTGAAAGCTTTATTTACGTCGTAATCAGAGCGCCCGTAGTTGAAGCGGAGATTGAATGGATAAGGCTGCTCAAAATAGGGACCGGAGCTGGTATCCAGGCTCTTGGCCCACGTAAATTGAGCATCTGCCATAAACTGACGCGAGAACTGATGCTTGAGTTCGGCGAGCAGGGCATTGTAGTTTCCGTATCCGTTCACCGCCCAGAAATCTCCACCACCGATCTGAGGATTCAACGGGTAACCGAGTGCTGCAGGGAGAGCATTGGGATTCTGGTGGAAGAAAATGTTGCGCGACAGACTGCCCTGATATCCCAGACTGGCGACGATCTGATGTCCGAAGTCGTATTGGGTATCGGCAGAGTAGTGATGCGTGCGCATCGTGGGAAGAGTTCGGGGGAAGATGCCCACATTGACGGTGCCGGTCGTGGGCAGCCCATTCGGGCCGAAACTCACAATGGCGTTGGGATTCGCGGGGTATCCAGTGAGTGAGCGCGGGTCCGACGAAGGGGCATAGATGATGCCGGGATTCGGCGAGGTTGGAGTGGACATGGTGAACGTGGGAGCTACGGTGAAGCCCGGATTCGTGTTGATGTTGGCCGAAATTGCGATTTCTTCCTGGTTGTAGCTGAGCCCGTAACCACCACGAATGACGAGTCTGTCGTTGAATCCTCGCGGACTCCATGCGAAGCCAACCTGGGGGCCAAAGTTATTCTTCTGGGCGTCCCAAGAATTTCCCTTTCGAACCGTGAGGCCCGTCAAGTAATCAGCACCGGCTCCAGGAATCGCCACATACATGTTGTTCTGTTTGGAGCGGAGTGGGCTAAAGTACGACCAGCGCAAGCCCAGATTGAGTGTCAGGTTGGGTCGTACTTTGAAATCGTCCTGAGCAAAGAACCCCCAAATACTCTGTCTATCATCTTGCCGCGCCGTGAATGGTGCCCCATTGTGAGGATCAAAAGTCGAGGATTCGGTATGGGGAGCATCGTTGAGGAAGTCCCAGATATTAAAGAAGCTGTAACTGGGCACGCCGCAAGCGGCACAGTTATTCAGATAGAACAAGCGAGTCAATTCGCCGCCGAATTTGATTGTGTGGCGACCCATGATCTTGGTGGCCACATCCTTGTAAGTGTAGGTCCACTGATTCAAGATGCTGCCAACACTCGGTCCAAAAGAATTGATCTGATTACCAGACGCGGAACTGAGACTGCCGACTTGATCGATGTTGCCGGTTGGGAGGCCGACGGGCGACTGTGGATTGGAGGCAACTTCGTTCCAGTGCCATCCTGCGGCATTCACGCGAGCTTCATTGAGAAAGCTTGCGCTGATGGTGCGATTCCAGATTGCAGAAAACGCTTCATTGATCTGATCGTGATGAAACAGGTTGTACTGACGTGCCGGGCCATTCAGACCGGTTGTAGTTTGGGGAACCCAATAGATAGCAAACGCGATACGGTCCCTCGACGTGAGGTTCGCATCCAAGCGGCCGTTGTACTGAGCTTTGGAAAACGTACTCGAACTGGAAGTGCGATAGTTCGCGATGTCGGCAACTCCGTCCAACCCGCTGCCCACGCCCGGATTCTGGGGGCTCACCCAGCCGAGATCCTGCGTGCCCAAGCCGCTGGTCAAAGGCGAGCCAATATCCAAGCCCTGGCCTAGAATGGTGGCGCAATTCACGCCTTCGGCTAGTCCTGCATCGGTGCAAGTGGCAGGATTGATCGTCGTACTGTTGACAGCGGAACCGGGAAATGTGAGATAGGTTGCAGCCAAGCTCCCCGCAGGGGCCGAGGCGTCGAATGCGGGCGTGTCGTACCAACCGTTGGAGAAATTGGTCTGCGCCTTGGGACTGCGAACGGTCTCATAGGCAAAGAAGGCGAAAATCTTATTCTTCCAGATGGGTCCGCCTACGCTTCCGCCGAACTGATCGAAAAAGTTATCGTCCCGGAGAACACTGTTTCCTAATCCATTGAAAGGCTGGTAAGCGTTCAACCCGGGGCGGTGCGCAGTAAAGAAAGCGCTTCCGTGAAACTGGTTCGTACCACTTTTGGAGATGACCTGAATCTGGGCGCCGCTGAAACGACCGTGCTCGGCATCGTAGCTATTGGAAACGACTTTCACGCTATCAACGGAGTCCTCGGTGGGACTAACGATGGTCGTTCCGCCCCAGACAGCGCTGGTGGTGCTGATTCCATCAATCGAAATGCTGTTGTTTTCGTATTGCTGGCCGTGAGCCAGTGCCTGCGGCCCGTTTTCTGTCTGGAATATTCCTGCATTACCGCCCGTGGAGCCAGGGCCTTGCGTACCAGGCAGATTTTGCCCTTTTCCACCAGCGCCTTGCGCGCCGTTGCCGAACATGCCAGGGGCCAACTGGATCAACTGGAATACGTCGCGTCCAAATGAGGGCATATGTTGAATTTGATTGCTGGTGACCGTGCCGCTGAGGGTTGCGGTCTGGGTCTCGATGGCGGGAACCTGGTCAGCGGAGACAGTGATGGTTTCAGTCTGTGCACCGGCTTCGAGTTCCAGGTTTAGAGCATTCGCCTGTTCGGCGACTGGGGAATAATTGTCGAGCGTCCTCGTCTTGAATCCACTCTTCTCAGCCGTCACTGTGTAATTGCTGGGAGGCAGCGCATTGAAGTTGTAGATGCCGTTCGCGTTGCTGGTCGCAGTGACGGTGCGATTTGTTTGCTTGTCGGTCAGCGTGACTGTGGCGCCCTGGATTACAGCGCCTTGCGTATCGGTTACGACTCCCTGTATGGACGCGCGGTATTGCGCGTGAGCTACGGTTGTGAAGAGGAATAGGGAGATAACGCAGATAGCCCGAGAAACCAGAATTTGTGATCGTTGCATAGGCGACCTCTTTCGCGGAGGGGACCTCAGAGGATCCCGGCCAAAACTTTCGCGGTGGCTACCAAATAACTGAAGAAAAGCGATTTAGTAGACAATTAATTGCGCTTATAGCACGCGGTATTTTCGACAGTCAAGCGCAAACGATTGACGCGTATCTTGTGCCCGAGTTAGTCGAATTTCCGCTTTCAATTCTCGCGGCTTGCTGCAGCAGGCCGAAGCTCAAGCTTTCTAAAATTTATCCGCACAATCATAGGCCCCGACCGGCAACGTTCTGCAAACGACGCGTAGTCTGACTGCGAATGGAAACGGGCAAGCTGCCACGTGTTGACATTGTTATCAAAAAAGTCTTTGATACACAGCACTACTAACGCGATTTAGTAATCTTCTCGGATACAACGGAGGTGATCGTGCCGTCCTTATATCCCCGGTTCATTCTGTGTCGCTGTTCTCTTCGTGGCTCTGCTGCCACTGTGGTGCGCAGCATCGCAACGTCGTTGGTTGCTTATTTCGGAGTTTGCGTTGTACTCGGCGTTGCCGCTTTTTCTCAGGCGCAGCGTAGCCGCGGGGACGGCATTAATGATCCGGCGTTAGATGCGCGGGTAGATGCAATTCTTCAGAAGATGTCGCTGGAAGAAAAGGTGGGGCAGTTGGTGCAATACTCCGCGGGGCAGCCGACCGGCCCGGGAACGGGGCGCAGCGATTACGGGGACATGATCGCCAAGGGGCAGATCGGATCGTTATTTAACGTGATCGATCCCAAACAGATCAACATGTACCAGCGGATTGCCATGGAGAAGTCCCGGCTGCATATTCCTATCTTGTTTGGGCTGGACGTGATCCACGGATTCAAGACGGAGTTCCCTATTCCCCTGGGATTGGCCTCGACGTGGGATCCGACAATTATCGAGAAAGCCTCGCACGTGGCCGCGATGGAAGCAGCCGCCGATGGAATCAAGTGGACATTTTCCCCGATGGTAGATATTGCGCGCGATGCCCGATGGGGGCGGATGGCGGAAGGGGCGGGAGAAGATCCATTCCTCGGCTCGGCGATGGCTGCTGCTTATGTAAGGGGATACCAAGGCTCGCGGTTAGATGCCCCGGACAGCATTGCATCCTGCGCGAAGCATTTTGTTGGTTATGGGGCGGCCGAAGGTGGAAGAGATTACAACACTACGGAAATTTCAGAACATACCTTGCGGCAGTTTTACTTACCCCCGTTTCATGCGGCGGTGGAGGCTGGCACGACCTCGCTCATGAGCGCTTTCAACACACTGAATGGGACGCCCGCATCGGCGAATCCATTCACGTTGAAGCAAGTCCTGAGAAAGGAATGGGGCTTCAAAGGATTGGTGGTGAGCGACTGGAATTCTGTTGGAGAGCTGATCCCGAAAGGAGTGGCGATCGATGGTGCGGCCGCAGCGCGCAAGGCATTTGTTGCCGGCGTTGACATGGATATGGTGAGCAGTCTCTATCACGATCATCTGCAGGCGCTGGTGAGTTCGAGGCAGATCTCTGCAGCGGAAGTGGACGATGCGGTGCGGCATGTGCTGCGAGTGAAATTCGCTCTGGGATTGTTTGAGCATCCGTTTGTGGATGAGGCGGCGGCCCCGAAGGCGCTCTATCACCCGGAGAGTCTTGAACTGGCGCAAACTGCAGCTGAACGTTCTTTTGTGTTGCTGCGTAACGCTGACGGACCGGACGGGAAGCCGCTGCTTCCGCTCGCCAACGGCGCACAAAATTACGCCGTAATTGGACCTGTGGGCGATGACTCTTCGTATCCCAATGGAGCACCTCCGGGATCTGGCCCACGCACAACGCTGATGGGCGCGCTGGTTGCGCGAGTCGGCCAGGAACACGTGGCACGTTACAAGGGCTGCGGGATTCTTGATGGCAGCGATCAGGAGATTGCCGATGCGGTGGCGGGAGCACGGAAAGCTGACATCGCCATTCTGGCGTTAGGAGAGAGCCCGGAGATGAGCGGCGAGGCGGCTTCGCGCGCGCATCTGGGACTTCCAGGCCGACAGCAAGAATTACTGGAAGCCGTGGCGCGCACTGGGAAGCCGATCATCCTGATTCTTTTCAGCGGACGTCCTTTGACTGTACCCTGGGCGTTTGAGCACGTGCCTGCGGTGATGGCGGCGTGGCTGCCGGGCATCAATGGCGGACCGGCGCTGGTGCGAACGCTCTTTGGGGATGTGAATCCCAGCGGGAAACTGGTTGTCAGCTGGCCGCGCAGCGTAGGCCAGGAGCCGCTCTATTACAACTCCAATAATACTGGCCGCCCACCCGAGAGTACCGATCTGACCCATGCTCCGCGCAACATTGAAGAACGATATGTATCGCGATACATCGATGAGCAGAACACTCCGCAATTCCCTTTTGGTTTCGGATTGTCATACACGAGCATTTCGTATGGAGCGACAAAGATCAGTGCGGATCATCTGAATGCGCGCGAACTCAATCAAGATGTGGGTACGAACGGCCGCACAGTCGTAACCGCGCAGGCCGACGTGAGCAATACAGGTTCGCGAGCGGCCAATCAGGTTGTGGAGCTTTATGTGCGCGTGCAGGGCGCGAGCACCGAGCAGCCGGTTCGGGCGCTAAAAGGGTTCCAGACTGTCACCCTGGCGGCGGGGGAAAGAAAGACTGTGAAGTTCGAATTGCGGGGAGACTCATTTGCGACATGGAATGACCGGAACCAGCTTGCGGTCGAGCCTTCCAAGGTAATGGTATGGATTGCTCCCGATTCCGCGCATGGAACACCGGCACAGGCGGAGATTGTGCCGTAAATCTGGTGCGTCAACAATAATTGGAGCTGGTAGCGATGAAATTGCGGACGCGCAGTCTAGTCAGCGCAGTCAACATGGTCGTCTATATATTCGGCGTAACGGCCCTTGCATCCCTTGCCTGGGGAAACACAGAGTATTACCGGCACGTCATCTTCGACAACAGTCTGACCTCCGACGCGTACTTCTACAGCCAGGGTCTGGCGAATGGATCGAGCTCTCTTGAGCTGAAGAACGGGCACCTTCCAATAGAGACGAAACAGTTTCTGACGCCACCAAACGCGCTCAGGTTGAGTTGGCAATCGCAGGCGGATGGGGGATGGGAAGCCGAGGTCCATGTCAACGAATTCCGCAATCGCTTCCCGCAATTCAAAGGGCACAATTTGTATTTCTGGTGTTACGCGCCGGAACGAATTGCGGCTGCGGATCTGCCGGCTGTAGTGCTGTCGAACAAGACACAAGGCTTGCAAGTCGCGGAGTTCCCTGGGGCATTCACGGAGCCCCTGCCGCTGGGCACCCTCACCGGCGACATTCCCGCAGGCAAATGGATTCAGATACGAATTCCGCTGTCGAGATTCCAAACCAGTTCGATTTACGAGTTTGATCCGCAATACGTGCGCAGCATTGTGTTTCATCAGCGGCATGCGGATGGGGTTCGGCATGTTTTGATTCTGGATGAAATCCGCTTGGGAGATCCCGCTACTGGGGAGGCGAAAGGTTCCCTGAGTGCGCCTGAGAATCTGCGGGCCACGGGTTACGACCGGCACGTAGATCTGCGATGGGATACGACGAAGAATCCTGAAGTTGGCCGGTATGTCATTTACCGATCGCTCGATGGCAGAGACTTTGAACCTGTCGGAATCCAGGTCGCAGATATCGGGCGATATTCAGATTATCTGGGCAAGTCCGGGATTACAGCACGGTACAAAGTGGCCGCATCCGATTGGCAGTACCGGAATTCCTCGTTCAGTCCGGCCGTGAGTGCCTCCACCCGTGAGTTCAGCGATGATGAACTGCTTACCATGCTGCAGGAAGCCTGCTTCCGTTACTACTGGGAAGGCGCAGATCCGAATTCGGGCATGGCTCATGAAAATATCCGGGGGGACGACAGGATCGTCGCCACGGGAGCCAGCGGGATGGGAATTGCGGCGCTGGTCGTAGCGGTGGACCGCGGGTTCATCACGCGTGCGCAAGGGATCGAGCGCCTCACCAAGATAGTGAACTTCCTCGAGCACGCTGATCGCTATCACGGGGTGTGGTCGCACTTCATGAACGGAAGCACGGGGAAGACCATGGCTGTCTTCGGCGTGTTCGATAATGGCGGCGATCTCGTGGAGACCTCGTTTCTGATGCAGGGGCTTCTGGCGGCACGGCAATATTTTCGCGGGACGAGCGATGCCGAACGCGGTCTCTACGAACGGATCACCCGGCTGTGGGAGACCGTGGAGTGGGATTGGTATCGCGGTCCGCAGCCCGGAGATTTCATCTACTGGCATTGGTCCGCGGAGTGGGAATGGCAGATCCAGCATCCGCTGATTGGATTTAATGAAGTGATGATCACCTATCTGCTGGCGATGTCTTCGCCCACGCACGGCATCCCGGCAGAAATGTATTACTTAGGATGGGCCAGCCAGTCGCAACGCGCCATTCAATACCGCGCGGGATGGTCCGGCTCTGCCGATGGCGATCACTACGGGAACGGGCATTCTTATTATGGGATCAAGCTCCATGTAGGGGTCGGAACTGGGGGACCGCTGTTTTTTACACACTACTCCTATTTTGGCTTCGATCCTCACGCTTTGCACGACCGCTTTACCTCATCGTATTTCGATAACAATCGCAACATGGCACTCATCAATCGCGCGTATTGCGAGGCAAATCCAAAGCACTTCGAGGGCTACAGCGCGGATGCGTGGGGGCTCACGGCGAGTGACGGACCTTTGGGATATGTGCCTCATGCGCCAGACGACGCCAGTGATCGAGGAACTCTGACGCTCACAGGCGCGCTGGCTTCATTTCCCTATACGCCGGATGCATCCATGGCAGCGCTGAAGCACTACTATCGCGATTTAGGCGCGCAACTCTGGGATATCTACGGCCCGCGCGACGCGTACAACCCCGGGCAGGACTGGGTTTCCATCATCTACATGGGATTGAACCAGGCGCCGATTACCGTGATGGTGGAGAACTACCGAACCGGGCTGGTGTGGAAGAGCTTCATGGCAAATCCTGAGATAGGCGGGATGCTACAGAGGCTTGACCAGGTCACACAGCAAACACAACGGTAGGAGTTCTTCCTACGCGGGACCCTTCGCTGATTCGCAACCTGGACAGTACGGGTAATAGGCATTTCCCTTGTAATCGAGTTCTTTGAGTCCTTCGGCCGAGGTGAAATATCCGCGAATCGCCTGGTTGCGAACTAGTTCATAAAATTTCTTTAGTTCGGAATCCGAAGGGATCGCGCTGATTCCGCGCACTACCTCTTCCTGCTGGGTGGGCGTCAATGTTGGGAAGTCTGCGTGATATTTCTCTTGAGACAGTTGGTGTAAGGCTACCAATCCTTGACGCGCGACCGCGTCTGGGTGGGCAGTCTCCATTTCTTTGACGGATGCCTCTCCGAAGTATGCCGCCGCAAGTGTGCGATGTAGGGGATCAAGGTTTCGCATAGTGTCGCGCACTCCTTCTGCCGAGTGAAACCAGAGATCGACCCACTGCCCGGCTTCCGAAACGACTTTGGGGTCTACGTCACCGAGAAGGATCGAGACAAAAGCGGTGATGGTACGAAAATCTTCTGCCGAAAAAAATTGCAAAGTAGAGCGGGCTCCGGGCTGCACATAATCTGTCTCACTGCCGGCGGGAGGGACGAAGGATTTGTGGCTGCTCAGGGCATGTACCAAATCGTCGGGTGTCGGTTCGTAGAGGCCGGGAGGCAGGGCGGCGTAGTTTTGCTGAGCGACGAAGAAGCGAAGCGGTGTTTCCGGCAGAATCCCACTTACACCGGCGAGAGCAACCGTTTCGCCGAGGCGCAGAATCCACTGGCGGCGAGTAATCTGGTTGATGATATTTAGATCATCGGTTCTGTTCACAGTTCACCTCGCCGAAAGGTCTCCGCGATGTGCTCGCCAGCCCGGGCCGAGATCGCCATAATCGTGAGGGTTGGCTCGTAGCAGCCCTGAGTCGTAAAGACCGCACCGTCCGTTACAAATACATTAGGCGCATCATGAACTTTGCAGTTGCGGTCTACGACGCTCTTGTCCGGTTTGTCGCCCATGCGGGCGGTGCCGCATTCGTGAATATTTTTGCCGAAGATGCTGAGCTCGTTCCTGGGCATCGAAACATCTGCAAGCTTCATCTCGTCAACAATTGCGGCAACGTGGTTGCGCATTGCCACTGCCATTGCCTTGTCATTGTCTCCATAACTTGCGTTGATGTGCAGCACCGGAATTCCCCATGCATCCTTCTTATTTGGATCCAGCCTGACGAAGTTATCCTCCCGCGGAAGGCACTCGCCCTGTGCCTCGATGGCGAAGTAATAAGGGATGTCTTTTTTGACCCGCTCGCGCCATTGGTTGCCAAACTCCGGCAATAGAAAGGCGTGACCGTAAAGCTCCTGGCTACCGTCGCCGTCGAAGCGATATCCGCGGATAAAATTTGAATTGCGGTCGTCCTTGCCTCCAGCATTTACATATTTGGGAATCAGGAAACCGCAAGGGCGTCCGACGGGCTCGCGCTTCGAGGAGCGCAGGGTTGGCATATAACCTCCGCCGCCCTCGATGGTGAAATGATCCATCAGATACTTGCCGAGGACACCTGTGGAATTGCCAATGCCTTGCGGATGGGAAGGCGGCCTGGAATTCAGAAGGATGCGAGTTGATTCGAGGGCTCCTGCGGCAACGACTACTGCACGCGCATAAGCTTCGCGGTGTTCGTGGGTGATGCGATCAATGTAGTGGACGCCTTCAGCCCTGCCCGTGCGGTCCACAATCAGGTCGCTGACAACGGCGTCGCTGACCAGCGTGAGTTTTCCCGTCCGCGCCGCAGCGGGCAGGGTTACAGAAGGACTGTTGAAATAGGAAGCGGTGTAACAGCCGCGCTGGCATTGATCGCAATAGTGGCAAGCAGGCCGGCCGCGGTGCTCCGTGGTGAGATTGGCGACCCGGTCGGGAATCACGCGCCAGCCGAACTTCGCCCCGATTACTTTCTTGGCTAGCGCGCCGCCGCAGGAGAGTTCCATGGGCGGTAAGAATTGGCCGTCGGGCATCTGCGACAGGCCTTCGCGCGAACCGCTGACGCCGATGTAGCTTTCAACATGGTCGTAGTAGGGCTCGAGCTCTTTGTAGCTGATCGGCCAGTCTTCGCCGTAGCCGTCGCGGGTGGCCGCTTTGAATTCGTTGTCACTGTAGCGATAGCTTTCGCGAGCCCAACAGAAAGTCTTGCCACCTATTTGCCGGCCGCGAATCCACATGAAGGGCTTGTCGACGGGGAAGGTATACGGATTCTCCAGGTCATTGACGAAGAACTGATGGCTGTACTCATCGCAGGCATAGCAGAGGCGCTGTACCGGCTGGTTCTGCAGCAAGCGGCGCTGATCGCCGAAGCCGCGGAATTTGAGCTGGTAGGGCCATACGTGTTCGGTGAAATCACGAGTCGGAATGCGAGGAGGTCCGGCCTCGAGCATCAGGACCGTCAAGCCACGCTCAGCTACTTCTTTGGCGACCCAGCCGCCGCTGGCGCCCGAACCGATCACTAAAACGTCGTGAACTTTCTTACGTGGAACCCGCATGAGGCAGCCAGTCTAGCAAAGATTGGGGGCTAAACTCCGTTGGGTCACGTGGGCGGATCAGGAGCCGCGGACGCTGGAAACCCATTTTCTCAGTTCGCCGGCAGTCATGAAGTTCAGAACGCGATCCGGATGCACTCCGGCCTTTGATGCGGCGGCAAGGGAGTATTCGATAAATCGGAGCTGCAAGGGATCGTGGGAGTCCGTTCCCAACGAGATTCGGCAGCCGGCCTTCCTGGCAAGCTTGAGCAAGTCGACGTTCAGATCCTGACGATCAGGGTAGCCGTCAATCTCGACGGCTTTGTCGAGCTCAGCGGCAAGCGCGAAAACTCGCTCCCAATCGGCAGTGAGACCGAGCCGGAAGTTGTAAATGCGTCCGCGGGGGTGGCCGAGGATCTGAATATCGGGGTTGCGCAGGGCGGCGAGATAGCGCTCGGTCTGGTCCTCCTTTTTTCTCAGGGAAGAGTGGAAGCAGCCGAGCACTACATCCAGATCCCGGAGCGAGCGCGGATCCATGTCGCCTTGGCCTGACGGAGTAAGGTTCAGTTCGATCGAGCGCAATACCTGCACACGAACGCCCTCCGCTTGCAGAGAGCTGTTCACAGACTCGATCTCCTGAGCTTGCCGTTTCAGCTGCTCTTCGTCGATTCCGCCGGCGATCTTCAAACCTTTGGAATGGTCGGTGATGGCGATGTATTGGTAGTGGCGTTCGGCTGCGGCTCGCGCCATGTCTTCAATCGTGCCCGAGCCATCGCACCACTGCGTGTGCATCTGGAGATCCCCTTTCACGGCAGAGGCAAATTCCGGCTTCTTCTTCAACTCCGCACGCGCCTCCGGCAGGGTTAGAAAGCCTCGGCGGATCTCAGGTGGGCTCGGCACTTCGGGAGGGTTTTCGATCCAACTGGTAATCAGGCGTGTGAGGTGCGGTCCAACGGCAGGTAGTTCAAGCAAAGAGCGGCCCTGGTCCAATAGGGACATGACTTCTTCGGGCCATAAATATGCTTTTCGGGAGGCGCGCCGCAGAGCTTTTTGCAAAGGCATTTTGGCTGAATCAGCGGCGAGCGCGAGCAGTTCCGCGATCTCGGAGTTCCGCAGCAGAGGAGCCGTTGTACGTCGCTTTTGGCTGGCAATTGCCATAAATCGAAGCATCCGTCGCCGATTTCCCGCGATCGCGCGTGTGATCGGCCCCGGTTGGATGCCGGCAATGCTTCAGCTGTGCAAAAAGGTAACTTCGCTTTGCAACGAACACCGTAGGATTCGCTCTTGTCTACGGGGACAAAGGTAGGAGAAGTACCTGCGGATCAGGAACTGTGGCCCGAAAGTGGCATGGCTTCATCCTTCTGGTGTGGCTTTCAATGGCAGCACGTACTCATATGTCGGCATCCAAACGATTGCCATGAGACGAATGACTTCTTTTTTTGGCGGCGCACTATCAACCGCACATGTGCTTGCGCTGTTGTTCGTCTCATTCGCCGGAGCGCAAGAGGTGCAACCAGCCTCTTCCAGGGTGGAAGGTTGCCCGCTGAGTTTGAACCAGGTCCTCGGGAGACTTGAGGAACACAATGCTAGGCGTGCGGCAGAACTGCAGCAGTTTGACGCCAAGCGAATCTATCGCATGCAGTACCACGGTGTGTTCCGGGAGCGCGACGCAGAGATGGTGGTGAGAGTGCGCTTTATTGCGCCGAACTCAAAGCAGTTCACGATTGTTTCGCAATCCGGATCGAAGTTCGTGATTGATCACGTGTTCAAGAAGCTGCTGGAGGCGGAACAGGAAGCGACGACGGGAGATCACCGCAAGCAAACCGCACTTTCCCGTGAGAATTACAATTTCGCGCTGGTCGGCTACGAAAGCACTCCGGCGGGCGCGCAGTACGTCCTGAGTGTGCAGCCGAAGAGCAACAACAAGTATCTTTATCGCGGGAAGATCTGGGTGGATGCGAAAGATTTCGCGGTGGCGCGGATTCAGGGAGAGCCAAGCCGGAATCCGTCGATGTGGATCACTAAGACGGATTTTGCGCACGAATATGCGAAGGTGGATGGGTTCTGGCTGCCATCGCAGAACTACACGGAGACGTCGGTTCGTTTTGGCGGGAAATCCAAGCTCTCCATCGAGTATCAGGATTACAGGGTGATCAAGGCCCCGCCTTTGCACATCATTGAAACGGCACACAGAGAGCAAGTCGTGCTGCCAGTCCCGACCAGCGATTAGCCCGATAGCAATTAGTCTTGAAGCTCGATGACAAGTTCGATCGTTCAATTTGCCACGAGAACCGCAGTCCGATGCCTACCGCGAAGGCCGCTGCTGGCTTAATATAATGCATAGCAGGCAAGAAATTGGCTCGCTGGAGTGTCATCTTCCTCTTTACCCAATTAGGTCTTCGGGTCAGCAGTCCAAGCGGAAGCAAACGCCACAACCTCCCTTTACTTCTGCGCAGAGCGCGCCAGCAACGTTGCATAGATCCTTCGCTTCGCTCAGGATGACAGGGTCACATCAGGACAATACTAAGAACCTCGGTGCGCAGGTGGTGAAGCTGGCATTCCAGTCTGCCAAGGCTGAGGCTGCGCTGGTGAAGACACAACAGAAGGCGGCGGCGGACACGACTCAGGCTGGGGGTGCGACGACACAAGAGCCTACCGTCGCTGTTTGGCCGCGGCTTACCAGCACCGGCAGCAAAAACCTTTTCGTGAGGGGCTGACCTGCGATACCTGAAACACGGTATGGACCGCCGCGCTCCGAGCACAGCAAAATCGAAAGTACGTTGGAGAGCACCGGTTTATAATCCGCTTCCGTGGCGTTCCGTGGATAATGGGTCGCCCACAGCTTATCCGTTAATGTAAGGAGCATCCGTGCTCAAGTCTCTTCTCTCCCGCTGGCCTCTTATCGAACAAATTCGCTCCGGTGTAGATGGTACCGGTGCGGAGTGCATGACACAGCGCACTCGCGAGTTGCGCCCGAAGAATGATGGAGCGCAAGTAGCGCGTTCCATTTGTCCATACTGCGGGGTGGGCTGCGGACAGCTCGTGTATCACAAACAAGGCAAGCTAATTTCGATTGAGGGCGACGCCGAATCGCCAATATCCCGCGGGCATCTTTGCCCAAAAGGCGCAGACACCTTCGAATTGCACACACATCCGGGGCGCCTGAAAAAAGTGAAGTACCGGGCACCATATTCGCGGCGGTGGCAGGAGATCGAACAGGAAACGGCGATGGACATGGTGGCCGACCGCGCCTGGGATACACGCGACCGTACCTTCCAGGAAACGCGCGATGGTGAGTCCCTGATGCAGACCACCGCTATGGCGCATTTAGGTGGTGCGACTCTCGACAACGAGGAAAACTATCTTATCAAGAAGTTATTCACGGCGGGTCTGGGGATGGTTTGTGTCAGCAACCAGGCGCGTATATGACATAGCTCTACCGTGCCCGGTCTGGGCACATCGTTCGGCCGCGGCGGCGCGACCACAGCACAACAAGATCTCAGCAATGCTGACGCCATTCTCATCATGGGTTCATCCATGGCTGAGAATCATCCCGTTGGTTTCCAGTGGGTGATCGAAGCTCGTGAAAAAGGCGCGAAGGTTATCCACGTCGATCCCCGGTATACGCGCACATCGGCGATGGCAGACATCTGGGTTCCACTGCGCGCCGGAAGTGACATTATTTTTCTGGGTGCGCTGGTTCACTACGTTCTCGAAAACAACAAAGAATTCCGCGACTACGTGGTGAACTATACGAACGCAGCTACCATTCTGCGCGCGGACTTTCGGGATACTGAGGACCTCGATGGTTTCTTCTCTGGCTGGAATGCGGAAAAGGAGAAGTACGATCCTGAAAGTTGGCTGTATCAAGGTTCTCCTCAGAAGGAGACCAGTCAGACTCCGGGACACGCCGACGCCGGCGGGGGGCACGGAAAAGACCGTGGTGGCGAGGCGCAAGATACTGCCAGGTACGAATCCGATCCAACGTTGCAGCACCCCCGCTGCGTATTCCAGGTGCTCAAACGTCACTTCCAGCGCTACACGCCGGAGATGGTGGAGCGCTACTGCGGTATCGAGCAAGATGTTTTCTGGAAGGCAGCCGAGACGTTCACTTCCGCCTCCGGCACCGACAAGACTGGCGCGATCTGCTACGCGGTGGGCTGGACCCAGC
>Ga0068856_100000872_pt1 | contig 32334 bp, 21 predicted proteins | sample KBSCornC62_FD_66595 | JGI IMG/M metagenome (GOLD analysis project Ga0068856, IMG submission 66595) | Corn rhizosphere microbial communities from Kellogg Biological Station, Michigan, USA - KBS Corn C6-2 | ecosystem: Host-associated > Plants > Roots > Rhizosphere > Soil ... | reverse complement strand
GTTTTTTTATTGTTCCGGCATCAGCAGACCACGGGCTAATTTTTTCCATTGAGGCCCGGCCAGCCCGATTCGGGCGGATAATGCAACCAGGGTGTTACGGATTTTGTCGTGCAAATCTACCTCCGCATTATTAGGCGTCTCATTTCTGCCATGAATAGCGACAGTGACCAGTTTGCCGGTTCGCTTGACAATGAAAGTGTTTGAGGCAATATCCTTATAAAAATGTGCGATCTCCGGATCTGGCTGTTTTGGGTTGGGGGTAGGCCTCGCCGTCATCGATATATATTCCTCCACCGAATAGCCATCACCTGCTGCTTCAATTTTTTCGATCATTACCCACTCAAGCCCCTCACCGGCATCTGATCCTGGCACCGGAAGATCAATACTAATGAGAAATCCCTCTTTTGCAAATCCTACTACTTCTTCTCCGAGGTTATTGGTAAGACAGAAGCGAGAAGACCCTGGACCGGCATAGACATACCAGTCGTTCACATTGAGTAGTCGTGACGCTGCTTTTTTAAAATTTTCATGTGCCTCTGGCCCACTTGCAAATAAATGCTCTTCAGAAAAGATTGTAAATCTTCCTGTTTTCTGTTCTGGTATGCTGTCTTCTGCGTGCTTCATGTAAATCAAACCACATCAGTTGAAACTTGTTTACCGAAGGCCGCATAAAAACCAAACACCCCTGCAAGTTTTCTCGCAAGGATGTTTGTGATAATAATTAGGGTCTGGTTTCTCTTTATTACATCTTCACAAATGTGCGTTCGCCTACCAGGTTATCGTTATTGTCCATTACCTGCAAGATGTAGGTGCCCGGTAACAGGCTGCTCACATCATTTTGCCAATTGGTTTGCGTTGTGGTAGCGGTCTTTACGATGATACCCGTTGCGTTAACGATCTTGATACTATAGGCAACGTTGCCTTTGACCGACATAGAAGCCAGGTTGTTAACCGTGATATCATTTGCCCCTGCGCTATTGTAAGCCGGTGTAATGGTCAGGTTAATCGGTCCTCTTGATGGGTTAGGATAGAGCGAAATATTGCTTTTTGTCAGGTTATCGGTATTCGAATACATCAGTGTTACGATGTTCGAATAGGTGATATTGCCATTCAAATCCTCGATCTTCAAGCGATATTCGTCAACAGCCGCCGGCGAAGCATCCCACAGGTTGTAAGTGCCTACCGCGGTTGAAGCCAGGCCGCCAACAACATTGAATGTCTTGCCGCCGTCGGTGCTTCTTTCAACTGTGAAATGAGTGTAGTTCTGTTCGTTTTCAGTTACCCAGGACAGTTTTGAACCTTGTGGTGATTTGACACCGGCAAACTGCAGCAGGTGAACGCCGAGCGCTATATCTTGCCTGATGACCAGCTCAAAGCGGTTAGCCCCCTGGCTGGCGGTGTCGCTGGTAATGTTAAACGCATAGGTGGAATCATGGCGCATGTCCAGCGAGTCCTTTTTGTAATGGTCCATCAGCCATACCTGGTAAATTTGGGGTATGTCCTTTAGCTCGGTCCTGTTGATATGGTAGATACCCGGCTGGCGTGCTGATACATTCAAAGGAATGATGGTTTGTTTCGCTGTCGGGAATGGCAATTTGTTGATTGCCAGACGCACGTTGTCGCTGGAGTAGGTTGACATGCCAACTTTACCATTGCCAATCTTATAAGGCGCATCTTCATCGGTTGAATAAACTGATTTGGCACCCGAACTAAACCCAATGTAAGTATCGTCGGCGTTAATGGAATCAAGCGCCATCTGAATACGGATATGCTGGTCGGTGCGCGGAACGCCAAGATTTGCTATCTGATCCGGCGTGCTCATAAACAGGTTAAGACCGGTTAGCTGCGCCGAGGTTTTACATGCCTCGTTAAATACCAATTGCGGGCTGCTGCTGCTGGTAGCCATTACGAAGAATCCTTCGCCACTCATGAGATAACGGCGGCCGTGATTGGTATAAACGCCGCCCTTTTGATAGGTATCATAGTTTTGGGTCGCAGGGTTAAGTTCATAAACGGTGGTGCTTACATTATTCCCATACAAGCCGGTGCTTGCGCTGATACTATTCAGCTGTTCCCAGTCGATTGAACATGCGTAAGGATTGCCCACCATGTTGAATCCGCGCACAGTTGAGTTAGTGCCCGACCCTGAGCCCGTATAATTGAGCGTCGATGAGCCCGGTGTATACCACTCGTGCACCACCACCTGGTTTTGGTTAAGCGTACCGGTAGCGGTTAACGTTACCGCAACAGGCGAAGTATAGGTAGGCGAAGTTTCTGTAGCCAGTGAGGCGGATGCTTTGTTGCCCCTGAAAAAGAACAAATAGCCAACACCTGCCGGAATATTGTAGACACCAGTGCCACTATCTCCTGTTACACGATAGTTATACGCCGGTGAATAATTGATAGCGCCTAATCCCCAGAAATTGCCGCTGATAAAGGTAGTGTTCGAAGGTGTCATATCTTCGCGGAACAAGTAGATAGTCGGGTTGCCTGTTTTGTCGAAACCGCCGCCAGCTCCGCCGGTAAGGAACATGCCGTTTTGCAGGTAGTTAATGCTCACAACATTGTTCGGGCTCACTGTTCCTGTGTATACCGGAGACGATCCGAGGCGATATCCACGATATCCCGGACCGCCGGTAATGTAACGCTGCACGTTAACATTGCCCGTTATGCTTGGTCCGCTCATCGCCATAACCGAAGCCGAGCCTGTCGCGTCGGAGTTAAGTGTAAGATAACCATTTGCTGCCAGGATCGTGCTCGCGCTGCTTCCGCTCATGGTAAGCGTACCTGTGCTTGAAACGTACATCATTCCGCTGGCAATAGTTTTGGTGCCGGCCCCGCTGAAGGTAACAGTATAAACTGTTGTCCCGTTGCCGCTACCTGCCGCAATGGATTGTGTGGTGCCGTTAAAATTAACTGTCGGGCTTGACAAGCTTACATAGTTACTGCCGTCATTAGCCATGCTGTTGGTAAAGTTGCCTGATATATTCAGGTTTCCAGCAGAGGCCGTTTTGACGCCGGTTCCCGAAAATGCAAGGCTATAGTAGCTTACACCGGCTGAAAGCCCGGTAATGCTGTTGCTGGTATAAACAGTTTGTGCAGCTCCGGAGTATTGAACTGTAGCACCGCTATTGTTAAACGAAACAGAGTTAGTACCCGTTGATGATAAGCCCGATAACGCAGTAGTATTTACCAGCGACAAAGTACCTGTTGATGACACCGAAATGGTTGATGTGGCGCCCGCTGTGTTAGTGGTTTGGAAATAACCTGTTAAAGTTGTTGTACCGCCGGTTACATTAAATGTTGAGTTTTCTGTGTAACCACCCGATACCGAAGACGTCAGCGATATATTGCCCGATACGTTAAGGCTGGTTAATGACGACGTTAAGGTACTAGTGTATGAGTACGCATTTGCTGTATTAGAAATGATGCTGATGCTACCCGCGTTCAACGTTCCTGCGCCCGACAATAATTGCGTATAGCCGTTGCTGGCGCTAGCGTCGCTTTGCACGGTCAGCGCCCCCGATATAGTCAGTGACGCACCTGTTTGAATGGCGATACCACCGGCTTGCCCGCCAACGTTACCTATCTGTACGGCGCCAACACTTAGCGCTCCATCTGCCGTTAACACGGTTGGGAAATTGGTGAACGCACGGTTAACGCCTATGTAGGCTGTTTGGGCGCTTGTGGGCACCTGGTTGCTTAGCCAGTTGGAGGCCGTGTTCCAATCGGTACTTGTTGTTCCAATCCAGTCATTCGACTGAACGCAGGATAAAGTAACCGTAGTTGACCCGCTGCCGGTAATATTATAAGCCGTAATGGTATAAGTTGTAGCAGCGAAGGTTGTAGTCGGTGTACCTGTGATCTGACCGGTTGTTGTGCTAAAGCTCAACCCGGCAGGTAGCGGCGCGTTGATATAGTAGCCACCAGATGCCGCATATTCTTTTACCGTATTGTTAGTAAAGTCGGAAACGTAAAGATTACCGTTACCGTCGGCCACGAAACCTTCCACGTCATTAAAGCCGCTAATGGTGTTCAGCAACACGCCCGATGAGCTGTAGATCTTTACCTGGTTGTTATGCGAGTCGGCCACGAACACGTCTCCGGAAGGGTCGCAGGATATTGCCAGCGGGTCCTCATAACCACTGCTGAATACACCCTGGTATACGCCGGATGAATTATACTTGGTAACATAGCCCTTATTGGTGCCCGATTGATCCTGTGCACGGTTCAATACATAGATATTACCCGAACCGTCAACTGTAACACCATCCGACTCATCCATGTTGGTGTTGGAAATAGTTTGAAGCAACGTGCCGGACGTGCTGTACTTGGTTACCGAGCTGGTATATGGCGAGCTGTAGACGTAGGTGGCAATGTACAGGTTGTTTGAAGGGTCGATACTGATACCCAGCGGGTGATTAAGGCCGCTAATGATAGTACCCTGGTAAACGCCCGATGAGTTGTATTTATAGATCGCTCCCGCGCCCGTATCTTCCACATAGCAGTTGCCCGATGAGTCGAATACAATGCCCTCGGGACTACTCATCGATTTGCCTGTTGTATAAGTGCCAAGATAGGTATGGCTGGAGTTCCAGCGGCTTATTGTTCCGTTATTATAGTTGGCCACATAGATATTACCTGATGCATCGATGAACATCAAGCTGGGCCCGCTCAAAGAAGCTCCGGTCAATGAAGTTCCGGTTGATGAGTATGAATATCCTGTAACAGCACCACCTGTATTGTTCGGCGTCATTGTTGTCATGGTGGCATTAAGCGTAAGCTGAACAGTCGATGGCGAATAGCTGATAACAGGTGCATGCGGGCTTACTGTAATGATCAGGTTGGTGCTGGAGCTTCCTGATGAGTTAGTCGCTTTGATGGTAAAGGTGGTAGTTGCAAACACAACGGTTGGCGTGCCGGATATAATACCGGTTGTAGGGTCCATGGACAAGCCCGTTGGCAATGAGCCGCCGGCCGTAATGGTCCATGTAGAAGCTGCGCCGCCTGTATTGGTTGGTGTTGCCGGTGTAATAGTACCGCCAACCGAATAGCTAACGGTACCCGGAGAATAAGAAATGTTCGGAGCAGTACTATTAACTGTTATTGTTACCATAGCAGTGGCACTTCCTGTTGCGTTTGTAGCCGTGATGGTATAAGTTTTAGTAGCCGCTGTGGCTGTTGGCGTGCCTGAAATTTTACCTGTTGAAGTATCGAATGACAGACCTGCAGGCAGCGGGGCGCTAATGGACCAGCTTGTAGCCAGGCCACCCGTATTGGTTGGCGTGAGCGTGGCAATTGTCGCGCCAACCGAATAAGTGTTGGTTGACGGCGAATAGCTGATAACCGGCAAACCCGGGTTAACGGCTATGGTTATATTGGTTGCCGAACTGCCCCCGGCATTGGTCGCTGTTACTGTATAAGTGGTTGTGGCGGTAGTACTGGTTGGTGTTCCGGTAATGTTACCTGTTGCGGTGTCGAATGACAAGCCCGCCGGCAGTGTTCCGCTTATCGACCAGCTTGTTGCTGCCCCACCAGTATTGGTAGGCGACCACGTTGTAATGGCGGTGCCCGATGTATAAGTATTGCTTGACGGCGAGTAACTGATTGCCGGTGGTGTCGGATTTACGCAGGTAATGGTTATATAAGCCGTGCTGGTACCACCGTTATTATCAGCCGATATACTATAAGTCGTTGTTGAAGAAACTGCTGTAGGTGTACCGGTTATTTGCCCGGTTGACGTATTGAAAGATAAACCTGCCGGTAAAGCCGGGCCGATGGACCAGCTCGTTGCGGTTCCCCCGGTATTAGTTGGCGTCCAGGTTGCAATTGCCTGCCCAACGGTAAATGTATTTGTAGAAGGGCTGTAGCTAATGTTTGGAGCCGCTGGATTGACGGTGATAGTTATGGTAGCGGTGCTGCTGCCTGTTACGTTGGTGGCGGTTACGGTATAACTCGCGATGGTTGCCGTTACGGTTGGAGTACCAGTGATGACACCCGTAGACGTGCTAAAAGACAAACCAGCAGGCAAAGCCGGGCTTACTGACCAACTGGTTGCTGCACCACCCGTATTAGTTGGCGACCAGGTGCTGATAGCTACGTTCTGCGTATAGATTTGTGCAGAAGGCGAATAGCTGATATTTGGCGCCGGTGGGTTTACGACAATAGTTATGGTGGTTGTGCCGCTGCCTCCTGCATTGGTAGCTGTTACGGTGTAAGTTGCCGATGCCGTTACTGTAGTTGGCGTTCCTGTAATATTACCCGTGGACGTGCTGAACGACAAACCCGCAGGTAATGCCGGGCTAACTGACCAGCTCGTAGCCGCACCGCCGGTATTGGTTGGCGACCAGGTAGTGATAGCAGTGCCGACAACGTAAGTATTCGACGAAGGGCTATAGCTAATGACCGGGGCCGGAGGATTGACCGTTATGGTAATCGTCGTGCTGCCGCTGCCTCCTGCGTTTGTTGCAGTTACTGTGTAAGTCGCGGTTGCAGTTATCGTTGTTGGCGTGCCCGTAATAGCGCCCGTACTTGTATTGAATGACAGGCCTGCGGGCAGCGATGGGCTTACCGACCAGCCTGTTGCTGTTCCGCCGGAATTGGCCGGTGTCCAGGTGCTTATAGCCACACCTGTAGTATAAGTATTTGATGATGGCGTGTAGGAGATAACTGGTGGGTTTGGATTTACCACCTTTATTGTAATGGTACACGTACCGCTGCCGCCTGCATTGCTTGCTGTTACGGTATAGTTTGCTGACGCCGAGACGGCAGTAGGCGTACCCGTTATTGCACCGGTACTGGTATTAAATGATAGTCCGGCAGGTAAGCCAGGGCTTATACTGTAGCTGGTTGGGGTACCCGTGAGCACCGTCGGCGACCAGGTTGTAATAGCCTGTCCGTTAGTGAAAGTATTGCTTATCGGAGTATAACTGATACTTGGTCCAAGCAGATCCACCTCGAGCTGAACCGTGGTGCTGCCGCTGCCACCGGCATTTGTTGCTGTGATCGTATAGGTTGTCATAACCGATGCCAGCAGGGGCGTACCTGAAATAACGCCTGTAGAGGTGTTAAAGGACAGCCCGGTTGGCAAACCCGGACTAATAGACCAGCTTGTTGCTGCACCACCTGTATTAGTCGGATTTAGCGATGGAATAGCCGTTAGCGCTACATACACATTGGTTGATGGACTATAGCTAATGACCGGAGCAGGTGGGTTTACCGTAATTTTAATAGTTGTAGTGGCACTGCCGCCCGCATTAGTAGCTGTAATAGTATAAGTAGTTTGGGTCGATGTTGCAGTTGGCGTTCCGGAAATAATACCTGTTGACGTGTCAAAAGATAAGCCCGCCGGTAATCCTGGGCTAATGGACCAACTTGTAACGGCACCTCCGCTGTTGGTTGGTGTCAGGTTGGAAATTGTAACGTTTGTCGTATACGTAAATGGCGATCCGGTATAGCTGATTACAGGAGCCGGTGGAGTAACAGTGATATTGATCGTAGCCGTCGCTGTTACGCCACCATTATAATTTGCCGTTATTGTATAAGTAGTGGCAGTTGACGTAGCAGTCGGGGTACCAGAAATAACGCCGGTAGATGTGCTGAACGATAGCCCGGTTGGCAATGTTGCACTAATTGTATAACTGGTTGGTGTACCTGTTACTGTTGGCGTGAGATTAGATATAGCAACCCCGGTCGTATAAGTATACGGCGAACTGGTATAGCTTATGGCAGGAGCAAGTACAGTAATACTGATCGTTGTAGTAGCGGTTACACCGCTGGTATAAGTCGCCGTAACAGTGTAGCTCGTTGTGCCCGACGTTACCGATGGTGTTCCGGTTATATCACTGGTACTGGTATTGATTGAGAGACCCGCTGGTAAAGCCGGACTAATCGCATAGCTTGCAGGGTTACCACCGACCTCTGTTGCAGAGGCCGTACTTATTGCGGTGCCCTGGTAATAGGTAAATGGTGTACCCGTATAACTTATGGTCGATGCCAGAACGGTGATACTTATTGTGGTGGTACCGCTGCCGCTGGCGTTGGTTGCCGTAACAGTGTAGGTGGTAGCTAATGAAGTTGCCGTAGGCGTGCCTGAAATAACCCCCGTAGAGGTATCAAACGACAAGCCTGCCGGTAAACCAGGGCTTATAGAATAACTCGTTGGGTTATTGGTTACTGTCGGGGTTAAACTCGTTATCGTCGCTCCGGTGTAATAAGTATAGGGGGACCCCGTATAGCTAATTGTTGGTGTCGCGGAGCCGACCACAAGATTCAAACCGCTGCTGCTCCATGGCCCCCCGCCGAAGTTGTTATCAGTTATTTTAATTGTAAACCCATAGGTGCCTGCTGGTGTCGATGACGATGTTGTTATTTTAAAGGTAATAGTGCTATTGCCACCGCTTGGCGTAAATGTTGGCGTGGTTGTGGTGCCGTTATTGATAGTCTCAGTCGATGACGTGAACGACCAGGTAACTCCTGTTGGTGTCCCACCTGCCCACGTAAGTTTAATATTGTCGTTGCTCGATGTCCACCACCACCCTTCGGTTAATGTGATTGTGTAGCTAACTGTTGTGCCGGTTCCGGCATTGGCGGTACCTGTTTGGCCTCCGTACGATACGTTAGACACCCAGCTTGCAAAGGCACTTGATGACCATAATAGACTAAAAGCAAAAAGGATAGCTATCCTGAATGTCTGTTTATAGAAACTATGATAATGGAGTAAACTTTTTTTCATACTCAGCAAATCCGGTTGAAAGAATAGTTTACAATTCCAGGGATCAGCTGGCATTGTATCGGTAGACAGTGCATAGTGGATCCGGCTTTGCTTAGCGTATCGGCAAAAGTTTGTTTTAAATAGCAGGTATCAAGGTGCTTATTATCAGCAATTCGTTTAGGATGAAATCTTTGAATTTTAGAACGCGTCAGTATCTCGCCCCCGGATTTGATAAATAACGAGGGATAAAAGGCATAGTACAAAAACTGGATTAAGGACACTAACCCGCTCATAAACAAATAAATTAGCCAGGGTTTTCTGGCGGAAAATGGATGCTATACGGGGCGGTTCAGGCAAATGTTTCAGGTTACTCGGATAAAAAATTATTTTCTAGTTAAAATAAACTATTGCGTAATTTATTAATTATTATTAAAGTATTGCACCGGTAAATAGCTACTTTTTAAATATTTGAATATCAGATAAATATTTGTTCAAAAATCAGTTGAACGTGAATGTTGTAAAGTAAATTTCCTTCGTAGAGTGTTTGATCCGGAAAGAAGAGGGGCTTTTCAGAATGAACGCGATTGTTCAATTTTTCGAATGAGAAAACAATGTCCGGCAGACAACGTGTTTTCTATTATTAAATAAGTGTAAAATAGGATATGCTGATACGTGCATTCGGAGCGGAGGGTGCTCCTGCCTTAGCGGTCAATCACCTGGACATTTTAAATCTGTTTCAACGACATAATATGTTTGTGAGCCTGCAATCCCTGATGTGCGGGAATAATTTTACAGCGGGGCATTTTGCCGAGGGCAGGCACCGCAAGTTCCGGAGGGAGGAAAAGTATAATGGCCCTCCGGAGACAAGCGGGCCTGGTAGCTCGGTGTGCTTACTCGTGTTGCGCCCAAACATACCTGCTGGCGAGGCATTTTCCGCAATAATATCTGCGGAAGGGAAACCCGGGAAACAGGTGCCGAATTATCCAATGCCTTTGAAGGCGGTATGAATAAACGCTCCCGCATTTACGGCAGCGATGGTGAGCAACTTTGTTTTTATCGTAGCTCATTATTTGGGGGTATTAATGTTTAATTCGGTTAGCTTAAAGGCTATCCCAACTCACACTTTCATTTAGTAAACCACTGCCTCTTTCAGATAATTTAAAATTTCCCATATCAGTACGCGTAACCAATTGATTACTTACAGCAAAATCAACGGCATTTATAATTCGCCATCCCTCCAGGGGTATATCAATAAGGCGGTTCTTACTGATGCAGTCAAGCAATAAAATAATGTCGTGTTTATCCATGGATAAAAATTTGGGAGTCAAGGTCCCTGGAAACATAAAATCAGTTTTTTAGAATTCAAAACAACTATTCAGATACAGGCTTGCGCAAAACGGCATGGCCGGCCCTGAAAAAGCACATTTAATTTTTAGCCCGATAAGGCGGATGGTGAATGGTGGTGGTCAGATCCGGAAGATACAATTTAGGAGGTAGTAGTAATTGCAATAGGTGAGCCGGGAAATTGGATGAACAATATTCCCGCAAAATAATTTCGCTGTGTGAAGATCAGCTTTATTAGATTGGTTCGGAACGTTAGCTAGGGAATGCTTAAATAACCGGTTATCCTCAATGGTCGACTTGTCGGCCCTTTGAATAACAAGATTATGACCGGTACTTTTTTTTAGAACAAAATGGTGGCCGCTTTCAATTCCGGCAGTAAGCTTCGGGACAAAGAAGAGATAGGTTGCCGTAATAAACAAATAGAACGCAGCTAAAATCAGCGCGCCAGGTTTTTTAGGGTTAAAACCTTGTTTACTAGGGTACATATCGCATCTAAGATAGAAAAAAATTTAGCAATTTGTAAAATTTAAGTTACAGGTCAAACGTCGAAAATCCCAAAATCGCTCGACAATTTTCTCTTTAGGAAAATTCTGTTGAAAGCCCGTGACCCGTTGGTTCTAATCCCAAAGGCGTTGATGAAGCGAGCTTTAATTCAACTCAAAATTTGCTTTGATAACCAGCATGTTGCCTGAAGAATATTAATTCAAATCAATTACAACTTGTAACCTGCTTTTACCGTAAAAGCAGCTTTATAAAGTAATGGCGTGACCCGCACAATATGAATTATAAGTTATTTTATTTTTTTATTTTTTTAGTCGCCGTTTCTGGTGCAGCCTATGCCCAAAACGGTGCTTCCTCGGACGAGTTGTTTCAAACGGCACGTCATGCTGCTTTTGATCAGAAGGATTATCCTAAAGCCATCAGCCTGAGCAAACAAGCCCTGGCCAAAAGTTCTGATTACTCTGATATCCGGGTCTTTTTGGGCCGCGTTTATACCTGGTCCGGCAAGCTGGATAGCGCCCGTGCGGCGTTTAACTATGTTCTAGACAAGCATCCTGATAACGATGATGCTTCTTTTGCTTTTGGCAGCCTGGAGTATTGGAACGATAACTCGGCTAAGGCACTGCAAATAACAAATGCCGGGTTAAAATTTCACCCTCAATCTAAGGACCTGTTGCTGTTAAGAGCAAAAGTGTTGAACGACCTGAAACGCTACAGCGAAGCCAGCAACACGCTAGATACTTTAATTAAACAAGATCCCGGAAACACAGACGCCCACGCACTTGCCGACAGAGTGCAAGACAATGCTAGTGTCAACAAAATTGGTGTTACCTACGACTACATACATTTCGATAAAGAATTTAACGCACCATGGCAATTGGCCAGCCTGGAATACGGCCGCCAAACCAGTCTGGGTTCCATCATTGGCTACGTAAATTATGCTAATCGATTCAATACCAACGGCGTTCAATATGAACTGGACGCTTATCCGCATATATCCAAAACATTTTATGCCTATGTGAGCGGGGCCTATTCGGACAATGTCGGCGTATTCCCTAAAACCAGGGCAGGGTTTTCGCTGTATGCAAATCTGCCTGCCAGCTTTGAGGCCGAAGCAGGATTCCGGTATTTGCATTTCACGGGAGATACATGGATGTATACCGCATCGATAGGTAAGTATTACAAGAGCTTCTGGTTTAATTTCCGTACCTATATCACGCCATCGAATAGTTCCATCTCGCAGTCTTATTCAGTACACGTTAGATATTATACCGGTGGGGCAGATGATTACTTGTCATTGGGCGTAGGTACTGGTATTTCTCCGGACGACCCTCGAAACATTATCCTGCTCAATAATGGCAACAATTATAAGTTGATGTCGAATAATGTTTCGCTGGCCTTCTGGCATACGTTCAAAAGGCGCAACGTTTTCTTTGTTACTGCAAGCCTCGATCACCAGGAATATAAATTCCAGACCTGGGGCAATCAACTTGATCTCGGCATAGGCTATTTAAGGAGGTTTTAATGAGAAAGTACCAAAAAATATTATTGATGTATGTGCTTCCGGTCCTGATCCTGTTCCCCCTGATCATGTGGCTGATTTGGGTTTTTACACCCAAAACCAAACTGGTGGTGGCGATAGTAGACAAAACCGTTTTGGATCAGTCGGGCCAGGAGCATATTTCGCTCACCTGGATATTGAACCATAATCGATACACTAAAACTCCAACACAGGGTTACGACATCGCCAATGATTATTTTGGTTTCTTCCCAAAGGATAATGAAAAATTCAGGCTGAAAGGTTTGGAGCGATTCTCATCCGAACAATTAAAGCAATTGAGCAACGATGCCGATCTCACTTACTTTACCGATACGTACGGTATCTATAAGAACGAATGGTACAGCAAGCAAGCCAGCCTGGAACATTCCGGCATACTATATGGCGGGCTCAGTGCCCAGGATGTAGAATTTATGCAGGATATGAAGGACCGGCATAAACTGATCATCACTGAATTTAACACCATAGGTTCGCCAACTAATGCCGATAACCGAAACAAATTCGAAAAAATGTTCGGCATACACTGGACTGGCTGGACAGCAAGATACTTTGACAGCTTTGATACCACGGTAAACAAAGAGCTGCCCCACTGGCTTATTGGCAACTATAAAAAAGGACACGGACAAAAATGGCCATTCCACAAATCCGGCCTGGCATTTGTGAATGATGGCGGCGACGTAGTAATCCTGGAAGACAGTACGCACTTGAAGGATCCGGTACCGCATATCATCACCTTCAAATACGGACAAAAAGAGCTTGGCCTGCCAGAAAGGATGAAATATCCATTCTGGTTTGACGTGATCACGCCTTCGCTTTCGGTCAATCATGCTGTATCAAGATTCGATCTTAACCTGAATGCCACTGGCGAGGCTGAGTTGAAGAAAAATGGAATACCCACTACGTTCCCGGCCATTATCATGCACAAGGGACCGGATTACCAGTTCTACTATTTCTCAGGCGATTTTTGCGATAACCCCATCGGCTTATACACCTCATATTTCAGAGGCATCAGCAATTTCCGCTGGATGTTTTACAACAGCGATGATCCCGCCGAACGCAAGAGCTTTTTCTGGACGTTCTATCGCCCAATGATTGAACGGATTTTGAAGGAAGCTGCGGGTAAGAGCAGGTGATTGATATTTCGAATGTCGGATTTTCGATTTCGGATTTATTTATCAATATCACTATACTCGTTTAAGAGTTAGCGCAGCGGACTCTTAAATGTAACGCAGTAAATGCAGCACTCTATGCGGGTTAAGTGCAAGAATCTCAAACCAAAAGCTGAATTTCAATCAGTCCCTTTTCCTGTTTATAATAATCAATGGCACTACTATACTTATAATCAGCAGGCTCCCAAACTAAACCCGCCCATACCGGATTTTCATGCAAATAATCCAAACGCTAATCGATCATTTCATTGGTTATAAGTTTGATAGGATGATTGTCCTGTTGCCAGAACTGATTCTGGTTATTATTACTGTTTTTGGAAGCGGCACGCTTGAACAACCATAGCATCCAATGTTTTCTGCTTTCCTGGGGATTGTCTTCAATAGCCCTAACAATCTTGCGACTGGTAAATTTCTTTATATCCCGAATGTTGTTTGAAAGATCGTTGCCTTGCGTAGCTGAAACGATCATGTGCACATGATTGGGCATAATAACCCAGGCGTGGACAATCAAGCCTTTATTGATTATGCTATATTTGATGCTGTCGACTAATATTTCCTTGTAACATTCGCGGTTGAAGACATCAATCCACTCGATGACAGAAAATGTGATAAAGTGGGGGCGTTCGCTGTCCCCAAAGCGGTACCTGGTTGCCATGTCGATGAAAGATAGTGGTTATATTGAGAATTTTGGTTCTCTGCCGCACAGAGTGCTGATTTTACTGAGTGATTTTTTCGCGATTTGTTTTTTTAGGGGTGCTCAAGAGGGCTATGCCGTTAAGAGCGCTATGCTGAACTCTTAAACCAGTAGCGAGCGATTTCCATCGGGTTGAAACCCGGTGTTACAAAATAAGTCGAGCACATGGCTCTTAGTCATCCAACTTTTTGTCATTCTGAACGAGCCGGCCTGTGAGGGCGAAGTGAAGAATCTTATTGAAGCGACTACTCGTGTCCTTTATGTACGCTGTCTTGATGGATCCTAACCAGTTTCCAATTACCGCCAATTTTTTTCATAGTACAGGTTAAATACAACGTATCGCTGGCATTCAACTCAATTTGGAAGACAGCGTTTTTCATCGGTTTTGCAGGCATACTGTCTGTGTTGTACGAATAAGAACTAAAGCCTCCAATTTTGTTTTTTATAAATTGACTCTTATGCAATTGGTCAACTCCTTGTTCAAAATAATCAGGCTCATGCGCGGTGATATAAACAAAAAGAAACAGTCCAAATACAATAACTCCGATTACTATCAAGAATTTCTTTGAAAAGGTTTCCAGGATCTTACCTGTAAGAACGTAATTTACGAAATAATACCACGCAGACCTATACAACCTATAGCTTGCTATTATCATGCAAACGACAAGTACAAGAAGAAGGATAAAAATGATTATGGACATCGATATGGTCTTCTGCAAATATACTTGCCGGTAACAACACGGGCAAGGGCAACGGTATTAAGACAATGTTCCGTAGGAACATCTGGTCGGTAGTAGAAACAATCCAAATATAATTTTACGTTCCGTAGGAACGAGTGGTGATGTTCAGGGGAGTTATGGACATTCCTTCCCAATAAAGAAGGCGAGCTCTTCAGAACTCGCCTTTCCAATTGTAATCAGTCTTTAGGTTTAAATGTCTTTTGACCGTTAGGATTATTTCTTAACCGGACTATAATGCTGGTGTATCGAATCCGGTATAATATGATTGCCGGTGCTTATCTGCTCGTTGCGGCGTTTGAATTGATCGAAAGCGCTTTTTAGCTGGTTAAGCTTGTCATCGTCTTTCAGAGGATCTTCACCAAGTTCGGCATTAAGCTTGAAAAGGTTATCACCATTGAGGTGATATTCGCCCATGATGAAGTCGATCATGTCCGTTTTGGTCTGCAGCAGCGGATAGTTGTGGACGTTCTCAAAATTGCGATTAGTATCCAACCCCTGGCCTACCCAGCTTACCAATGATGGACCTTTGATCTTGTAGTTATGATGCAAATAAGCCAATAAGCTCGGACTGATATCAAAATGCGTCGATACAGAAGCGATTTGTGCAGTTCGCTTCAGCATTGGTGAGTAAACAATTAATGGTACATGGTAGCGGTCGATCTTATCGCTCATCGGTATCTCCGGCATGCGGTGGTCGCCGGTGATCAGGAATATCGTGTTATTGAAATCGGCGCGTTTGCGGTACTCGTTAAAAAATCCGCGAAGGGCGTCATCCAGGTACAGGATACTTGCATATTGCAGCTTGTAGTTACGGCATTCATTTTTGCGTGCATCGTTGAAACCCAACTGGGTCATCCGCTGCTCGAAGCGCTGCAGGTATTTGTCCTCTTCGTTGATAGCGAATGGACTATGTGTCGAAACCGTCAGGATCACGCTCAGTTGCGGCGCTGTTGCATTCTGATCGCGGGTAACGAGGTAATGGCGGAAAAGCTCCTTGTCGTTATAACCCCATGAGAAGCCATTGGGCGCAGGTAATTTAACGTAACCTGCCGGGAATGACTTCTGATCGTTCAGCTCATCAATGGCATTCTTATTCAGGAAGGTAGCCATGTTATCAAAACTGGCGTCACCACCATAATAGAAAGAGGTATGATATCCGTTATATTTCAGCAAACTCAGCAATGATAGGTGTGCCGGCATGCCATCACCAAGAGCCAGGAAGCCATTTTTTGCAAATGGCAATGAACCCAGTATTGAAGGCAGAACAGCAAACGTACGGCCGCCCTCGCTCAGGAAATTCTTCCAGTACAAACTCTTGCCCGATAATGAATCGATAAAAGGTGTAAAGTTGCCCAGGTAGGCACCGTCATTTGTAAATGCCCGGCCCAAACCTTCCACGAGTATGATGACAACGTGGGGTGCAGTGGCCCCCGGCTTAAAATATGGGCTCAGCACGTCGGCAGCGCTATCACTATGCAGGAAAGGATAATGCTGCGGATCGGTGTATTTGAACGCTGCGCCCTTGCTGCTGCCGGCACTGTCATAATCATTGATGTAGCTGTCAGCGTAGATGTCAAGTTCCTCTTTGCCGGGGAAGAAATGTTTATAGGATGCCGCCCAGAAATGATCTGATTTATTGATAACAAGGTTATTGTCAAAGTCCGATTTAAAGCTTCCACTGTGTTCCATTGCACCTGCACCAATGGCAAGTAAAATCAATGATACTAACGGCAATGCAATCACCACAAATCTGTTGATGGTGAAGCGTTGAGGCAATTTCCAAAGAACAAAGATGATACCACCAATCAGTACAGCAAAGCCAAGAACCTGCAGGATACTTACACCACCTGCGGCTCCAACGGTCTGCTTAATATCAGCCATTGAGTAGCCGTAAAGGTCGGCGCCGAGCGGTACCAGGGCGGTGGTAAAATATGAGGTTAAGCTCACCTGTACCAACGCCATGAACACGATAAACACACAATAGGTTATCCTGGCCAATTTGCCCGAAATGAGATGCAGCAGCACAAAAATGACAAAGAAGTAGATCAGCCCTTTGAACCAGAAGATCAGGTCGTTAAAAAATGCCCAGGATAGCACGCCGAAAAAGCTTTTCGGAAACTGGTGCGCGATGCCATTATAGATCAGCTCAAAAATGGTGAGGACAAGAATGATCCCCAGCCACAACACCGAAAGCCTTGCAAATGACAATGCTGCCGGCGTAAATTTTTTGGACAAGCCTCTTTCTTTGGATTTTTTATTTTCCATTATGCTTTTTTATTTGCTACAAACCCCTTGCGCTCCATCTCGCCCCAGGAGTTATTTTTTCTCCATAAATCAAAATTCCCAACCACTGCCGACCAAACCACAAAAGGGTGAAAAACAAAAGGTTCAAGAATAGCTACCATCACGAGGCTCAGTATCTCTTTTCGCTTTTTATACTGGTTATAAGTGAGCACCTCCATCATGATGGCAAAGATGGAGTAGAGTATACCGATGCACACTACGCCGATCATGATCATGATAGCCTGCCAGTTGACCGCATAGGTAAAAAAATAGATGATGATACCCACAGTACCAAAAAATTCAATTATTGGGGCCAAAAATTCGAAGAAGAACCAGTAAGGATAGCTAAGCATCCCCAAAATGCCATACCTTGGGTTAAAGAACATCTTTTTGTGAAAACGCAGTGTTTCTATGGTTCCGCGCGTCCAGCGATTTCGCTGGCGCCCCAATATTTTAAAGCTCGAAGGCGCTTCTGTCCAGCAAAGCGGATCAGGTATAAAGGCGACTTTGTAAGGTTCGTCACGCTCTTCCATGTAGCGGCGCATTCTTACCACCAATTCCATGTCTTCGCCTACCGTATTGGTATTATAGCCGCCGCAAGCGATAACGATCTCCCGGTCAAAGGCGCCAAACGCGCCTGATATCAGCAATAAGCCGTTCAGTTTGGTCCATGCCATGCGGCTGAGCAGGAAAGCGCGGATGTATTCAAGCGTTTGTATGCGCGGAAGAAACTGTTTGGGTAAATTCACTTTTACAAGCCGGCCGCCTTCAATCTCGCAACCATTAGCAATACGAACTACACCGCCAGCAGCGATAACACGCTGATTGGATGTTTCCAGGAAAGGTTTGGCTAGTTTCAGTAGTGCGTCCTGCTCAAGTACGCAGTCCACGTCGATACATACAAAATAGTCGTTTCGGGCGATATTAACCCCTACATTTAGCGCATCGGCCTTACCGCCATTTTCCTTGTCGACCACAATCAGCTTGCGGTAAACCGGGTTATGACTGCGGTAAACACCCCTCACCGGCTTGGTCTTTATTTGCTGGTTTACAAAAAAATCAACCTTGTAAAGATTGTAAGCTTTGATCAGTTGTTCCAGCGAGTCGTCTTTACTGCCATCGTTGATGATAATTACCTCCAGGTTATTATAATGCAGCGAAAGCAGGGAACGTACATTTTCAATAATAGTAGCGCCCTCGTTGTAAGCGGGTGCGAGGATACTCATACTTGGTGCTTCAGCAGAAGATGCAAGGACTCGGTAGTCCGTAAAGCTGTTTTTATGCAAATAAGAACGGGTTTCCATAATAGAAAATGCGCCTATGAGCAAATAGCAAAGCAGCAGGATCATGGAATACAAGAGAATTCCATAAGTAAATATGTGCAATATGAAGGTTTGCCAACTCATGCTGCTTTTTCCCCCTTTATGTGCATCAGGATCTTGCCGATGGCCTGATCTGATTTTTTTGAATATTCTTCCAGCGAACCAAGCCCGTCGCGACCGGTATTCGCCAGGGCGCGGGCTGCATGAAGTTTCAGTTCGTCATTGTCGTAAGTCAGCAAATCAAGCAGGAAAAGTTTATCCCGGTCGGTACCTACGGTTTGCATAACCTTGGTCATGGCCAGCTGATGTTTGATATCTTCCCGTAAAAAGCGGGCGATGAAATGATCGGATGTTTCGTCGGTATAGATTTCATTTAAACAATGAATGGCTTCCAGGCGTACCTGCGGATCCTCATTATCGAGACAGGCTGCAATAGCGTCATGCAACTCGAAACGATGGTAGTTACGTGCAAGCTTCAGGGCGAAAATGACTACGCTGCTATTGGCTGAACTGAACCATTTTGATATATCGATATTTGATGGCGGTTGCTGCGACAATAATTGCAGTAATTTGATTTGCTGCCAGTTCGAAATAGGATAGGTAATGGTGTCGAGAAAATCCAAGCCATCGAACCCATTAAATTGAACCATGGCAGCCTGCGCTTCCATACGCACGTGGTCGTTTTTGTCGTTGGTATAGGCATGCAGCTGATCGACAAATTCGCCGACGTGCATTGTGGTAAGCTCCTGTATCGCTTTTGCTTTTACATACCATTTGCGGCTTGCGAGGTTCCTTAAAGCGTATTGCTCGAGACCCAGCTGCAGGTAGAAATCTTTCAGACTATCGGATGATCCGCCGCTGATATTTTTCTTGGCCGACATCAATTCCTCTGCAATAAATATCCTGAAATGCCGGTTATCGGTAAGCTTCTTAGCTGCGGTAGTAACCGATGCCAAAATTTCGTCTTCTATCTCATCACGCTGATCTTCAAAAAAAATGGCTTTACTGATCAGCATATCAGAAATCATGCGCCATTTGTTGCGCTTTTTTTCTATCCTGCCTTTGTAATACAGGTAAAAGATCATGAAATGCAGCAAACAAACCATCAGTACCACGATAGAGGCCAGTGCGATGTTCTGGATCTGCCAGTTGATATTGATGAGGTATGTAATTAATTTGTCTGCCAAGGTGCTCGTATTAAAAAGGGAGATATTTATTTAACCGCCGATAGATCAAACCTGCGCACTCGCACAGATAATTCGTTGGGGCTAAAAGGTTTGGTCATATAATCGTCGGCGCCAAGTTGAAAGGCTTCCAATACTACGTTCTCCTGGCCCATGCCGGATAAAATAACCACCGGGGTGCCGGTTGGATACTTTTTCTTCACCGCGCTAACTACTTCCAGGCCTGATAAATAAGGCATCATGATGTCTGTTATTACGAGGTCAGGTTGAAACTCATCGAGTTTCTTTACTGCCTCGCGGCCGTCCTGAGTAACAATTATCTCATGCCCGTCTTTTTTCAGACGAAATTCAAGCATCTTCACCATCAATTGATCATCTTCCGCAACCAGGATCTTCATTCCGCAAAAGTTTTAAAATGTTGTAATCTATACAGTTAGCAAACCGCATCGTATTGCGGCATGGTGCTTATACGGCTGCGGGGAAGAATAGTTCCACGAAATCGATGTTTGCATGCGCTGCAAGAAGGCGTTTATAACTGGCTGAGCAACCGGGCTATATCGATTATATACTAAAGCTGGATCGGGTTGTATAGAAAGAATAATTTTCCCGTGAAAAAAGAAACGTGATGAAGAAGCTTAACGATTGAAAATATTTTTTAATTGTTACTTCGACAATTATAATTTAAATGTTACTTTAGCTTTAATAACCGATCAAGGTAATAAACCAATTATACGGGTAAAGCAGCTGTTTTTCTGACAAGGTTCGGCTGTTTATCGCTGTCTGCAGCCGGGCTTACTGTTGTGTGTGTTCGGTCTGATTGAATAAACCTAAGTTGTTGTGATAAAATGGGGATGTTTACAAAGCTAAAAGCAACTGCTGTTTTTTTGATGTGCTGGATTCCGGGTTTTGCTCAGGTGTGGCAAAACACGCCATCGGGGCGATTGGAAACTTCCAATCTTGTTATATCACGCTATTCTATCCTGGATGGATTACCATCAAAGAATGCTACCACTGTGATTAAAAGCCGCAGCGGTTTTATTTGGGTAGGCACCGAAAACGGCCTGTGCAAATTTGATGGTTATACTTTCAAAACATTCACTAATAAAAAGGGCGACAGCACCAGCATCTCCAATAACTACGTAAATGCGCTGGCCGAGGACTCCAAAGGCAGGATCTGGGTGGGAACGATGGATGGTCTCAATGTTTTTGACCCGAACACCGAAAAATTCACCAGGTGTTATCATAAGGACGCCAACCGGGGCTCGATAAGCAACGATAAAATTTGGAGCTTGTTGGCCGACAGCCATGGCCGGGTCTGGATCGGGACGGATAATGGTTTTAATCAGTACATCGAAAAAAGCCATTCCTTCCAAAACTATCTGCCAGATGCCAGTAATCCTTTTGCAATGAAGGGCAAGTCTGTAAACGCTATCATTGAGGACGGCAACAATTTGTGGCTGGCCAATTGGGGCGAAGGTTTAAACAAGTATGATACTAAATCGGGCTACTTTTATAATTACAAGCAAGCCTTCCCCGCTTCAGACAGGAACCCTAACGACCTCTGGGCCGTTGCCAAAAGCAATGACGGTAAAATTTGGGTAGGCTCGTACTGGAAAGGATTATTCGAGTTTGACCCGTTAACCGGTAGATTTCAACATTTTGAAAATCCACTGAATCCACAAAGACCGGTATTTACACTATTGAACTTAAAAGGAAATACCCTGCTTGTTGGCGACAGCGAAACCTTTTGGTGGTTCAACACCGCTGCCAAAACCTGGGAAAAGGTAACGGGTGTAGACAACGACCCGCATGGGCATGCCTATATGGACGAAATAGGCCTGGTATGGATAGGTTCAAAGAACGGCCTCAGCAAGATAGATCATCGGCAAAATAAATTTGAGTACTATGCTTTTAACGAAAGATACCGCATCGTAACCAGTATGCTTATCCGCGATTCTGTTATTTGGCTTGGAGCGGATAAAGGACTTATAAAGTTTGATTTTAAAAACAAAACGATAAAAACCTACCAGCATTCGGCCGATCCCGGAAGCCTGGGTAATGATCAGGTGAGAAAGATATATAGCGATCCTTCGGGCAAGTTGTGGGTTTTGACCGAATACGGATTTGACGAGTTCGACAATGCATCAGGGAAATTCAAACACCATTTTCATCACTCCAATCTTGGTCGCTTATTCAATGAAGATGTTTTCAGGGATATCGCGCAAATAGAATCGGGAGTATACGGGTTAGCTACAGATGCAGGGTTTAAAATTTTCAATAGTAAAACCGGTGCCTTCACGCATTATTATAATAGTGACAACGATAAATCGGGGCTCAGCAACAACCACGTAAGCTGCTTATTAAAGGACCGGGATAATCAAATATGGATAGGTACCAATGGCGGAGGATTAAACCGCTTCGATCCCAAAACACGAAAATTTAAGGTTTATCTGAGTGGCGACAGGGAAAAAGGTGGGATCAGCGATAATACTATTAATTCGTTATTCCTTGATTCCAAAGGCGGCATATGGGTTTGCACACCCCAGGGTCTCGACAAGTACGACAAGAGCAAAGATTCATTTATTGCCTATACGCAGGATAATGGTTTTTCAGGCAATGTATTCAACTATGCTGCGGAGGATAAACTGGGAAATATTTGGGTAACTACCGAAAAGGGCGTTTCCTGCTTTAATCCGCAAAACAATAAGATCGATAATTTCGATGAGGCTGATGGGGTCTTTGGCAATAGTTTTATCGACAGAGACAGAGCGGGCAACATATACCTGGCCGGTGAAACGGGTTTCGGATTCTTGAATCCATCAAAGCTGGTACGCAATCTTACTGTTCCGCCGGTATATCTTACCGATTTCCAGGTGTTCAACAAGTCCATTTCACCATCGGTTAAAGGGCCGCTTAAAGAAAATCTGAACATTGCCGATCAGATCACTTTGAAGTATGATCAAAGCGTTTTTTCTATTGGATTTGTGGCGTTGAATTACACACTTCCGGGCAAAAATCAGTATGCTTATATACTCGAAGGATTCGATAAAAAATGGAACTATGTAGGCACTCAACGTAAGGCAACGTATACCAACCTTGATCCCGGCACTTACACTTTCAGGGTAAAGGCAGCCAACAACGATGGCGTTTGGAATAATACGGGTAAATCCATCACCATCGTCATCACTCCGCCATGGTACAAAACCTGGCTGGCTTACTGTTTATACGTATTGGCGGGGATGGGGATCATCACAGCCTATATTAAATATCGTGAGCACGAGGCCGGTATGAAATACGAGATCAAACTGGCCCATTTGCGCGGCGAGCAGGAAAAGGAACTCAACGAGCGTAAATTATCGTTCTTCACCAACGTTTCGCACGAGTTCCGCACCCCGCTTACGCTGATCATCAATCCGCTAAAAGAGGCTTTGTATAAAGAGGGTGAGGTAGATGCTTCGGGCTTAAGCATTGTTTACCGCAACGCCAAAAGGCTGCTGAGCCTGGTAGACCAGCTTCTGTTGTTCCGGAAGGCAGAGGCCGGCGCCGAAAAGCTGAAAGTTGAACGACTAAACATTGTTGACCTTTGTAAGGAAGTGTTCCTTTGTTTTTCGCACCAGGCGAAGTTGAAAAGCATCCGGTTTAATTTCATCAGTAGCACCGACAATCTCGAAATGTTTGTCGATCGTGAGAAGATAGAAATAGTGTTGTTCAATCTCATATCCAATGCCATGAAGTTTACCCCACAGGAAGGGGAGATAACACTTAGCATTGCTGAAGAAGACGATGATGTGATAATCCGTGTAAAGGACACAGGTTGCGGCATCGACGAAGAGACCGGCGATAAGCTATACAATCGTTTTTACCAGGAGAAACAAAACAGCAAACAGGCCAAGGGCGGCTTCGGTATCGGTCTGTTCCTGGCGAAGAGCTTTGTTGAATACCATAAGGGAACAATCGACTATAAAAGTAATCCGGATACCGGGACTATCTTTTCAATCACTCTGTTAAAAGGTCATGCTCATTTCTCCGGTGATGAAATGACAGAAAAGCAAACTATTGACTCAACTCTGCTGAAGGAGCTGATCGAGGACGAGACCATGGCTAATACTTCTGCAGAAGAGGCTAACGAGCTATTGGCTGAATCGGATTTGAGTGCCGAATTGCAGTCGATGCTGATTATCGATGACAACAAAGACTTCCGGGAATACTTAAAACAGTTGTTTAAGATCGATTATCGTGTTTACGATGCTTCAGATGGCCCCACCGGTCTCAAAATGATCAAACAGGTTTTGCCTGAGATCATTATCAGCGATGTGATGATGGAAGGCATGACCGGCATCGAATTGTGCGCAGCCGTTAGGGAGGACATGGAGATAAGTCACATACCTTTTATCCTGCTTACGTCCAGTTCATCATCCGAGATTAAACTGAAGGGCCTGGAAGGTGGCGCCGACGATTACATCAGCAAGCCATTTGACAAAGATATTTTAAGAGCCCGGGTGGCCGGTTTGCTGAAGAGCAAGAACAACCTGCAAAAGTATTTCCACAACGAAATTACCCTCAACCGGAACCCGCATAAGATATCTATCGAATATCAATCGTTTCTGGATAATTGTATCACCGTTGTCGAGAGTCATCTAACCGACCCGAACTTCAATTTACAGATATTGGCATCCGAGCTTAATATTTCTCATTCGGGTCTGTACAAAAAGATCAAGTTTATTTCGGGGCAGTCGGCCAGCAATTTTATCCGCTCGATAAGATTGCGTAAAGCGGCTAATCTATTTATCCATACAGATTATAACATCCTCGAAACGGCCTACATGGTCGGCATTAACGACATCAAGTATTTCCGCGAGCAATTTAAGAAGCTGTTCGGCATGAACCCGTCTCAATACATCAAAAAATATCGGAAGACGTTTAAGAGCAATATGGTTAACCACGATGTGAATACAGTGGTTTGAACTCAGCGGCCTGACTGAAGTCCGGCGCTGCAAGATGGGCCGAGCCGATGGCTCTTTTTTAAGAGAGGCGTAGCTTTGGTGCATATTGTAACGCCGACTTTTAATCCGGCGAAATCAGCTATCGGGATGCACCTAGTCTCGCGCGCAAATCAACCGCGCTCTTAAACGCATCCTCATGAAACCCATATCTGAAATAGCTCCCGCAAAAATAAACCGGCCCGTCCTGATTCAATGTTTGTAGTTGGGCCTGGGCATTAATGGCCGGTACATCAAACAAAGGGTGTTCGTAATCGAGTTCCATCAAAATTTTCTTCTCATCCAGATCATCATGCGGGTTGATGGAAACGAAGTAATTCCTTTTGTCCGATACCCCTTGCAGGCTATTCATCCAATAGATTGTACTGGGCATTAGTGCACCATTTTGCACCTTGATACGATAATTCCAACTGCTCCATGCCAGTTTGGTTTTGGGCATGATGCCTTCGTCGGTATGCAGAACGGCTTTGTTGAATTGGTATCTGAAGCAGGAAAGCAATCGCTGCTCTTCTGTGGTAGGTTCGCTAAGCATTTTTAATGCCTGATCACCATGTGCAGCAATGATTACCCGGTCAAATATTTCTTGCGAACCGTCGGATGCCTTAACCATCGCTTTGCCGTCTCTCCTACTTATGCTGATTGCCTTCCGATTCACGAAAATTCGCTCTCTGAATGGCTGAGTCAATAGTTCCCGGTAACTCTGACTTCCATTTTCTAGCGTATACCATTGATGCTGCGTATTCAGCCCTAAAAAGCCGTGATTTTGAAAGAATCGGATTAGCGTCACCGCCGGGAAATCCAGCATCTGCTGCATCGGCGTCGACCAAACCGCCGAGCTCATGGGCACCAGGTATTTCCAGAGCATATCATCGCTGTAGCCGAATTCTTTGATATACTGGCCGAGCGAATAATCAGCGTATTTAGGATCGTCCAGAATTCGGACGCTTTCCTTATTGAATCGTCCGATCTGGATCAGCATTTTTATGTATCGCGGATTGAATATATTCTTCCGTTGCGCAAACAAATGGTTAAGGCTCGAACCGCTGTACTCCAGTCCGCTGGGCAAATGTTGTACGCTAAACGACATATCGGTTTTTTTGACTGGCGCCTTCAGCTCATCAAATAGCTTGCAGAGGTTTGGGTAAGTTACATAATTAAAAACCATGAAGCCGGTATCAATATAAACCGGTTTACCATCCTCGTCAACAGTCACGGTATTGGTATGGCCTCCAACGTAATTATTTTGCTCGTAGATGGTCAGTTCATCATGCCGATGCAGAAAATGCGCGCAACCCATGCCAGCGATCCCTGTTCCTATGATGGCAGTCTTCATCGGGTTACTTCGTTAAGGAATTGTTCAACGGCGTAAGTCGATAGTTGTCCACCCGGCCCAGACAGATTAAAATCGAATCCATGTGTCGCCCACGGCAATTTGAGCCAATAATGCGGAATGTGATTCTCCGACAATTTGGCGCCCAGCTTTATCGCATGAATGTAGGTCACCAAAGGATCGTTTATCCCATGGATCATGAGTGTTGGCGGTGAATCTTTATCGACGAAGAACAAGGGCGAACAATCATGATATTTTTGCGGAACGTGGGCATAAGTGCCGCCAACGTATTCGTTCATCACTCTACGGCTATCCATAATCAACGGGTTTGATGGAATAGAATATCCCCAAACCATATCTACCGGCCCATAAAATTCGATCACGCCTTTTAAGGCTTTATCATGAAGCGTATAGGCAGCAAGGAGTGCTATTTGCGCGCCTGCCGACCGACCCAACAAAACGAAATGGTCAGTGTCAATATGCAACCCATCTGCATGCTTTCTGAAATATTTCATTGCATTGCTGATGTCCTCAACCGGAGCCGGGGTCTGGTATTTTGGCGCCAGGCGATAATTGATCGCCGCCACGTGGTATCCTTTTTGAGCGAGATAGCTATTGAGATCAGGCAGTTGTTTGTTATCGCCACTGGTCCATGAGCCGCCATGAACCACGATGACGCACGGTCGCTTTCCTGGTAATAGCGAGGGGAATAAATCAAGGGTCATTTTTGCACCGTCGGCATAGGTTACATAATTCAGTGTTTGATGCTGAACCGTGTCCTTAAACTTCAGCGTAAATAATTTACCGAGGGCTAGTGGATCAATATCGTTTTTGATTTTTTCATCCCCAAACCAATAAGCCAGGTCCTGTTTCAGATTTCGTGCTATCAAATACGATCTGAATATCGGCGAGACAAATAAGATCAGCGCGACAACGCCAATAATAGTACCGGATAATTGATATTTATTCACCCAAAAGCCGGTAATGAGCATCACGATGGTGCCAAAAGCAAATATCAAAGGGAATTCGGTAACTGCAATTGACAAGAGCCACAGGTAATAAGCCTGTCCGCGCAATACAGCCAGCAGCGAAAGCAGGAACAAGAGAATGATAGTGATTAGTCGCGTCATTTGCTGGTTTTATGAAGTAAATAATGACTGACCAGCCATTCGTTTCCACTGTTATAATTCCAAAGCTCGGCGCACGCCATGTAGAAAATGCGCCAGTAAACCCACCATTTCAAAGCAAGGTCCTTGCCGTAGGTTTCCTCAAATAAGAGCATGATCGCCGCTTTATGCGAATCCATGTTTTTGAGCCATGCCTCAGCCGTTTTACCGTAGTGGCTGCCATTCACATGCCAATGCCTTTCAATAGTTAAATGATCGTTGAAATAAAATAACAGATCATCGCTGGGCATGATGCCGCCGGTAAAAAAGTATTTGCTCATCCAGTCGGTTTCGTCCTTTACTTCGAACAGGTAGGCATATTCTTTATGGGTGAAGATGTGTATGAAAACCTTACCGTCCGGCTTTAGAAACGAAGCTACTTTTTCCATCAGCAGTTGGTAATTGCGCATGTGTTCAAACATCTCAACCGAAACGATGCGATCAAACTGATCGTCGATGGTAAAAGTGTTCATATCCACAGTAATCACGGTCAGGTTTTTAATTCCGCGCTGCGATGCCTGTTCATCGATAAATTTCTTTTGTGTTCGCGAATTGGAAACGACTTTAAAAATACTGCCGGGGTATTTGGTCGCCATGAACAATGACAACGATCCCCAGCCACAACCCAACTCGAGCACATGCTGGCCATCCTGCAATTCCGCGCGTTGGCAGGTGAGTTCTAACATGTCATCTTCAGCGGTATTAATATCCGTTACCCCATCCTTCCAATACCCGCTAGAGTATTTAAGGTTTTTTCCTAAACAGTATTGATAGAATTGCGTGGGCACCTCGTAGTGCTGTTCGTTAGCTTCAACCGTATTTATCGCGATGGGCGATGCCTTCAACTGCTTGATCAATGCCATCAGGTGTGCCTGCTGCGCTTCCACTCCGCCTTTGTTCTGATCACGAAGACGTTGCGCCAACAACCCGCGTATACCACGCCGTAGTAAAAAATCAGGAACTTTATTTTGCTCGATCAGTTTATCGTACCACATGTTAGGTTGTACGTAGTACGTTTGACGTAGTACGTTTTATTTTGAGACAGATACGGCCCTATTATGCTTATGGATTTTGAAAGATAGAAAAATTATCAAATCGACCGGCATAAAACATATAACGTATCACGTAAAACGTTTAACCTTTCTTAAACCAGGGCACAAAAGCACTCGTTGTTTTCTGGTACTCCCTAAACACATCACCCCGTGAACGGATAGATTGTTCTTCCGTAATTGGAATGCCGGTAACCCGGAGTAAAAGATAAAGTATAATCGCCGGACTAATGATCGCCATATACCCGTAAGGCGATGCCAGCGCAAATACGAAATAGGCCATCCACATCATCCATTGAAAAAAATAATTCGGATGGCGCGAGTAATTCCAAAGCCCATGGCTGCAAACCTTGCCCTTGTTTCCCGGGTCTTTCTTAAAAGCCCGCAGTTGTGCATCGGCAATAGACTCGCCCAAAACACTAATCACCCACAAAGCCACTCCTGCATATTCCAGTGGCGAGATTATCGTCGAAGCATTCATGCATATCACAAAAAATGGTATAGCCAGGATCACATTTGACAACGCCTGCGCCTGAAAAAACCAAAAAAATGTTCTGTCTGGATTTGGCCCCCACTCCTTGCGCAATTGCTGGTAACGACCCTCTTCTTCGTGAATGTGGCGAACGGTCCGGGTAAGGATATGAGTTCCAAGCCGGAACCCAGCGATAATCACCATCCCACAGATCAGTAACTTCCGCGTTTCAAATCCCGGTGCGAGCAGCAAAAGGATAATCGCAATAACCGGGAAATTGTACGACCAGAAAATGTCGACCACGCCGGCGTTTTTAATACGATGTGCCCACAGCCACACAAATACCATGATAATACAGCAGGCGGCCAAGCTATAAACAATCAGCCAGATAAGTGAGTGAATATCCATTTTGATTCTAGTTTAAGCCGTCGCCCTAACGGCAACGTTACTTAAACATACGAGGAATATCGGGAAGCAGATTGTACGAAAGAATATTTTTGGTAAAGGCAAGCGGTTGATGCTGTGTCTTCGCCTAGACCTTCCTCAATTTAATAATCTTAAGCCAGTGCAGCAGCCTCATCACAGGGTAAGTAGGATCAAATTCGAACCATCTCTTGGCAAAATTGGCATCATTGGGGCGTTTGTGATGATTGTTTTGGAACAGCTCGCCCATCATGAGGAAATCGAAGGGCAAGGTGTTCTTGCTATGGTCGTCATTATCATAGTTGGAGTAGCCGTATTTGTGACCGCACCAGTTAACAATGGCCCCATGAATGGGTCCCATCAGGTAGTGGATCGGCAACAACAGGAACATCCACCAATGCGTGGCAAACAGGATATAAAATATGGTATAGAAAACGCCAAATGTGATGCGGCTAACCCAGTGGTCGCCTATATGGTCCACAAATGACCATGTGGGGTAGCGGTCGCGAAACTGCAGCTCTGGCTCCACTTTATATCTCTGGTATGAAATGTAGATGTCTTTTGTCTTCAACATCAAACCAAAGACGTCTTTGATAAAATGCGGCGAATGCGGATCTTTTTCTGTATCGCTATACGCGTGGTGCATGCGATGCATGATTGCATACGCCCGGGGATTCAGGAATGAGGAGCCCTGGAAAAAGAACGTACAGAAATAAAATACCCGCTCCCAAAATTTGTTCATTTTGAACATCTTATGGGATGCATACCGGTGCAGAAAAAAAGTCTGAAAAAACAGCGACAAAAACCAGTGGCACAGGAAGAAAACGAGTATGATCATGAAATTAAAATCGCAAAACTGTATTAATTACGAAGTTTTTGTTTTCGCGGTTCAAAGTTCTAAAAAAAATTGAATTATTTGGTTTTTAGTATTTTATAATAGCTGCCTGTGCCGATGCTTTTGTCATTTCGTCTTAACAAATTTAAGCGCGTAAGAGTCAAGACAGTACCGCAACCCCGTAGGAGCCGGACCATCGTCAAATACATGCCCAAGATGTAAGCCTGTGCTGCGCTCCACCACCTCATCGCGCTCCATCCCGTCTGAATAGTCTTTCACGATCATGATAGCTTTAGGATCAAGGGGCTTAAAGAAGCTTGGCCACCCGGTGCCTGAGTCAAATTTCGCGTCCGAGCTGAAAAGAGGTTTGCCAGTCGCCGCACTTATATAAATACCCTTTTCGTGATTATCCCAATATGGGTTGTGAAATGGTTGTTCGGTTCCTTTCTCAACCATAATATAATAGGTTTCGTTAGACAGCACCTTTTTCCAGTAACTGTTGGGTTTTGCATCGGGGAAAGTTTTAGCGTCCTCCGAGCTTCCCGCTACTGCACCACCTTTTGATTGTCCCCGGCTGCATGACGCAAATGCTGTTACTAACAAAATCGGCAATAATGTGCAAAACTTTTTTGCATTGATTTTCATGATGTTATGTAGCTTTATTAAACCAATAGACGGACCCATCGGCGAAACCTTACATAAATTTAAGAAATAAAAGTGTTGAGAGGCCTTGTTTCATCGGCTGGCGGCTATTAAACCTAATTGATTATAAAACAGGACAGTTTAGTCAACTGGTAATATCGGGCTGATTTGCAGTGGGTAATTAGTTGCCCGTTAAAGTATTTTCGGTTGCAACTTTGTAGAATAATATACACGCAAGGAAGACCATATTTTAAACCTTTTGCTTTAAAACAGATCAAATAGGTAAACAGCAAAGATTTAGCCTTCAAGGCACGATTTTTGCATTATTTATTCACTTATACTTAATATAAAAACGGCCCAGCCATGAATAATCTAACATTAGTCGGAGTAATCATAACAGTTTTACCAATCGTGCTTATCATTGCTGTGGTAATAACACGAGGAAAAAAATTATTTGATTAACATATCAGACCAGCACCGTTGTCAAGGGTGATGCATTGCGGTTCTCAGCGATGTTCTCTATGGTTTGTGTAATTTCGATCTTATAAATCCTCTCCTCTTTAGCTAGTCTTTCTTTAAGCTTTATTTTCAGCTCGTTGTAGTATAAACACTTTCTTATTATGAAAGTTTGCGACTGACAAGTTTAAAGTCCCTTTTTCCTTGTAAACCTTTTATTTTCAGGCTCTTTTTTTCGCGGAGTGCGGGTTTGGTCGTCATCATCAAACCTAGTAAGGCGTGCGATGCGTTCTTCCATGGTTTCAGTGGTTAGCCTTTCCCGACCCAGACTGTCTACCATAATGGGGAAGGCAAACGGGGTTGGATGATAAATCTCTTTAAGAATTATTGTCTGCTTTTGTATACGTTGCAAAGCCTCTCTCAATCTGAATTCTTCCAGCTGAAAAGCCAGTGCTTCATTGTAAGCTTGCCGAACCAGCAAGTTTTTCGGATCGTATTCGGTAAACACATCAAAAAGCAGGGAGGAAGAGGCTTGTAAATGCCTGTTCTTTACCGGCTGACCCGGATAACCGGTAAATATCAACCCTCCTATGTGGGCGATGTCGCGGAAACGCCTGCGAGCCATTTCATTGGCGTTGAGACTTTGCTGGATATCATCAAGCAGGCCATCAATCGAAAAGAAATCAGTATCCTCAAGCGCCTGTTCAATCGGGATATCTTCATCAGCCAGCAATTCGAAACCGTAATCATTCATGGCGATGGAGAACGAAAAATTCCTGATCCGGGAAATGCGGTAGGCCAGCAAAGACGCCATGCCCTCGTGCACCAACCGGCCTTCAAAAGGATAGAAAATAAGATGGTGCCCATCCTTTGCTCTGAATGATTCAACCAGGAATTCGTGGCTTTGTGGCAGGTGCGATAATTCGGCCTGAAGATTAAACAATGGTTTTAACGCGATCACCTCTTCATCAATTTCCACACCGTGCGCCACCTCATCCAGCTTGTCCCGAAACACCGCCGACAACTGCGAAGACAATGGCATCCGTCCGCCCATCCAACTGGGGATTAAACCCTTTTTAGCGTTCGATTTACGAACATAAGCGCTCATCTCTTTAATGCGAATAAATTCAAGGCTTTGACCCGCAAACCAAAAGTTATCCCCTCCTTTTAATTTGGATATGAACGACTCTTCTATCGTTCCAAGGCTTTTGCCGCTGAGCCATTTTACCCTAATGCTTACGTCGCTCGTGATGGTGCCAATGCTTAACCGGTGTCGCATTGCCACTCGTCGACTGTTGACTTTGTACAGACCATTATCGATCTCCACTTTTAAAAACTCATCATACTGCGCCAGCACCCTGCCGCCGTGAGTAATAAAATCGAGTAATTCATTAAACTCGGCCCGGTTCAAATCGGCAAATGCGTAGGTGGTTTTAACTTCATGAAAAAGCTC
>Ga0068856_100000869_pt1 | contig 32365 bp, 32 predicted proteins | sample KBSCornC62_FD_66595 | JGI IMG/M metagenome (GOLD analysis project Ga0068856, IMG submission 66595) | Corn rhizosphere microbial communities from Kellogg Biological Station, Michigan, USA - KBS Corn C6-2 | ecosystem: Host-associated > Plants > Roots > Rhizosphere > Soil ... | reverse complement strand
CGCAGCCTGCTGATCCAGGACCTGGCGCTGACGTGGCGCTACAGCGTCGGCAACCAGTACGAGGAGTTCTCCTTCGCCGAGGCGCTCGACACCGCCGAGGTGATGGCCGAGTACGGCCTCCTCGGCGTCGCCCGGCACATCCTGACCAGCTCGCTGGCACGCCTCGGGGGCGGCACCACGAACTGGCGGGCGGGCGAGAAGCTGACCGGAGCCGCGCTGTACGTGCGCCTCTCCGGCGATCGCGAGTACCTGAACCAGGCGACGCCGATGCTCGACCGGATCGTCGAAGGCCTCGGGCGCCAGATCCGCAGCGGCCACGGCGGGTTGCTCCGCCGCGAGCGCTACTCGTCCGACATCGCCGCGCGCGTCTACGGACTGCACGCCCAGGCGGCGGTCTGGCAGGGGCTGAACGCGATCGCCGACGTCTGGCGAGCGAGCGGGCGCACCGCGCACGCCCGCAAGGCCCACGCGCTCGCCGTCGCCCTCGGCCGCGGCCTGCACCGCGCGGTCCGCCGCTCCGCCCACCGGCTGAAGGACGGCACCCTGTTCGTTCCCGCTGCGCTGCTCGCCCACCACAAGCCCTTCGACGCCGTCACCGCCTCGCGCCCGGGGAGCTACTGGAACCTGGTCGTTCCCTACGCACTGTCGGCCGGGTTCTTCACGCCGGGCGGGCGGCAGGCGAACGGGATCCTCCAGTACATGCTTCGACACGGGTCACGGCTGCTGGGGCTCGTCCGCGCCGGCGCCTACTCGCTGTACGGCAAGCCGACGTACCCCGTGTCCGGCACCGACCAGGTGTACGGGCTGAACGTCGCGCGGTTCCTCGCGGACAACGACCGGCCCGACCAGCTGGTGCTGAGCCTGTACGGCATGCTCGGCGCCTCGATGACGCCGAACACGTTCGTCTCGGGCGAGGCGGCGACGGTCGCGCCGCTGCGCGGGGCCTCGTACCGGTCGATGTACATGCCGCCGAACACGGCCAGCAACTCGGCGTTCCTGGAGACGCTCCGGCTGATGCTCGTCCACGAGCGGCGCGACAAGGACGGCTCGCCGGTCGGCCTCGACCTCGCCTTCGCCGCGCCGCGGCCGTGGCTCGGCGACGGCAAGTCGATCTCCGTGAACGGCGCCCCGACCAGCTTCGGCGCCCTCACGTACGACCTCCACCGCGACGGCAACCAGGTGACCGGGACCGTGGTCGTCCCTTCGCGGCGTCCGCCGCACACGATGCGGCTCCGGCTGCGCCTTCCCCACGGCGTGAAGCTCCGGGCCGTCCGGGTGAGCGGCCACCGCCGGCCGCTCGACCGGGGAAGCGGCACGATCGACCTCTCGGGGATGCGCGGCACGCTCGACGTGGTCGCCGTGTTGTCGCGCTGAGCAGCCCGGACCAAGCACACTGCAGCGGTGAGCATCCTCTTCACCGCCCTGACGGCGATGATGACCGGCTTCGTGATCGGCGCCGCCGCCCGCCTCGCGGTGCCGGGGCCCGATCCGATGCCCTTCTGGTTGACGGTGCTGATCGGCCTGGTCGGCTCCGCGATCGGAACGGCGATCGGCGCGCTGCTGTTCGGCGCCGACCACACCTTCGACAGCTCCGGCCGCTCGTTCGTCACGCTCCTGCTCGCAATCGGGTTCGCGGCGGGGCTCGTCGTCGCGTACCGGATCTTCGTCCAGAAACGGCCGTTGACGGGACCTGACGCCCGCCGCTTCCCGCGCAGCGGCGTCGGCATCGCCAAGATGCGCCGGCGGCTCAACCAGCTCGGGATCGACCCCGACCAGATCCACACGGTCGGCACGGCCGCAAAGCCGAAACCGCCCGAGGAGCTGACGCACGACGACGTGGTCGACCAGCTCGAGAAGCTCCGCGACCTCCGCGACCACGGGACGATCACGGACGAGGAGTACGAGCAGGCACGCGAGCGGCTGCGGCGGTACTGAGCGCGGCCCGGTAGCCGGTTGACGCGCCTCCCTCCGGTTCGCACACTAGGTCAGTGGATTGGATCGGGGATGTCCTCGAGCGTCCTGGGGCGCTCGAGCCCCGGGCGGACGCCATCCTCGCGCCGGGCCGTCGGCCGCTCACGTACGGCGGGCTCGCAGAGCTGGTGGGCGGAGTCGCGGGCGGATTGAGCCGGGTCGGGCTCGGCGAGGGGGCCCGTGTCGCTCTCGTCGTCGAGAACGGACCCGAGGCCGCCTGCGCGTTCCTGGCCCTTGCCCGGGCCGCCGCCGTGGCGCCGCTCAATCCCGCGTACCGCGCACAGGAGCTCGCCTTCTACCTCGAGGACATCCGCGCCGACGCACTGGTGGTCGCCGCAGCGCTCGACACGCCTGCCCGCGAGGTCGCCGGGAAGCTCGGCATCCGCGTGCTCGAGCTGACGTCCGACGACTCGGCCCCGGCGGGCGTGTTCGCGATCGACGGCGTGCCGCCGTCTGCGCCGCTCGACACCGGGCCCGGACCGGACGCAGTCGCGCTCCTGCTCCACACCTCCGGGACGACGGCGCGGCCGAAGCTGGTACCGCTCACGCACCGGCAGCTGGCCGCGAGCGCCGGGAACGTCGCGGCAACGCTCGGCCTGACCCCCACGGACCGCTGCCTGAACGTGATGCCGCTCTTCCACATCCACGGCCTCGTCGCGGCGCTGCTCGCCTCGCTTCGTGCAGGCGCCTCCGTCGGGTGCACGCCGGGTTTCCACCAGCTCCACTTCTTCGACTGGGTCGACGAGCTCGACCCCACCTGGTACACGGCCGTCCCGACCATGCACGCCGCAGTCCTTGCCCGCGCGCCCGACCACGAGGAGACGGTCGGACGGCAGCGGCTGCGGTTCGTCCGGTCGTCGTCCGCGGCGCTCCCCGTCCCGGTCCTGGAAGGGCTCGAGCAGACGTTCGGAGCCCCGGTGGTGGAGGCCTACGGCATGACCGAGGCGGCGCACCAGATGGCGTCCAACCCGCTGCCGCCGGGCGTCAGCAAGCCCGGGACCGTCGGCCGGGCGTCGGGGCCGGAGATCGCCGTGCTCGACCCGGACGGCCGCGTCCTGCGCGCGGGCGAGACCGGCGAGGTCGCCGTCCGCGGCCCCAACGTCTTTGCAGGCTACGAGGCGAACCCGGACGCCAACGAGGCCGCCTTCTCGAACGGCTGGTTCCGCACCGGCGACGAAGGGTCGCTCGACGACGACGGCTATCTCACCCTGCGCGGGCGGCTCAAGGAGATCATCAACCGCGGCGGCGAGAAGATCTCACCGCTCGAGATCGACGATGCGCTCCTCCGCCACCCGGCCGTCCGGCAGGCGGTGACGTTCTCGATGGACGATCCGCTGCTCGGCGAGGAGGTGGCCGCGGCCGTCGTCGTCGGGCCCGACTCGGGCGCGGGCGAGCGGGAGCTTCAGGACTTCGTCGCCCAGCAGCTGGCGCCGTTCAAGGTGCCGCGCCGGATCGTCGTCGTCGACGAGATCCCGAAAGGGCCGACGGGAAAGGTCCAGCGCATCGGGCTCGCCGAACGCCTCGGCGTGAGAGGCAAGGAGACGGGCGAGACGCCCGACCGCCGCCCTCCGTACGGGTTCCTCGAGAACGAGCTGGTCGGGATCTGGAGGTCCGTGCTCGGAATCCCGGGGCTGGGCGTCGCCGACGACTTCTTCGCGCTGGGCGGCGACTCGATCCTCGGGGCCGAGGCGGTCGCGCGGATCCGTGAGCTCGTCGGCGATCCCGATCTGCCCCTCACGTCGATCGTCAGGGCGCCGACGCCGGCGGCGATGGCGCACGAGATCTTCGCGGGGATCGGCCTTGGGGCCTCGGGCATCGTCCCGCTGCAGGCCTCGGGGACACGGACACCGCTCTTCCTCGTCCATCCCGGCGACGGGGACGTCCTTGCCTACCCCGTGCTGGCCCGGCTGCTCGGGCCGGACCAGCCGAGCTACGCCCTGCGTGCACGGGGAATCGACGACGGCCGGGCCACGCCGTCGTCGCTGCCCGAGCTCGCCGCCGAGTACGTGGAGGCGGTCCGGGAGGTGCAACCGTACGGGCCGTACGCGCTCGGCGGCTTCTGCCTGGGGGGCCCGATCGCCGCGGAGATGGCCAACCAGCTCGCCGCCGCGGGTGAGGAGACCGCCGCCCTGATCCTGCTCGATCCTCGGTTCCCAAGGCCGGGCGGTCCGCGTTACTCCGCCTGGCTCGCCCGCCGGCGCGCTCGGCAGGGACGGCTGACGGCCGCCGTCGCCAGGAGGCTCGGCCGTCGAACCGACGCGTCGCCGGCACGCGACCTCGGCGAGAAGACCGCCTGTCACGCCGATCTGGCCCGGATCCGCGAGGGCTATCGACCCCGGCCCGCCGACGTCCCCGCCACCGTCGTCCTCTCGGACGGCTTCGAGGACTACGAGCTGCCCGACTGGTACCTGCGCACCGTGATCCAACGGCCGCGGCGGTGGAAGCGCGTCGGCGGCGAGCACGGCCGGCTGCTGCTCCCGCCGCGAGTCCACGAGGTCGCCCGCGAGATCCGCGCCGCCCTCGCGGAGGCGCTGCCGCAGAGCCTGCCGAACGGGGCGGCACGCGATCGTGCCGCCCCGTCGACAACGGAGGTCAGGGCAGGAAGTACATCGGGTTCGGGAGCTTGAAGGTCTTGTTCGCGAAACCGCCGTTGAGGTCGCTGAACTGGTCGCCGAAGTTGCCGACGATGTCGTAGCCGAGCGACTCGATGTGCTTGCGCGTGAGCGACTTGTACTGGGTCGTCGTGCACGCCGCCCCGCCGCACGGCACGAGCCACGAAGCCGAGGGATCCTTCAGGTACAGGTTGGCGTCGACCACGTCATAGCCCTCGGTGGTCAGGTTCGTGAGCGTGCCGGCGTGCCGAGCGATGCCCCGGCCGGTCAGGAAGAAGACCGTGTAGCCCTTCGACTCGGCGTAGTGCTCGAGGTCGACCATGTGCGGCACTGCCGGGAAGACGGCAGCGTCGGCGAAGGCGTTGTTCGAGGTCGGGCTGAAGACGAAGTTGGTGTAGATCTCGTAGCTGTACGTGTTCAGCAGCGTGTCGTCGACGTCGAAGAGGACCGCCTTCGTCGCTGTTGTCGACGGATGGTCGCCGTTGTTCGGCTTGCGCAGGTACTTCTCGGCGTCGTCGACGATGCCCGCCATCTCGTTGGCGTAGGCCCCGGTGGGCGAGAAGGTGTGCAGCGGCGTGCCGTCGATCGGGTTCAGCCGAGTGTCGATCGTGTCCCCGTAGTAGGCCTTGACCGCGGTTTTCACCTGGTCGACGTTCTGGATCTGGTCGGCGCTGGTCGGGTTGGCCGGCGGCGGCGGGACGGCGTCGTGCCGGTCTGCGCCGGCGGCCAGAGCGAGACCGAGAGCAGCGACCGCGGCGACCCCCGCCGCGAGCGCGAGACGAACGGAGCGCCGTCCTCTGAGCGATGCGAACGAGCGATTCATCCTGAGAAGCACCTCCTGAAGGGTGGTCGATTGACTTCGCCGGAACCCTACGTCACCCCGATTGATGACCCATGGGCTCAAGCGGAACACCGCCGGATCCGATACCAGCGGCGGTGGTCACTCGCCTTTCAGAACTCCCTTCGCGGCTGGCGCCCGCTCCGCCGGCGAACGCGCCGGTAGCCGCGCCAAGACGCGTCTCGTTCATCGTCCCGGCGCACAACGAGGCACCGACGATCGAAGAGGTGCTGGAGCGGATCGACCGACTGTCACTGGACCGCCAGATCATCATCGTCGACGACGGGTCGACGGACGCGACGCTCGCCATCGCGCGCCGGTGGGAGCGAGAGCGGGACGGCGTGCTCGCCCTTGCACAGCGCCGCCGCGGCAAGGGGGCAGCGATCCGAGCTGCGATCCCGCATGTGGACGGCGACATCGTCGTCATCCAGGACGCGGACATGGAGTACGACCCCGCCGACGTCCCGAGGCTGATCGAACCACTCCGGGCCGGCGTCGCCGATGTGGTCTTCGGTTCACGCCTGTCCGGCGGTCAGCCGCAGCGCGCCTACCTCTTCTGGCATCTCTTCGGCAACCGACTCCTGTCACTGCTCACGAACGTCCTCTTCAACACGACGCTCTCCGACATGGAGAGCGGCTACAAGGCATTCAGGACCGAGGTGCTGCGCTCCCTCGACCTCCGGCAGAACGACTTCACGATCGAGCCGGAGATCACGGCCAAGGTCTGCAAGCGGAAGCTGCGGATCTACGAGCTGCCGATCGCGTACTACGGCCGGACCTACGCCGAAGGCAAGAAGATCACGTGGCGCGACGGGTTCCGGGCCGTCCAGGTCCTCGTCGGAGAGCGGATGCGGGCGTGAGCGAGGCCGCGGCGGTCGTCTTCCGGGCTGAGCAGGGCGAGACGCTCCGCCGGATGGAGCAGGCTTCGAACTACAACCGCTGGCTGCTCGCTCGCGCAACGCCCTACCTCGGCCGCCGTGTGCTCGACGTTGGGGCCGGTATCGGAACCTTCACCGAGCAGGTTGCCGACGGACGATTCGTCGTCGCACTCGAGCCCGATCCCGCATTCGTGCCCGCACTGCGGAGTCGGTTCGCCCGCCGGACGAACGTCGAGGTCGCGGCCGTGCCGCTCGACGAGCTGGCAGCCTCCTCGGCCGAAGCGTTCGATTCGATCGTCTGCTTCAACGTCCTGGAGCACATCGCCGACGACGCGGGCGCGCTGGCTCGCCTGTTCGGACTGCTGGAGCCAGGGGGCGTCCTGCTCGCGCTCGTTCCGGCTCATCCTTTCGCATACGGATCGATCGACGCCATGCTCGGTCATGAGCGGCGTTACAGGAAGCGGCAGCTGGCGACCCTGCTCGTGCGGGCCGGGTTCGAGATCGAGCGATTGGCTCATGTGAACCCCGTCGGCATCGCGGGGTGGTTCGTCGCCGGCCGGATCGCCCGCTCGAGACAGATTCCGTCCGGTCCGCTCCGGCTCTTCGATCGGTGCATCCCGCTGTTCACAGCCCTCGACCGCCTGCACCTGCCGGTCGGGTTGTCGTTGTGGACGGTGGCCCGCAGGCCCGATTAGCCGGTCATGCATATCGCGGCCTTCACCGTCGGAGCCGTAGCCCTGGCCGCGACCGGGGGGCTGGCGGCCGGTGCCCTGCGGCTGCGGGGAAGCGCCTTCCTGCTGGCCGCCTACATCGTCGCGTGGGCGGAACTGGTCGTCGTCACGGAAGTGCTGTCCCTGACGGACACCGTAGGTCGGACGGGGTACCTCGCCGTGGAAGCGGTCCTGCTCATGATCGTGGTGATCGTGGCCCGCCGCCGTGGAGTGAGGTTCCGGACGCCGGGCCGACCCGCCCTCCCCGCGCTGCGACCCGAGCTCGTCCTACTGGCGGTCGTCGTCCTCGTCGCCGTCTCGTACCAGGCGTTCCTCGTTGTGGCGACGCCGCCGAACAACTACGACTCGCTGACCTACCACCTGACCCGTGCAGTGGCGTGGCTGCAGCAGGGCCACGTCGGATACTTCGACGCCACGACCGCACGGGCAAACGCGTTTCCGCCGAACGGCGAGATCGGGATCCTCTTCACCCTCGCCTTGCTAGGGCGCGACTCGCTGGCCGCGCTGCCGCAGCTGCTCGCCGAGCTGGCGGTGCTGGTGGCGGTCTACGGGCTCGCGCGACGAATCGGCTTCTCGCAGGCGGCCTCGCTGCTGGCTGCGCTCCTGACGGCCACCCTGAGCGAGTTCGCGCTCCAGTCCGTGACAACGCAGAACGACCTGATCGTCGCCTCGTTCGTCGTCGCAGCCGCCTTCTTCGTCGCGGACGGGCGACGCCGGTTGCTTCCGCTCGCCGGCATGGCCGCAGCCCTGGCGGTGGGCACGAAGCTGACGGGGCTCCTCGCCTTGCCGATCATCGCCGTGGCCGCCCTTGCGCTGCTTCCGCGCCGACGGGCGGCGGAGTTGTGTGTCTACGCGGCGGTGGCGTTCGTCGGCCTCGGCGCGTTCACGTACGTGGAGAACGTGGTCGACACGGGGCACGTCCTCGGGAACGTCCCCGAAGCCGATCCGTACCAGGCCGATCCGAGTCTCGAGGGCACGGCATCCACGGCCGCCCGCGTGTACTGGCGCTTCGTCGACTTCTCGGGGCTCGATCCGCCGGGCAGCTTGACCGACGGGCTGGCGAGCGTCGGCCACGACGCTTTCGCGGCTATGGGAATCGCAGCGAACCCGCCGGACGCGTCGGCCGGCTACTTCAGCTTCCAGCCCGGAACCGCTGCCGACGAAGACTCGTCGTACTTCGGCCTTCTCGGCTTTCTGCTCGTGGTTCCGCTGAGCATCGGAGTCCTCGCAGCCGGAGCCTCCAGACGGGTAGCCCGCAGCTGGGCGGTGCTCGCCGCAGCGCTGCCCCTGTTCGTACTCGCCGTGTCGCTGACCCAGCGCTACAGCCTCTGGCTCGGTCGGTTCATGGTCATTCCGGTGGCCCTGACGATGCCGCTGGCCGCCTGTCTCTACTCCCGCCGTCTGCTGGCGACGCTGGCGATCGGCCTCGGCGCCGCCGGGCTGCTCGCCACCCATCTGCACAACGTCGCCAAGCCCGTCGGGCTCGACGGCGGCGCCGCCATCTGGCAGGTGCCGCGGACGAAGGCGCAAGGCGGAAGGGCCGGCACGCTGACGAAGGAGCTGCCCGCCATCGACCGCCGGGTTCCCGCCGACGCAAGACTCGGGATCGTGCTCGGTTCGAACGATCCCGTCTACCTGCTGTACGGCCCACGGCTCGAGCGCCGGCTCGTCCGCATCCCGCCTCGTGGAGTCGTACGTGAGGCGGTCGAACGCCGCCTCCGATGGGTGGTCGTGCACGGAAGCGGTACCGCCATCCGGCAAGGCTGGTGCCGCGAGCGCCTCTCGCCCGAGTGGGAGCTACTCGTCCGTCGCGGAGCCCGGAGCGACCCCGACTCCGCACTCGTGGCAGAAGGAATCGACGTTGGGCGACCGCAAGCCCGACGGCCGGCAGCTGCCGCGTGCTTCAGTTGATCGGGTTCAGCTCACCCACGACGGGAAAGGCACCCGATCATGCGCGCAACGGTCATGTACGGAGCAGGCGATGTTCGTGTCGAGAACGTCCCCGACGCGACGCTCGAGGAACCGACCGACGCCCTCCTCGTCGTCACGCGCTCCTGCATCTGCGGCAGCGACCTCTGGCCGTACAAGTCCATGGAACCGACCGAGGAGGGGCGCCGGATGGGCCACGAGTTCATCGGACGGGTCGAAGCGGTCGGCTCGGAGGTGCGAACCGTGAAGCCGGGCGACCTCGTCGTCGCACCGTTCGCCTGGTCGGACGGCACGTGCGTCTTCTGCCGAGAGGGGCTCCAGACCTCATGCCTGCACGGCGGCTGGTGGGGAGGAACCAAGGAGGACGGCGGCCAGGGCGAGGCGGTGCGGGTCCCCCAGGCGGACGGGACGCTCGTCGTCCTGCCGGTCGAGGAGGACGACGCGCTGATGCCCTCGCTGCTCACGCTCTCCGACGTGATGGGCACCGGCCACCACGCCGCCCGCGCCGCGCGGGTCGGGCCCGGCAAGGACGTGGCCGTGGTCGGCGACGGCGCGGTCGGCCTCTGCGGCGTGATCGCCGCGAGACGGCTCGGCGCCGAGCGGATCTTCATCCTCGGCCGCCATCCTGCACGGATCGCGCTGGCGAGGGACTTCGGCGCCGACGACGTCGTCGGCGAGCGCGGCGACGAGGCGGTCGAGCGCGTGAAGGAGCTGACCGGCGGTCTCGGCGTCCACTCCGTGCTCGAGTGCGTCGGGTACGAGGAGTCGATGCTGACGGCACTCGGCATCGTCCGGCCCGGCGGCGCGGTCGGCCGTGTCGGCGTCCCGCAGCACGAGTCGATCCCGGCCGGAGGCGGCGTCTTCTACGGCAACGTGACGATCAGCGGCGGCCCCGCGCCGGCGCGCGCGTACATCGAGGAGCTCCTGCCCGACGTCATGGACGGCCGCATCGAGCCTGGCCGCGTCTTCGACCGGATCGTCGGCCTGGACGAGGTCCCGGACGGCTACCGCGCGATGGACGACCGCGATTCGATCAAGGTGATGATCGAGCCCTGACTCCGTCTTAGCTCAGCCGGGCAGCGGCTGCATCCGCGACCAGCTCCGCTCGTCCAGGAGCGGTACCACCTGCTGCTCGACGATCTCGCGGAACTGCGGCGTTCGTCGGTGCGCCTGGAACGCGTCTTCGTCGGTGTAGCGCTCGTAGAGGAGAATCGCCCGTGGGTCGTCGACCGCCTGGTAGACCGCGAACTCCAGGCAGCCCGGTTCGGCACGCGCGGCCGCCGCGTTCTCCTGCAGCAGCCGTGCCACCGTCGCCTCGTGCCCGTCATTCACCACGTATCGCGCCACGACGGTCAACTCGGACACGGCGCAATCGTAGCCACGCTCGCCCAGACGGCCCCGCATTTGCATGAGTCCGCAGCCGAGGACTTGACACATTCACGCATGCCGATATATTGACAGGCATCGATACGAGGAGCGGCGCATGTTGAAGTTCAGGCTGTTCACGAGAACGAGAGAGTTGGCGGTGGGGTTTTGCGAGCGCTGCAACCGGGTCTGTGACGCGGCCTGCCGGCGCAACGCGATCGTCGAGCGGGCACGAGAGCCCCTGCTGCCCCCGGGGATGCGGTGGTCATGAGCACGATGCTCGAGCCGGTGGTCTGTTGCGCACCGCTCGCTGCACCGGGACTGAGCGATGAGGAGGCTGAGGCGACGGCGGATCTGTTCAAGGCGCTGGCCGACCCGGCGCGGGTGCGGATCGTGAACATGCTCGCGACCGCCGGCGAGCCTGTGTGTGCATGCAACCTGAACGATCCCGTCGGCCTCTCCCAGCCAACGGTGTCCCACCATCTCAAGAAGCTGGTCGACGTCGGGCTGGTCGACCGCGAGCAGCGTGGCAAGTGGGCGTATTTCTCGTTGAAGCGCGACGCCGTGGAGAAGCTGGCGACCGTCGCCGACCTGAAGGGGGTGTGCTGCTGATGGCCACGACGACTGACGAGCTGCGCGATGAGGTGCGGCGCCGGTACGCGGAGTCTGCCCGTGCGGTGACGGACGGATCCGCCGGCTGCGGTTGCGGGGAGGGTGCGTGCTGTGACGACTCGACTGCGAGCGCAGTCGGGAGCGGGAAGTTCGGCGAGGTCCTGTACGACGCCGAGCAACGGGGCGAGCTGCCCGATACCGCCGTGCTGGCGTCACTGGGGTGCGGCAATCCCGTCGCGGTCGCCGACCTGCACGAGGGCGAGACGGTGCTCGACCTCGGCTCCGGGGGAGGGATCGATGTGATCCTCTCGGCGAAGCGGGTGGGGCCGACAGGCACTGCGTACGGGCTCGACATGACCGACGAGATGCTTGCGCTCGCTCAGCGCAATGCGGCCGAGGTGGACGTGACCAACGTGCACTTCCTGAAGGGAATGATCGAGCAGATCCCGCTGCCCGCGAGCTCGGTCGACGTGGTGATCTCGAACTGCGTGATCAATCTGTCGGTCGACAAGGCGGCGGTGCTGACGGAGATCGGACGTGTGCTGAAGCCGGGAGGCCGGGTCGGTGTGTCCGACGTCGTCGCTGAAGATCGGTTGACACCTGATGCGAGGGCTGAACGCGGCTCGTACGTCGGCTGCATTGCCGGTGCCTTGTCGAAGAGCGAGTACATCGCCGGGCTCGAGGCCGCCGGCTTCGAGGACGTGAGCGTTCAGTTCACACACGAGGTCGCAGACGGCATGCACGGCGCGATTGTCAAGGCCGTGAAGACCCGCGAGCCGGAGCGAGCAGGACTGCCCGTCGTCCAGCCGGCTGAGCGGTCTGGTTGCTGCTAGGCGAGCAGCTCGCGCAGCGCGGCGAGCGGCTCGGGGACGACGCGGAAGTACGCCCAGCTGCCGCGTTGTTCGCGCTCGACCAGGCCCGCCTGGAGCAGGACCTTCAGGTGGTGGCTGACGGTCGGCTGGCCGAGGCCCAGAGGCTCGGTGAGGTTGCAGACGCAAGCCTCGTGGTCGGGCTGTGACTGGATCAGGCTGAGCAGCCGTAGCCGGGCTGGGTCGGCCAGCACCTTCAGCGCTCGGGCGATGTTCTCCGCGTCCTCGGCAGGGAGCGGCGCGGCAAGGAGGGGAGGGCATGAGTTCGCAAGCACCGTGAGCGTCTTCACGGTCCGGATATTGACACGCATCGATGTCGTTGGAACACTCTCGCACATCGATCGCCGTCGATATCGAGGAGCAACCGATGAGTCAGACGCTCGATGCTTCGGGCACTCGTCCAACTGGAAGGAGTCCTGGTGAAGGAGCAGCCCGAGGTCCTCTTCGTCTGCGTGCACAACGCCGGCCGCAGCCAGATGGCCGCCGGGCTCGTGAAGCTGCGCGCCGAGGGTCGAATCCACGTCCGTTCGGCCGGGAGCGCACCCGGCGAGGAGATCAACCCGGCTGCCGTGGAGGCTATGCGTGAGCTCGGCGTCGATCTGGGGGAAGAGTTCCCGAAGCCGCTCACCGACGAGTTCGTGAAAGCGGCTGACGTCGTGATCACAATGGGTTGCGGGGATGCCTGCCCGATCTACCCCGGCAAGCGGTACGAAGACTGGGAACTCGACGACCCGGCCGGACAGGACCTCGAGACGGTCCGGCGGATCCGGGACGAGATCGATCTCCGGGTCGAGAAGCTCATCAGCGAACTCCTGTCGAGTTGACCGTTCCACCGCTTGCTCGAGCTCTCCTCGCCGAGGCGATCGGCACATTCGCACTCGTCTTCGCAGGCTGCGGCGCGATCATGGTCGATGCCAAGACCAACCAGCTCGGGCACGTCGGCGTAGCGATCACCTTCGGGCTGGTGATCATGTTCGGCATCTACGCCGTCGGCCACATCAGCGGAGCGCACTTCAACGCGGCAGTCACCTTCGCCTTCGCGCTGACCCGTCACTTCCCGTGGCCGCGGGCAGCCGCCTACTGGGCCGCACAGCTCGTCGGTGCGATCACAGCGGCGGCGCTCCTCCGCGCCTCGCTGGGGAACATCGCGAGCATCGGAGCGACGTATCCCAGCGGCTCCGACGCTCAGTCATTCCTCTGGGAGCTGGTCATGAGTGCCTTCCTGATGTTCGTGATCTTTGCCGTGGCCACCGACACCCGCGCGGTGGGGGAGGCCGCCGCGATCGCGATCGGCGGAACGATCGGACTCGACGCGATGTTCGGCGGGCCGATCTCGGGAGCCTCGATGAACCCGACGCGCTCGCTCGGCCCCGGGCTCGTCGCCGGCGACCTTCACGCGATCTGGATCTACTTGCTGGCGCCTGTGGTCGGTGCAGCCCTCGGCGGCCTCGCATACCAATTCGTTCGAGGGGAGCCTGCGCGAGCGCGGGCGTAGGCGGTCCCCGGCAACCAGTGATGGCTGAGCTCAGGATTGAAGTCGACGATCCACGCCGAGACGAGATCCGGGCGGTTCTCGAGCGTCATCTCACATTCACCAGGCAGACGACACCCGCGGAATACGTCCATGCTCTGGACATAGAAGGTCTGCTCGATCCGGCGATCACGTTCTTCAGCGTGAGGCTCGAAGGCAAGGTGGTCGGTGTTGGAGCGATCAAGCAGCTCGACACTTCGCACATCGAGCTCAAGTCCATGCACACGATCGTGGAGGCAAGGCGTCGGGGTATCGGGCGCGCACTCGTCGACCACCTGCTCGCCGTGGCCGCCGAACGAGGTGGAGGTCGCATCAGCCTGGAGACGGGGACCACCGATGAGTTCGAGCCGGCACGGCGCCTTTACGCAAGTGCGGGGTTTGTCCCATGCGGACCGTTCGGCTCCTATGTCGAGAGCCCCCGGAACTACTTCATGACCCTCGAGCTCAGCTGAGTTCGCAGGACAGCCCCCCGCGACATCTCTGCGCACGTGCCGGGAGCCGCGAGGCCGCTTGCGAACGAGCCTACTTCAGGTCTTTGTTCGACTCCATGTCGACGACCGTTCGTGCCGGCTGGTGACGTCCCGTGCCGATACAGGCCGTCTGGTGCCGCCGAAGCGTGTTCGAACCGATCTTCGTGACGTTTCGTGTCGGTTCGTGACGATGCGTTCGCTTGCAGACTGGTTGCATCACAGTTCAGCGCGAGCGGCTTGCGCGATCTCGTTGTCGTTGACGCTTGGGGGCGTCCTCGTTCGTGGGCCGTGAAGGGGAGGTGTCTGACGTGGTGGAGCTGCTGCAGGACGGCGCTCGGCTGGTGACCCTGACCGGCCCAGGCGGCTCCGGGAAGACGCGACTGGCGATCGAGTCGGCGGCCGAGCTGGTTCCGGAGTTCAGGAACGGCGTCTTCTGGATCGGGCTTGCAGCCCTGCGCGATCCGGCCCTCGTCGTCGGGACCGTCGCGCAGACCCTGGGGGCGAAGGACGGCCTGGCCGAGCACATCGGGGAGCGGGAGCTGCTTCTCCTGCTGGACAACTTCGAACAGGTTGTCGAAGCGGCGCCACAGCTGGGTTCGCTGCTCGAGTCCTGTCCCAACCTCCGCATTCTGGTGACGAGCCGTGAGCTGCTGCGCATTCGCGGAGAGGTGGACTACCCGGTGCCGCCGCTCCAACAGCCGGAGGCAGTCGAGCTCTTCTGCCAGCGCTCCCGCCTCGAGCCGAGCAGCGACATCGCCGAGCTCTGCCGCCGGCTGGACAACCTGCCGCTCGCAGTCGAGCTCGCCGCCGCACGTACGAGCTTGCTCTCCCCGGCCCAGATCCTGGAGCGACTCGCACAGCGCCTCGATCTCCTGAAGGGAGGAAGAGATGCCGAGGCGCGTCAGCGGACGTTGCGGGCGACGATCGAATGGTCACACGATCTGCTCACCGAGGATGAGCAGCTCCTTTTCGCCTACCTGGCCGTCTTTGCCGGCGGCTGCACGCTCAAGGCGGCTCAGGAAGTGGCCGACGCCGACCTCGACGCGCTGCAGTCGCTCGTCGAAAAGAGCCTCGTCCGCCACACGGAGGAGCGTTTCTGGATGCTGGAGACGATCCGCGAGTTCGCGCTCGAGCGATTCGAGCAGGCCGGCGCTGCCGAGGAGCTGCGACGTCGGCGCAGCGCGTACTTCCTCGAGCTGGCGGAGCTCGCGAAGCCCGAGTTGCGCGGCCCGAGCTCGTCGGTCTGGCTCGACCGCCTCGAAGCGGAGCACGACAACGTCCTGCCGTGCTCGCCGAGGCGCTCGAGAACGGACGCGCCGATCTCGCGCTCCGGCTCGGCGGCGCGATGTGGCAGTTCTGGTACATGCGAGGCCACTGGAGCGAGGGTGGACGCTGGCTCGACTCGGCGCTCGCCGCCGCCGGCGCGAAGAGTGACCCACAGACTCGCATCGACGCCCTCGACGGCGCGGGAATCCTTGCCCTCTGGCAGGGGAACTTAGAGCGGGCCAGCGCCGTTGCGGACCAGCGTCTAGCCCTGGCCGCCGAGCCGGATTTTGAACAACCTCGGCACCGTTGCGGTCAGCCGGGGCGATTACGAGCGCGCGCTGGTGCTCTTCGAAGAGAGCCTGGCGATCGGCCGGGAGCAACGGGATCAGGACCGCCTCGCACGCGCGTCCATGAATCTCGGCATGACGACGCTGAAGCTCGGCGACGCCCGGCGCGCTCGCGAGCTGCTGCGCGACAGTCTTGTCGCGGCGCGTGAGATCGGGCTCACGGAGGGATTCATCGGGGGATTCGTCGGTCTCGGAGCGGCGTACGCGCGCGAGGATCCGGCACGCGCCGCACGCCTGATCGGGCGCGCAGACTTGCTGTGCGAGGAGGCGGGGCTCCCTCGGCAGCTGGAGGACCCTGATCGCACCCAGACGGAAGCGGAGCTACGGGCGCAGCTGGGCGAGAACGCCTACGCAGCGGCGTACGCGGAGGGCCGCGCTCTGCAGCTCGAAGACGCGCTGGCGCTCGCCCTCAGCCCGGACTGAGCCGCGTCGCGCTTCCGGAGCAGGTCTACCTCAGGTCTTCGTTCGACTCCATGTCGACCGGCCGTTCGTGTCGTCTGGTGTCGTTCTGTGTCGCTGCGTACCGTCTGCCGGGCGAATTCCTCGTGCCCCATCTCTAGAGCCTGCTGAATGCCTCGGATCGGTAGTTGTCCCTGACGCCGGATCGGGGCCACCACCGACGATGCACGGCTCGTCGACGTATCTGATGAGCGGAATCGACACGCCGCCTTGGAGGTGACGCACATGGGCAAGATCATCCTCGTCGGAATCGCAGCTCTGACGTTCGCGGTGTCCGCGGCCGCGGCGCCCACGAAGGTCGTCGTCGCGATGCACGACCCTGGCTGCCACTGGTTCTACGCCGGTGGAGGGCCCAATCACCGCAACTACACGAAGGCGCTGATTCGGCAAGGACCGGTGACGCTGGTCAACCTGGATGAGGCTTCGCTGAGGATCGTCGGCCCGGGCGGCACCAAGATCGAACGCGTCGGCGCGATGCTCACGCTCAAGGCGAAGGGCGTCTACAAGATCACGATGGTTGCGCAGGCACCTGACGACAACCACCTGAAGCTGACGATCAAATGAAAACGAGTCGCGGCGTATGCCGAAGAGAAGGCCCGCCCGATCACAAGCGGGTCTTCTCGTTATTGCACTTCAGCGGAACCCAGCGAAGTTGTCAGCACGGTCTCAGGCGGCGGCACTTGGCCTAGCCTGCGGAGCCGGCGATCGGTGAAGCGGCGATCGTGCCTGTCACCGTCGCGGCCGCAGGGTCGATCTGCAGACGCATCACGATGCGGAGTGTGGTACCGGGCGACGACGTGACGTCGGCGACGACAAGGTTCTCGTCGAGCTCGACTACCGTCCCCGAGTACGTCGTTCCGCTCACCGCGTCCTGAAAGACCACGTTGCTCCGCGACATTGCCAGACCGCCGCCGTCGAGCGCAGAGCCCCATAGCGTCAGCCGAACGAGGCCGGGCTCTCCGCCGCGGGTTGCCATCGCCATCGCGACCGCGGCGTTGCCGAACCCGTCCGGGCCCGAGGAGGACATGCGCCCGTCGAGCCGGCCGCCGAAGGTCGTACGCGCACGCGCGGCGGCGAGGCTCCGGGTCGGCGTCCTGGTCGCTGTTGCGGACTTCAACAAGGACTTCGGCGTACCCGCGCGTGACGCCCAGCCGTGCTTGCTCGGTCCGGTCGCGTACCAGACTCCCACCCCGAGCGCGAGCGTGAAGGTGGCCGCACCCACCAGGAGCCGGAGGTCGGGCGAACGGTTGAAGATCAGGCGGCCGAGCACCGCGAGAACGACGACAGTGAGACAACCGAAGGAGAGGACGGCCATCCAGCCGTACCGGGCGTCCGAGCCGGAGCCGAGCCCGTGCACGAGCGCCAGGGGCCAGGCCGCGTACGCGCTCCAGTGCAGGAGCCGCCAGGCGCGGTAGCCGATGCGTCGGCGGAGCGCGGACGAGATGGCGAGCGCCAGCAGCAGGTCGAACGCGAGCGCCCCGAACCCGAGCCAGATGGGCCGGTACCGAGAGACGAACGGGATGAAGGCGTCCTTGAGCCCCACGGGCACGTAGCTGTCCGCGATCGTGGTCGTAACGTGGATGCCGATGAAGACGAGCGCGACAAGCGTCAGATTCCGGTGGACGGTCGCAACCGCGAAGCGGGGCCACCGTTCGCTGCGCCAGCGCCCGGCGCTGAGAGCGCCGAGAAGAGTTGCCGCCGTCAAGAGCAGGAGGGCGACGACGCCCGAGCCTCGGGTCAGGTACCAGAGCGCCGTCAATCCGCCGGCCAGCCGTTCACCGCGGCAGCCGTCCCCTCCTCGCGGACGAGTCTTGCCGGCGCGCCCCACTCTCCGAGCCAAGCCGGCGCATCCTCGCCCAGCACGATTGCGGCCGTGCTGGCCGCATTGGCGAGGACGCACGACGCGGCCGCAACGGTCACGGTCTTCCACGGGGTCACCGCAGGACGGCCTGTGCGCGGGTCGACGATGTGGTGGAGCTCACCGCCGGCAGTGGTCCAGCGGCGGACGTGCGTGCCGGAGCTCGCAAGGCCACCGTCCGTGATCGCGACGACGGGGCCGGGCCCGTCCAGCGGTGCGGCGTGGTCGTCGGCGACCCGGATGGGCCACCCACCCTTGGGCGGCTCGCCGGCCACTGCGATGTCGCCGCCCAGGCTGACCAGAACGCCACAGCCGACCGCGGCTGCGGCTGCCGAAGACGCCCGGTCGGCCGCGTGAGCCTTCGCGCTCGCACCCAGGTCGAGCTCGACGCCTGCGGGGACCATGACCGTTCGGCGGGCACGATCGATCCTCACTGTTCGCCAGCCGGCGACCGGGGGAAAGCTTGCATGAACGCGCCGCCCGTCTCGCAGCTGGAGCTCGGCGAACGTGCAGTCGTAGCCGGCGAAGCGCAGGTTGGCGCCTACAGTTGGATCGACGAGTCCCTGGGTGAGCTCGGCGACACGGAGGGCGACCGAGACCGTCTCGAGGCACAGCGGGCCGACCTCGACCTCCCGCCCTCCGGCGGCGTTGATCGTCGAGAGCTCGGAGTCGGGTCTGAAGCGGCTGCAGGCGAGGTCGATCGCGGCCAGTTGCTCGTCGAGGATCGCCCTCGCCGCCGGAAGTGCGGTCGGCTCGGCAACTGCGAGGAGCGCACCCGTCCCGAGCACGGCGAAGGACTCCGACGCAACGCTCACGAGCCTCCCGAGACGGCGACCGGGGGACTGGCAGACTGCGCCGGCGCATGGACCGGTGCGGACTGTGCCGGCGCCTGGGACGACGGGCCGGTGGGGTCGAGCGAGGGGGCGGCCGGCGTGGTGGGAACCGGAACTTCCGTCGCCGTGGTCGTCCGGGAGGAACTCGTCGTCGTGCCGCCGGTGCTCTTGTGCGTGCCAGCACCGGCAACATAGGCGGAAATCGATCCCGCTACCGCGACGGAGGCGGCGACGACCACGCCGGTCACACGGCGCACGCGTCGCCTGGCAGCCTCGCGCGCATCGACGGTATGAGCATCGTCTGGCATGCCGATAAGGAACCCCATGAGCATGAGAGCCGGATGAACGCCGCTAGGACCCAAGGTGGGCGGCACCGATGCTGATCCATGCATCGGCACCGCCTTCGGGGCGGTTTGCCAGTTGCGCCTCGCCGCCATGTGCGCGTGCAACAAGGTCGACGATCGCAAGCCCCAGGCCCGTGCCGGCGCCTACGCGTCCCTCATCCGCGCGGCTGAATCGGTCGAACGCGCGCGGGAGGAAGTCAGCGGGTACGCCCGTGCCCTGGTCGGTGACGTGCAGCTCGACACGACCGTTCCGCTGGACCGCGGCCAGGTCGATTGCGCCGGCTCCATGCGCGAACGCGTTCTCGACCAGGTTGTCGAGCGCCTGCTCGAGCCGTGCCGGATCGCCGTCGACGAACAGTTCGTCGGCCGGCTCGACCCGAACAGGGCGTCCGGTGTCGCATGCCCGGCGCTCGAACCGGGCCGCGACCTCGGCGAGCAGGACTTCGGCTGCGACCGCCTCGCGCCGCAACGGCAACTGCCCCTGGTCATAGCGCGCGAAGAGCAGGAGGTCCTCGGCAAGGCGGCCAAGGCGGTCTGCGTCCTCAGCTGCCGAGCCCAAAGCCCGCTGGAGATCCTCCCTCGAGCGTGGGTGCCGGAGCGCAAGCTCGAGCTCGGCCCGGAGGGCAGCCAGCGGTGTGCGCAGCTCGTGGCTGGCGTCGTCGACAAAGCGGCGCTCGTGCTCGACTGCCGACTCGAGCCGGGCGAGCATCTCGTTCAGGGTTTCCGCGAGCCGTGAGAGCTCGTCTCGGCTCCGTGGGATCGGAAGCCGCGCGCCCGGCGTCGACGCACCGATCGAGGCGGCTCTGCGGCGCATTGCCTCCACCGGTCGCAGCGCGGACGCGGCGAGCAGATAGCCGCCGAGGGTCACGACCACGAGGGCGAGAGGGCCGCCGATCATGAATTCGCGCAGCAGCCGGTCGAGTGTCTGCTCACGAGATTCCAGCGACGCGGCGACGACCACGGCCGAGCGGCCTCCCTGTGCAGGGGCGGCCAGGATGCGCCATTCGCCGTCAACGCCGGGGACCGTGCCTGTGCGGACGACCGCACGGCCGGCGCGAACTTCCCGGAGCGCTGCGCCGGAGACGAGTGCAGGAAGCCCGGCCGGAGTGGACTCCCGGACGCGACCGTCGCTACGGATCAGCTGCCCGACCGCCGGCCCACCAGTCGTGTCGCGGTCGAGGACATCACGCCCGTGCGCGACGTGCTGGGTCGCCTCCGCCACCTGTTCCCGCAGGCTTTGATCGATCGAGTCGATCAGGGTGGAGCCAACGCGCTGGTAGATGAAGAATCCGGTTGCGGCGAGGACAAGCGCCATCCCGAGCGCGAATGGCAGCGTCAGGCGCACCCGGATCGGGAGACGCGCGATCATCCGCACTCCGCCCGGAGCCGATACCCGATGCCGCGCAAGGTCTCGATCGCCTCAGCGCCGATCTGCTCGCGAAGCGCCTTCACGTAAACGTCAACGATGTTGGAGCGGCGCTCGAAGGCCATGTCCCACGCAGCCTCCAATAGCTGGTCGCGGGAGAGCACTTCTCCCGGGCGGCGCATGAAGGCCTCGAGGAGCGCGAACGACTTCGTCGAGAGCCGGAGCTCGGCGTCCCCCCGCCAGGCTCGCCGTGACGCCGGATCGAGGCGGAGGTCACCGACTCGGACGACAGTGGGCCGCTCGTGCGGGGCCCTCCGGACGAGCGCGCGGAGGCGCGCGAACAACTCGCCGAACGAGAACGGCTTGAGCAGGTAGTCGTCCGCGCCGGCATCGAGGCCGGTGATTCGGTCGTCGACGGCGTCCCGGGCGGTCAGCATCAGCACCGGCGACCAGACTCCGGCCGTGCGGAGCGAGCGGCAGATCTCCATCCCGTCAGCGCCGGGAAGCATGACGTCGAGGACGATGGCGTCGTAATCGACGGCGCGGGCCATCCAGAGCGCGTCCTCTCCCGTCCGCGCGACATCCGGGGCATACCCCTCCTCGCGCAGCCCGCGTTCCAGCAACTCCGCCATCCTGGCCTCGTCCTCGACGACCAGCACTCGCATGCCTCAATTGTCGACCCGAACGATGAGGGACGTATGAAACTCGTTCATCGTCGGCTCATTCGGGCATGTTCCTCTCACGAAAGATGCGGACGCGGTTACGCACGGGCGGCGTCGAAGGAAACGTGCGCCTGACCGGCGCAACCGCCGTCGTCCTGCTCGTTCTGCTCGCCGTCGAGGGCGTGACGATCTTGTCCCTCCGATCGTTGCTGCCGGTGCACGTCCTCGTCGGGATGCTCCTGATCCCGCCGGTGGCGCTCAAGCTGGGCTCGACCGGTTATCGGTTCATGCGCTACTACCAGCGCCGCCGCGAGTACGCCGCAAAAGGACCGCCGCACCCGTTGATGCGGTTCCTGGTCGCACCGGCGCTGGTCGCCTCGACCATCGGTGTGTTGGGGACGGGCGTCGCGATGATCGCGTTCGGTCGGCGCGGCATGATCGTCGGCCTACACAAAGCGAGCTTCGTCGTGTGGGCGTGGGCGTTCGGCATCCACGTGCTCGTCTACGTCAGACGGCTGCCGCACCTCCTTCGCCTCGATCGCGTGAGAGGCGGCGTTCTGCGAGCGGCGACGATCGGGCTCTCGCTCGTCGCCGGCGCCGCACTCGCCGCCGCGACATACCCACTCGCGCGGCCGTGGGTGAATTCCTCACGACGAGATGGCCGCGAAGACGCCGCTCCTGGGGTCACTTCGCCGTCGACGGTGGCACGGCACTCTGCCGCCAAGGGCGAGTCGCACGCTCGCCCAGTGGCCCGCAACGCGAGCCCGGCCGTTCGAGCACTTGGCCTGCCGCCGGTCGCTCCCGGCCCCGTCCCGGGTTATGTCCTGATCGCCGACCGGAATGCGAACAAGCTCCTGATCGTCTCGCCCTCGAAGCGCATCGTCTGGCAGTTCCCGCGGCCCCGAGACTTGCGGTCCGGCCAGTCGTTCTTCGACCCGGACGACGCGTTCTTCGCGCCCGGCGACAGGCGGATCGTCACGAACGAGGAGTTCAACGACCAAATCGCGCAGATCGACGTCCGCACGCACCGACTCGTCTGGAGCTACGGGAGCGCCGGCGTCGCCGGCTCCGCCGCCGGCGAGCTGTCGAACCCCGACGACGCCTACGCCTGGCCGGACCACACGATCACCGTCGCCGACATCCGGAACTGCCGCGTCCTGCGGCTGAGCCCGACCCACCGGATCGTCTCCGAGCTAGGCGGATCCGGCTGCAGCCACGACCCCCCACGGTCGCTGTCCTCGCCGAACGGTGCCACGCCGCTACCCGACGGCGGCATCCTCGTCACCGAGATCGGCGGCTGGGTCGACCGGTTCGACCGTCACGGACGTCTTGTATTCACGACGCAGACGCCGACCGACTACCCGTCGGACGCCCAGCTACTTCCCAATGGCAATGTGCTCGTTGCGGGGTTCGACACGCCGGGGCGAATCGACGAGATCACGCCGGACGGACGGATCGTCTGGACCTACGGGCCTGCGTCAGGCCCAGGCGCTCTCGACCGCCCCTCACTCGCAGAGCGGTGGCCGAACGGGATGATCGCGATCACCGACGACTGGCACCATCGGATCGTCGTCGTCGATCCCCAAACGAAGCGCATCGTCTGGCAGTACGGCCACCTCGGTGTGGCCTCCGCCGCGACCGGATACCTCTCGAAGCCGGACGGTCTCGATCTCCTGCCGGCGACGACACGGCGAACGCCGTCTTTGCGGCTCGTCGCGCGACGGATCGGGAAGCTGCCACAGGCTGGGTCGCGGCTCGCAGCGGCGGCGCTTCCGGACGGGCGGCTGGTCGTCGCCGGCGGCCTCGTCGGCGGGACGTCGTCGCGGCAGGTGCTGCTCGGCCGACCGGAACACCTACGCGTGGCGGGCACGCTTCCAGCTGCCACGCACGATGCCGCCCTCGCGGTGATCGGTCGCGTCGCGTACGTCTTCGGAGGCGGCCAGGCCGCCTCGACGGATGCGGTCGACCGGATCGACCCCAGCACGGGCGCCGCAACCGCGGCCGGCTCGCTCGGCGAACCGCTCTCCGACCTCGGCGCGGTAACCGTCGGCGGAAACGCGTACCTCGCGGGCGGGTTCACCGGCGCGCGGTACGCGACTGCCGTGCTCCGCTACCGCCCAGAGCGCGCCCCCGTCGTCGTCGCACGGCTGCATGCTGGCCTGCGGTATGCGGGTGTGACGTCCCTCAGAGGAACGATCTACCTCGCAGGCGGCGTCACCCCCGACGGCGAGACTAACGCAGTCATCTCCGTCTCCGGCGAACGGACGCGAACGGTCGCGAGGCTGCCTGGTCCGGTAGCGCACGCGCCGCTCGTCACGCTCGGCGGGGCGCTGTATCTCGTCGGCGGAACGAGCAGCTCCGGCCGCCCGCTGGACCGAATCCTGCGAATCGACCCGGTCTCGGGATCGGTGACGCCGGCAGGGCGACTGCCTTCTCCGCTCGCCGATGCGGCGGCGGTGACCCTCGGCAACCGGATCGTCGTGCTCGGAGGAGAGGGCACCGCAGCGTCGGACGCGGTGCTCGTGCTCCAGCCGACACAGCACAATCACGCGGGCCTGAACGGGCCGTGACGTATTCGAAGCAGCCTCCCTCGAGGGGTTGCAGCGAGGCACGATCGCCCTCGCACGAACCGGCTGCCGAAACCAGACTGCTTCAGGTCCTTGTTCGACTCCATGTCGACGGCCGTTCGTGCCGGTTCGTGTCGTTCTGTGTCCGATGCGAGCCGTCTGGTGCCGCCGGAGGAGCGTTCTGACGCGATCTTCGTGACGTTTCGTGTCGGTTCCTGTCGATGCGTTCGGTTGCAGAGTGGTTGCGCTACGAGGCCAGCACCGACGTCTGCACGATGAGCGCTTCTGTCTCGGCCAGAGCGGGCCGGTAACCCATCGAGTTGAACAGGTCTGCCGCCTGGCGGAGTGGTTGTTCGGCGGTGGGATCTGCGAGGGTGAGCAGGCATCGGCCCTGGCCGAGCAGTGCGTAGGCGTACTCACGGACGTTTCCGAACTGTTGCCAGCGTGAGGCTGCTTCGGCGTAGAGCGCCGCGGCGATGGCGTGGTCGCCGGCGTGTTCGGCCAGTTGCGCGCGCGCTGCGCACAGAGCGTGCTCGCGGCCTGGATAGTGTGGTTCGATCCCTTCCGCGAGCCGCCGGGCGAGGCCGGGGTCGCCGGCGGCGAGCGCAGTCCGGAGCATCGCTCCGAGTTGTCTGGAGTAGTACGGGACGTCACGTGCACCGGGCGTCTGCTCGATCGTCCCCGACGAACTTCTCCACCGTCCCGCCGTAGGCCTCGATCTCCGACCGAAGACGTGCGTGGTACGGCCGGATCCGCCCGCACATCCTCCGGATCGGCCGCTTCCGAAGCCGCCGTGAAGCCCACCAGGTCGCAGAACAGGACCGATACGACCTTCCTTTCCTCTAGAACGGGAGCGGCGGGGGCATCGTCGAGCGCAGCCCCGCAGAAGCCGCAGAACTGAAACTCTTCATGGTTCTCCTTGCCGCAGCCGGGACATTCCACCGCGTGAGCCTACGACGGGACTTTGCCGTCAACAAGCAACGCCGCGGCGCCGCGGCCCACTTCAGGTCTTTGTTCGACTCCATGTCGACCGGCCGTTCGTGTCGTCTCGTGTCGATACGTGCCGTCTGGTGCGGCCCGAGCTCCTTCTGACGCGGTCTTCGTGACGTTTCGTGTCGTTCCGTGTCGATGCGTTCGGTTACAGAGTGGTTGCAGCCGGCCAGAGGAGCGATGATCCGCGCGTGCACCGCAAGGTCGTCACGGTCGTGTTCTGCGATGTGGTCGGTTCGACCGTGCTGGGGGAGACGGTCGACCCCGAGGCCCTGCAGGGACTGCTGGCCCGCTACTTCGAACGGATGAAGGCGATCGTCGAGTCCCGTGGCGGCTCGGTGGAGAAGTTCATCGGCGACGCCGTCATGGCCATTTTTGGCGTGCCGCAGGTGCATGAGGACGACGCGCTACGGGCCTGCCGGGCCGCAGTGGAGATGCGCGAGGCGTTCCCCGAGCTCGGCGTCCAGGGACGGATCGGCGTCAACACCGGCGAGGTCGTCACCGGCACCGAGGAGCGGCTCGCGACCGGCGATGCGGTCAATGTCGCCGCCCGCCTGCAGAACGCCGCCGGCCCCGACGAGATCCTGATCGGCGAGGCCACTCTTGAGCTCGTGCGTGGCGCTGTCGAGATCGGCCCGGTCGAGCTGCTCGAGCTGAAGGGCAAGGCCGAGCCGGTCGCGGCACACCGGCTTGTCTCGGCGCGCGCGGCACCGGAGAGGTCGCACGAGTCGCGCTTCGTCGGCCGCGACGCCGAGCTCGGGTCGATACAGGAGGCGTGGGAACGCGCCGCGACCGGGCAGTGCGAGATCGTCACCGTGGTCGGCGATCCGGGGATCGGCAAGTCGCGGCTCGTCGCGGAAGCACTCGCCACTCTCGATGTGCGGGCCGTCCGTGGCCGCTGCCTCCCCTACGGAGAGGGCATCACCTACTGGCCCGTGGTCGAGGTGATCAAGCAGCTGGGCGCAGTCCCGTCGGATGCGGCCGCGGCCGGCTCGATCCGGGCGCTCCTCGGCGAGGCCGAGGAGGGCACGTCCGCCGAGGAGATCGGCTGGGCGTTCCGCAAGCTGCTCGAGGAGCAGGCGCCGCTCGTGGTGGTCTTCGACGACATCCAGTGGGGCGAGCAGACGTTCCTCGATCTCGTCGAGGGCGTCGCGTTGCTCTCCGCGGGATGGCCGATCCTGATCGTCTGCATGGCCCGCCCCGAACTGCTCACGAGTCGCGGCGACTGGCCGGTCACGTTGCGGGTCAGGCCGCTGCCGGCGGCCGCGGTCGACGAGCTGATCGCGCCACTGCCCTCCGAGCTGCGGGAGCGGATCTCCCGCGCAGCCGGTGGGAATCCGCTCTTTCTGACGGAGATGGTGACCATGGCCAGCGAGACACACGACGTCGACGTCCCGCCGACTCTCCGCGCCCTCCTCGCAGCCCGCCTCGACCAGCTCGAACCTGCCGAGCGCACCGTACTCGAGCACGGAGCCGTCGAAGGAGAGCTCTTCCACCGGGGTGCCGTCCAGGCGCTCACGCCCGAGGAGATCCAGGTCACGCCCAGGTTGGCGTTGCTCACGCGTAAGGATCTGATCCGCCCCGACCAGGCGCAGCTGCCCGGCGACGACGGGTTCCGGTTCAGGCATCTCCTGATCCGGGATGCAGCCTATGAAGCCCTTCCGAAGGCGAGCCGGGTCGAGTTGCACCGGCGCTTCGCCGAGTGGCTGGAGCAACGCGGCGCCGATCTGGTCGAGTTCGACGAGATCCTCGGCTATCACTTCGGGCAGGCTCACGTCTACGCGGCCGAGCTCGGTCTGGCCGACGAGAGCATCGAGCTCGCCGCCCACGCGGCGGCCCACCTGCGCGCCGCCGGGGAGCGCGCGGCTGGGCGCGGCGACGCGGCTGCCGCGGTCAAACTGCTCGAGCGGGCGTCGAACCTGATCCCGAAGGAAGACCCCGCGCAGCGAACGGTGCGAGTCGAGCTGGCGTTCGCGTTGGTGGACCGCGGCGAGCTGAAGTCAGCGCGTTCGATGTACGTCGAGATCGCCGACGATGCGTCCGCAGCCGGTGACGAGGTGGCGGAGTGGAGAGCGCGCGTAGGGCTGGTGGCCGCCGAGCTGTGGCTCGGTGAATTGGACATCGTCTCCGGCCGCGAGCTCGTCCGGAAGGCGATTCCCATCCTCGAGCGGCACGCGGACGACCTCGGCCTGGCACGCGCGTGGTTGGTGATCGGACTCGCTGACTTCTGGCAGGGGAAATCCGGCGAATCGGACGATGCGTTCGCCCGCGGGGTCGCCTGCGCGCGGCGGGCCCACAGCAGTCGCGACGAGGGCGAGATACTGATCTGGTACCTGATCAGCGGCTGGTACGGGCCGACCCCGGCTCACGAGGCGCTCGCGCGCTGCCGCGACGTCCTCGAGCAGACCTCGTCGAGGCGGGTCGAAGCGGTCGCCCTCACCGAGCAGGCGGCGCTACTCGCGCTCTCGGGTCGTTTCGACGAAGCGCGGCAATCCTGGGAGGAAGGTCTGACCGTCCTCGAGGAGTTGGGACTCCCGATCTTCGCCGCCGGGATGTCCCAGGAGCGCTTCGACATCGAACTCCTCGCCGGTGACCTGCCTGCGGCGGAGGCCGTGCTGCGCAAGGCGTGCAAAGTCCTCGAGGACCTGGGTGAGAAGGGCTTCCTCTCGACACGGTCGGCGTGCCTCGGACTCTGCGTTGCGCTGCAAGACCGCCCTGCGGAGGTCGAAGCGTTCCTCGAATTGGCCGAGCGGACGATGACGGACGACGCTCTCGACGTCATCAACCTCACTCACAGGGCCCGGGCGGCCGCCCTCATGTCACAGGGCTCGCTAAGCGAGGCAGAGAGCCATGCCCGGCAGGCGCTCGCGGCGATCGCCGACTGGGACATGCCGAACGACAAGGGCAACACCCTCGTCCAGCTCGCCGACATCCTCGTCGCCTCGGGGCGTCCGGACGAGGCGAGCGCAGTTTACGCCGAAGCTTTGAAGCTGTACGAGCAGAAGGAGAACCTGGTCGCAGCGAAGCGGGTCGAGCAGGCGGTCGAGGCGCTGGGCGCTGTGGCCAGGCGCTAGCGCAGGTCTTTGTTCGACTCCATGTCGACGCACGTGCGTGTCGCCTGGTGTCGTTCCGTGTCGATACGTGCCGTCTGGTTCCGCCGAAGCCCGTCTTGAGGCTTTCTTCGTGTCGTCCTGTGTCGTTTCGTGTCGATGCGTTCGGTTGCGGAGTGGTTGCAGCGAAGTCCGGCGCAGGCGCGACGCCGTTGTCGCGCGCGCCTGCGGGAGGGATAGTGCCCCGGTGGGCGATCTTCCGACCGGCACCGTCACTTTCCTATTCACCGACATCGAGGGCTCGACACGCCTACTCGACGAGCTCGGCCCCGACACCTACGCCGAGGCGCTCTCGGACCATCAACGCGTCGTCCGCGCAGCGCTCGCCGACCACCGCGGCGTCGAGGTCGACACCCAGGGTGACGCGTTCTTCTGCGCCTTCGCGTCCGCCCGCGACGGGGTGGCCGCCATCACAGAGATCCAGCAGCGACTCCCCGGCCCGATCCGGGTTCGCGCCGGCCTGCACAGCGGTGAAGCGCTCCTCCATCAGGGTCGCTACATCGGCACAGATGTTCACCGCGCCGCCCGGGTCGGTGGCGCGGGCCACGGCGGCCAGACCGTCCTCACCGCGGCCACCGCCGGTCTCCTCGAGCCGGGCACGACGGAGCTCCGTGACCTAGGCGAGCACCGGCTCAAGGATCTGACCGCAACGGTCCGGCTCTACCAGCTCGGCTCAAACGAATTCCCTCCGCTTCGCTCCCTGCACCGAACGAACCTGCCCCAGGCCACCTGGCCGCTGCTGGGCCGCGAGCGCGAACTGGACGAGATCCGCGCGCTTGTCGCCGGGGGCGCCCGCCTCGTCACCCTGACCGGCGCAGGAGGGTCAGGGAAGACGCGGCTGGCCCTCCAAGCGGCGGGAGATCTTGCCGACGACTTCCCCGAGGGCGTCTTCTTCGTCCCGCTCGCACCGCTCCAAGAGGCGTCGGCCGTTCGGGCCGCGGTGGCCGAGGTGGTAGGGCTCCGACCCGACGACGACCTCGCCTCCAGTCGGTCGCTGCTCGTCCTGGACAACCTCGAGCACCTGTCCGGCGTCGACGAGGCCGTCGCCGACCTGCTGGTCGGGGAGACGGTCGTCGTCGCCACCTCGCGAGCGCCACTCAGGTTGGCAGCCGAGTGTGAGCTGCCGGTCGACCCGCTGCCTGACGCTGCAGCTGTCGAGCTGTTCGTGAGCCGGGCGGCTGCAGCGGGCCGGCGGGTGGAAGCGGACGAGACAGTGGCGGAGGTATGCCGGCGCCTGGATAACCTGCCGCTCGCGCTCGAACTGGCAGCCGCGCGGGTAAAGCTGCTCGCACCGTCCTCGTTGCTCGAGCGGCTCGACGCCGCTCTCCCTCTCCTCACCGGCGGCGGCAGCGACCGGCCCGAGCGGCAGCGCACGCTCCGCTCAACGATCGAGTGGAGCCACGACCTCCTCGACCACGATGCCCAGGCTGCCTTCCGCCGGCTCTCCGTCTTCCGGGGCTCCTTCACCCTCGACGCCGCGGAGGCGATCGCGGGAGCTGAGCTCGACCAGCTCGCAGCACTGCTCGACCAGAGCCTGCTCAAGCCGCTCGGAGACGACCGCTTCTTCCTGCTCGAAACGCTCCGCGAGTACGCCCGCGAGCAACTTGGTCGAGCAGGTGAGACTCATGGATACGAGCTTCGGCATGCCGGCTACTACGCGACGCTCGCTGGGGGGTTACGTCACCGGGACGGTGCGGAGGCAGAGTCCGTCCTCATCGCCGAGGCCCCGGAGATACGGGCCGCACTCGCCTACGCGCAGACCTTGGGCGACGCCGAGACACAACTCAGGCTGTTGACGGGAGCAGGACGCGTGTTTCGCGCGGGATCGCAGCACGACTACGGCGAGGCGCTGAAGGCGGCGCTCCAGCAACCAACGGCGGATGTCGGCCTGCGGGGCAGAGCGGAAGGAAGACTCGGCTTCCTGGAGTACCGCCGCGGCGACTATCCTGCCGCGCGGGCGGCGGCCGAGCGTGCGCTGGCCCTCGGAGAGCGATCCGGCGACGCCGCCGTGATCGCCGAAGCACTCGACATGCTCGGCATCCTCGCGGTCGCCGACGGCAACCTCGTCCACGCGCGTGAACTCCATGAGCGCGTCCTGGAACTTCAACGCGCCGCGAACGACTGGCCGGGCACGGCGTCGACGCTGATCAACCTCGGTGACGTCGCGTTCGTCGCCGGGGAGTACGAGCGTGCGATCGAGCTCAACACCGAAGCGATGGAACTCGCCCGCGCACACGGCGGGAGCGCGCTCAGCCTGCAGGTCCCGCTGATCAACCTTGCGGCCGCGCACGTCCAGCTCGGACACATGACAGAGGCCGAAGAAGCCGCAGAACAGAGGCCGAAGAAGCCGCAGCCGCCAGCCTCGAAGCCGCACCGGACCTCCGGGATCCGCTGGGGGTCGCCTTCGCCTTGCGTGTGCTTGCCGCGGCGTCAGCGTGGCGCGGGGATCACGACCCGGCGGCACTGCTTCTTGGCGCGGCCGACGCGCTCGACAAAGAGCTCGGGGCCGGTACGGACCCGACTCAGAAGGCGCTCCACGAGGACGTGGTCGGGCGGGTCGAAGTTGCCCTGGGCGCGAGCGCCACCAGCACCGCACTGGAACGCGGCCGATCGCTCACCGCCGACGAGGCGCTTGAGCTCGCACTCACGAACCGAGCTACTTGAGGTCCTTGTTCGACTCCATGTCGAACCACATGGCGAAGAGCGTGAACTGGGAGCCGAAGATCAGGAGCAGAGCGACCAGCACGCCCGTCGCCGCCGTGATCGAGTGGCCGAGGATGCGCAGGATGACGAGCGCGATCCCGAGGCCGAGGCCGGCGAGGCCCATCGCGAGCCCGCCGAGGTAGAAGAACACGAGCGGGTGGAAGTCGCGGATCACGTACTTCTCCTTCATCCGCCAGAAGAACGCCTTCACGAGCAGCCACGAGATCCGGGGCACGACCGTGCGGAGCTTGATTCCCGACCGTTCGCCGACGCCGTACACAGGCCGCGACGGCACGTCGCGCACGCGCGCGTTGAGCACGTTCAGGTGGACGAGCATGTCGTTCGGGAAGCCGTAGCGGGGGTAGAGCCGGTCGAGGTCGAGCGCAGCCAGTGTGTCGTGCGCAGCTGCGGTGTAGCCGGACTGCGAGTCGGCGACGTGCCAGTAGCCGGAAGCGATCTTCGTCAGTAGGGACAGCACCGCGTTCCCCAGGTAGCGGTGGTGCGGGATCAGCTCCCAGGCCTGGCCGGTGAAGAGCCGGTTGGCCTTCGCGTAGTCGACCTCTCCGCGGACGACCGGCGCTGCGATCCCCTCGAGGTCGGCCGGGTCCATCTGGTTGTCGGCCGCCATCACAACAGCGACGCCCATGTGGTCCTCGACCGCGCGCTTGTAGCCCGTGACGATCGCGGCGCCGACTCCGCCGTTGCGCTCGCGCTCGATCAGCTCGACTCGGGGATCGCGCGCCGCCGCAGCCCGCGCCCGCTCGACGGTGGCGTCACGCGAGGCGTCGTCGACGACGTAGATCCGGTCGACGAAGGCCGGAATGCCGGCCAGGGTCTGTTCGAGCAGCGCCTCCTCGTCGTGAGCAGGGACGACGACCGCGATGCTCTTGCCCTCGAGCATCAGGTCTCTGCGCGACGACCCGTGAGCGGATCCCACAGCAGCGCCGCGAGGATCCCGACGATCAGTCCGATCAGGCCGCCGATCGCGGCACCGGTGCGGCTGTTCGCGCCGGCCGTCCTCGTCGCGGACGCCTGGGAGACGATCCGCCCGGACTCGACGTCCTGGGCCAGCGAGAGCTGCTGGCGGACGGTGAAGCGGTCGAGCGAGATCGTGTTCTGCTGCTGGAGCGCCTGCGTGATCACGGAGTTCTGGTTCGCGAGCGCGACGAGCTTGTCCGTCGCGCTGATCGTCGTGTCCTTCAGGATCTGCGCCTGGAGCGTCTGCGCCGCCTTCAGGCGATTGCCGATCGCCTCCAGCTGCGAGTCGTCGTAGGCGAGCTGGTCGCGAAGCGACTGGATCTTCGACGCCTGGTACGGCGCGACCTGCCTGATCACGAGGGCGCCGAGCGCATTCGCGGCGGCCGCGACCTTCGCGGGCGCCGACCCGGTGACGGTGATCGCGAGCAGCGGCGCCGGCGTCCCGACCTTCGCGCCGGTGATCCCGGTGATGGGCTTCGTGGTCACCCGTCCGCGGAGCCGGCCCGGCTTCAGGCCGACCTGCCTCGCCACCCGCTTGATCGTCGACTCCGCGGTCACGAAGTTGGACACGAGGCCGAGTGAGGTCGGGGCCGAGCCGACCGGGGCCGCGCCGCCCGGCGCGAGCGGCTGGCCGAGATAGACCTGCGCCGTCGCCTTGAACGTCTCCGAGTGCGTGCCGAGCGCGACCAGGTAGCCGATCACGAGACCGACGACGAGGCCGCCGACCGGCAGCCACCAGCGGGCCGCGATCGCGCGCCAGTAGCGGCCGAAATCGACCTCCTGCTCGGCGTCGACGTCGGCCGCGGGCCCGCGCTGGGGGTCCGAGCTCATGGCGCGGCAACCCTACCGGAGACCCACGACCGCGTCCTCATGAGGGCACCATCCCGTAGAGCCGCGTGTAGCCCGTCAGATACAGCCGGTCGGGCCCGGCGACGACGGGCGAGTACTTGCCGTCCGGGAAGCTCCAGATGCGGCGGCCGGTGGCCGCGGCGAGCCCGTACGTACGGCCCTTCAGGGTCGAGAAGTAGACGACATCGCCGACCACACTGGCCGACCCGGAGATCGGCCCGTCCGCC
>Ga0068856_100000867_pt1 | contig 32385 bp, 26 predicted proteins | sample KBSCornC62_FD_66595 | JGI IMG/M metagenome (GOLD analysis project Ga0068856, IMG submission 66595) | Corn rhizosphere microbial communities from Kellogg Biological Station, Michigan, USA - KBS Corn C6-2 | ecosystem: Host-associated > Plants > Roots > Rhizosphere > Soil ... | reverse complement strand
CGGCACTGCGCTGCTTCATTTTTTTTGCCGCTGTTTTCATTCTGATGTCAGTCCTTCAGTCGAGAAGCCCCCGAAAAGGTGGGCCAGGGATTCACCCTTGTATACAGCCTTAAGTTGGCTGGGATGAACGAATTCGTCTTGAAACCACGGGTATTTTGTGGAGTTAAAAACCTCTACGAGCCAGTCTATCATATGTCGAACCCGGGGAATTTGGCCGCTACCCGGGTGGTACGACAGCCAGATATCCACCGGCTGGTGGAGCTCGACGTCTAGCGGTACTATTTTCCCGCCTAGCGCGATCGCATAGGTCGGGAACACGCCGATACCGGCCCCGTTGGCGACCGCCCAGTAATTCGCGCTGCTGACATTGGTCTTCATGACCACCAGGTCCCGGGGCGGCTGACCTGGACACCAGGTTGCCAGGATCTCCCTCAAGGTGGCCTGTTCGGTCACCTGAACCACGACTCGGTGGTGCTGGATCAGTTCCTCGAGGGTTTTCGGCGCCCCGTACGTGTCGATATATTTCTGGCTGGCAAAGCACATCAGGTGCATGCGGCCCAATTTGACCACCTTGACGTCGAGCGCGGTCGGTCGCGACAGATGGATCGCGACGTCCGCCTCGTGCCGCGAAACGTCGGCGGAGCGCATCGCGCAGTGCAGGTCGATGGTGATGCGCGGAAACGATTGCTGAAATTCGACAAGGCGGGGCGCCAGCCAGAACGTTCCCAGGCCCTCGGTGACGGCGACCCGGACCTCGCCCGTCAGCGCGTTGGCGACCGAACTTCCGGCGCGCAACAGGTCGAACGAGGCGCTCTCCATGCGCTCAACGGCGGAGACCACCAGCGCGCCTTCATCGGTCAGCCTCGTGCCATGAACGTCACGGGTGAACAGGGTCGCTCCGATCTGGCGCTCGAAATCGTCGATACGGCGGCGCACGGCGTTAATGGACAATTCGAGGCGCTCGGCCGCGGATCTAAAGCTTCCGCAGCGCACTACTTCCAGGAAAATCCTCGCCGCATCCCAGTCGGTAAGACCTCCGAGAGAGACCCTGCGTTCCTCTGGAGGAACGCCCCTTTCCGTTACCAGACGCATACACAACCCCCCGCGCCCGCTAGGTTGTCAGATTATCGAGTGGGTTACAACCAGAACGCGTCGAAGCCGCGGGTTTTGTGATGCGTGCGTGCAAGCCAAGGTTGGCGTCGGGGAGTATTTGTATACTACCGACGACGGCTGCGCCGCTGGGAGGTCGCCGGTGTCCTCGGTCGTAAACCTCCGCACATCCGCCAACGCGTCGAGCCTTTCGATCGTCGTGCGCGCCGAGCTGCAGCGGGAATATCCCGCCACGCCGCGCCTGTTCGATGCGTCCACCGCAATCATAAGGTCGCGCATCCGCGCGACGCTGCGGCCGGCCACGCGCCGGGCGACATGCCGGCGCACGAATCCATCGCGCCGTTTGCAAGGATTTCCGGTCTATGGAGAGGGTACATGAAAAAGCCGACTGGATCGCCTCGACCTTACCTCGCAAGCTCGGTCTCGGAAAAAACGCGGGTGGCTAATCTGGAGCGGCGTTCGCGCGCGGTGCTCGCGGCGCTCGAGAACTGCCGGACGATGCTGCTGGACAATGCCGACCAGGAAACCGCGCAACTGGTGACGCTCGCGATCCTTCAGCTTCGGATGAAACTCAACCGGGTTGGCGATGCAGAGCTCAGGGCGTTGTGCGACGCCATGACGCAGCAATTGGGGCCTGTGGAAAGCCCGCGACGGCCCCCGCAAGGCGGCAGCGGGCGCTTCGCGGCCGCATTGAAACTGATCAAATGACTGATGCGGACAGTCCCGATCCAGGTTTGAAAGATCTTTCATTTAGAAGCGCTCTAAATTTTTCTTTGACGCGTTTTTCTTCACGCGAACGGGTATCCACCCCCGGATCAGTTTCGGGGCATGCTTCGCGCGAAAACGCTTTTAGTGTCCGGCCATGTGGCGTCCGATCTCGGTGAGATCGGCTTCGCCGGCGCGCGCCTCGTACACCAGCTCGCCATGAAACATCACGACCAGGCGATCCGAGAGTTCGAGCAGTTCGTCGAGATCCTCGCTGACCAGCAGCACCGCCGCGCCGCGGTTTCGCGCCGCCATGATCTCGGCATGGATTTGCGCCACCGCGGCGAAATCCAGCCCGAAGCAGGGATTGGCGGCGATCAGGACTTCGACGTCGCCGCCAAGCTCGCGCGCCAGCACCGCGCGCTGGACATTGCCGCCTGACAGCGCGGCGATCGGCGTGTCGGGGGTGCGCGTCTTGATCTTGTAGACCCCGATCTTGCGTTCGGCATCGCCACGGAACGCCGCGCGGTTGAGCCAGAAGCCGCCGCTTGCGAACGGCGCGCGGTCGAATTCCCGGAACGCGAGATTGTCGGCGACGCTCATGCCGCCGACGCAGGCATTCTTCAGCGGCTCTTCCGGCAACAGCGACATCTTGTGCCGGCGCATCTCCTCGCGGCGCGCGTGATAGACCTCGCCGATGACGCGGATTTCGCCGCTCTCCGCCTCGCGCTGGCCGGCCAGCACCTCGACGAGCTGGCGCTGGCCGTTGCCGGACACACCCGCGATGCCGACGATCTCGCCGCCGCGCACCGCAAGCGAGACGTCGCGCACGGCGGAAGCGCCGGCGTCATCGAGCGCATTCAGCTTGTCCAGTTCGAGCCGCGCCGCTGATGTTTCGCCGGTCCGCGGCGGTTGCACCGTCAATTGTTCGGCGCCGATCATGGTTCGCGCCATCTCGTCGGGCGTCAGGTCGGCAACCCGGCCGTGGCCGGCGAGCTTGCCGCGGCGCAGAATGGTAACGTCGTCGGCGAACGCCATCACCTCGCGGAATTTATGCGTGATCATCAGGATGGTCAGGTCATCGGCGACCACCATGGCGCGCAGCACGCCGAGCACGTCGTCGGCCTCCGCCGGCGTCAGCACCGAGGTCGGCTCGTCCAGGATCAGGAAGCGCCGCTTCAGATAAAGCTGTTTCAGGATCTCGCATTTCTGCCGCTCGCCGGCCGAGATGTCGGCAACCCGCGCCTTGAGCGGCACCTTGAACGGCATCCGCGCCAGGAACGCGTCGAGCTCTTTTGTCTCCTTGCTCCAGTTGACGACCGCGGGCACGTCGTCGCGCGCCAGCACCAGATTTTCCGCGACCGTCATCGCCGGCACCAGGGTAAAATGCTGGTACACCATGCCGAGCCCGAGCGCGTGGGCATCCTTCGGGTTGGCGATCGCCTGCTCGCGGCCGCCGACCATGATGCTGCCTTCGGTCGGGCGGTAGTAGCCCATGATGCATTTCACCAGCGTCGACTTGCCGGCGCCATTCTCGCCGAGCAGCGCGTGGAACGAGCCCGGCCGCACCTTGAGCTCGACATTGTCGAGCGCGCGGAATTCGCCGAACCGCATCGTCATCGCCACCGCATCGACGCCGAGCGCGCCCGACGGCAGCGGGATTTCGCCGATCGTCATGGCAGCGCCTCGATCATGGCGTTGGAGGTTGCGACCGCGCCGAACACGCCGCCCTGCATCTTGATCATCTTCAGCGCGTGATCGTGGTTGCTCTTGTCGGTGGCGGCGCAGCAGTCCTCGATCAGGACGCACTCAAAACCGCGATCGTTGGCTTCCCGCATCGTGGTGTGGACGCAGACGTCGGTGGTGATGCCGGTCAGCACGATGTTCTCGATGCCGCGCAGCCGCAGCATCAGTTCGAGGTCGGTGGCGCAGAACGAACCCTTGCCGGGCTTGTCGATCACAGGCTCGCCCGGCAGCGGCTTGAGCTCCGGAATGATCTCCCAGCCGGGTTCGCCGCGCACCAGCACGCGGCCGCACGGGCCGGGATCACCGATCCCGGCACCGATCTGCCGCGAGCGCCAGCGTTTGTTGGCGGGCAGGTCGGTCAAATCGGGACGGTGGCCCTCGCGGGTGTGGATGATGTGAAAACCCCCGGCGCGCATCGCCGCGAGCAGTTTCTTGATCGGCTCGATCGGCGCGCGGGTCAGCGACAGGTCGTAACCCATCTTGTCGACATAACCACCGACGCCGCAGAAGTCGGTCTGCATGTCGATGATGACGAGCGCGGTGTTTTGCGGCCGCAGGTCGCCATTGTAGGGCCAGGCGTAGGGTTCGGATTTTATGTAGCGCTCGGCCATGGCGAGGGTCCTGCAAATGCGATCGCGTTTATCGGGTAATCGATAGCTCGGCCGGCGCGCCGGTCAGCGTGCGTTTAGGCGAGCAGGTGATGATCATGATCGCCAGCGTCAGGATGTAGGGCGCGGCGTTGAACAGATGATAGCCGGAGGTGACGCCGACCGATTGCAGCGCCGGTCCGAGCGCCGCCGCGCCGCCAAAGGCCAGCGACGCCCACAGGCACAGCATCGGGTTCCAGCGCGCGAAGATCACGAGCGCCACGGCGGTGATGCCCTGTCCGCTGGACAGGCCCTCGTTCCAGCTGCCGGGATAGAACAGCGACAGGAACGAGCCGCCGATGCCGGCGAGGAAGCCGCCGACCATGGTCGCGCGCAGGCGGATGCCGAGCACCGAATAGCCCATCGCGCGCGCCGCATCCGAGCTTTCGCCGGCGGTGCGGATCAGGAGGCCCCAGCGCGTGGTGCGAAACGCCCAGAACAAGATCGGCGCCAGCGCCACCCCGATCAGGAACAGCACGTTGATGCGCAACGCGGCGCGGACCTGCGCGATATCGCTCCACCATCCGAAATCGATCGCGGGCAGCCGTGGCGCGGTCGGTTCGATCAGCGGCTTGCCGAGAAAGAACGCCAGTCCCGTGCCGAGCAGCATCAGCGCGATGCCGACCGCGATGTCGTTGACTCGCGGCAGCGAACATATCCCGGCATGCAGCGCGCCGAGCAGGGCGCCGGTAAAGCCGGCGGCGAGCACGCCGAGCCAGGGCGATCCCGTCAGATAGGAGATGCCGTAGCCGCTCATCGCGCCCATTACCAGCGTGCCCTCGAGGCCGAGATTGATGCGGCCGCTTCGCTCGGTGATGCATTCGCCGAGGCTGACGAACAGAAACGGCGTCGAGACGCGGATCGCGCCGCCAAACACCGCGAGCGGCACCGTCCAGAGCCCGATCGATCCGTCGGCCATCAGGTCTTTCCTTTCAAAAAGCCGATCCGGCCGTACAGCGCGTCGCTGGCCAGCACGAACACGAAGATGATGCCTTGCAGCACCTGCACCGATGCGTCGGGCAGCCCAAGCCGGCGCTGCAGCAGGCCGCCGGAGGCGCTGATGCCGCCGAGCACGATCGCGACGGGAATGATCGCCAGCGGATTTTGCCGGGCCAAGAAGGCGACGAGGATTCCGGTAAAGCCGTAGCCGGCGGCGAGGTTGGCGTTGGCGCGGCCCTCGACGGCGGCGACCTCGACCATGCCGGCAAGCCCCGCGGAAGCGCCGGCCAGAAAGCAGATCGTCATGATCAGCCGGCCGACGTTGAGGCCGACAATTCTCGCCGCGCGGATGTTGCCGCCGGCAACCCGCGCGGCAAAACCGAACGTGGTGCGATAGATCAGGATGTAGGAGGCGACCGCCGCGATCACGCCGAACAACAGGCCCCAATGCACGTCGGTGCCGGGGATCGAACCGATCATGTTGGCGGCGCCGATCTCGGGCGTCGACGGCTTGTTGAGGCTGGCCGGGTCGCGCATCGGCCCCTCGACCAGATGGTTGAGGATCGCGAGCGCGATGTAGACCAGGAGCAGGCTCGAGATCGTCTCGTTGACGCCGCGATACTGCCGAAGCCCGCCGGACAGCATGATCCACAACCCGCCGCCCAGCATGCCCGCGCAGACCATCGCGAACTGCACGACGAGGTGCGGCGCCGACGGCAACGCCAGCGCCGCGCCGGTGGCGGCCAGCGCGCCGATCAACAGCGCGCCTTCGCCGCCGATGATGACCATGCCGAGTTGCGCCGGCAGCGCCGTGCATAGCGCGGTGAGGATCAACGGCGCCGCGCGCGTAAGACTGTTTTGCCAGGAGAACCAGGTGCCGAACGCGCCCTGGTACATGTAGTAGTAGAGGTTGAGCGGATTCTTGCCGAACAGGAACACGAACAGCCCGAACACCGCGAGCGCGGCGATCAGCGCCGCGCCCGGAATCAGGATGTATTCGACCGACGTGCCGTAGCGCTGGAGGAATCCGGGATCGGCCGCGGGCGAGACCGCGACCGCATCGACGGTTTCCGCCGCGTCTGTGGTCATGAAGTCGCTCCGAGGACGCCCTCGACCAGGTAGTCCATCTTCTCCAGTTCAGGATCCTTCTGGCCCTGGTTGGTGCCGGAAGCGATCACGGTCTTGCCCTTGTTGTCGGCGATCGGGCCCGCGAAGATCGTGTAGTCGCCGCCCATCAGTTTTGCCTTGACGTCGTCGGCGTGCTTGCGCGCTTCCGCCGAGACCATCTCGCCATAGGGCGAGCATTTGACGATCTCTTCCTTCAGGCCGCCGCGATAGAAGTTCGGGATTTTCTCGCCGGCCTGGATCATCTTGACGAATTTCGGATAGAGCGCTTCCCAGTTCCACTCGGCGCCGGTGAGATAGGCTTTCGGCGCCAGCGCCGACTGACCGCAGTGATAGCCGCACACCATCGCGCCGCGGCGCGCCGCGTTCTCGACCACGGTCTTCGGCCCGTCAACATGGCAGGTCAGGACGTCGACGCCCTGGTCGATCAGGCTGTTGGTGGCTTCGGCTTCCTTGACCGGCATCGACCAGTCGCCCGTAAAAATCACCTGCGTGGTGGCCTTGGGATTGGCGAGCCGGGCGCCGAGCGTGAAGGCGTTGATGTTGCGCAGCACCTGCGGGATCGGTTTTGCGGCGACGAAGCCGAGCTTGCCGGATTTCGTCATGTGGCCGGCGACGATGCCGGAAATGTACTGCGCCTCGTCGATGTAGCCAAAATAGCTGCCGGCGTTTTGCGGATCCTTGTCGGTCCACAATCCTCCGCAATGCTCGAAATGCGCCTTGGGATATTTAGCGGCCATCTTCAGCACATGCGGATTGTAGTAACCGAACGAGGTCGGAAACAGCAACGAGGCGCCGTCGAGATTGATCATCGACTCCATGGTCTTTTCGACCGCGTCGGTCTCCGGGACTTTTTCCTCCTCGAGCACGCTGACGCCGGCCATCTTCTTCACCGCCGCGGCGCCTTGCGCATGGGCCTGGTTGTAGCCGTAGTCGTCGCGCGAGCCGACATAGATGAAGCCGATGGTCATGTCGGCCGCCGCTGCCGTGCGGACGCCGAGCGCCGAGCCGAGCGTCAGCGCTGCGCCGCCTTGCAAGAGATGCCGTCGTGTGATGCTGCGGAAGTCCGCCCTTCTAAAATTCATGGGGTCGCGCTCCTCTGGGGCTGTGCTGCCGCTTTCGCATTGCGGCTTGGTGCGGGGTGAAGCTCGCCAACGGATTCGCAAGCTTCGTGCCAATGCATAATTATGTTTCATGTCCAACTAAGATATTGAAATATTTAATATATTTGTCTAGACGAGGTGATGATCGAATTTTGCTCAATAGCACGAATGGCTAAAATTTATGCATAATATCGGCATTGTATGCAGCGGACTTGAGCATGCGGGACGGCCTTTGGAGCGGCTGGAACGCTTAATCGTGCGGCACGCGGGCTGCCGCCGCTTTGCCCTTGCGTCACTACGCCCTGCCTGCAATCTCATCGGCGCCCCCAAGCGACAGGAACCCATCGGATGAGCAAACTCGTTGTCCACGCCGGCGACTTCAGCTTCGACGCCCGCTTCGAAGAACAACTGGCGCCGAAAACCTGCGCCGCGTTTCGCCGCGCGATGCCGTTCGAGAGCCAGATGGTGCATGTGCGCTGGAGTGGCGAGGGCGTGTGGTTGCCGCTCGGCGACCTCGACTTCGGCGTCACTTACGAAAACCACACCAGTTATCCCGCGCCCGGACAGATCATCCTGTATCCCGGCGGCATCAGCGAAACGGAGATCCTGCTGGCCTATGGCGGGGTGCACTTTGCGAGCAAGATGGGCCAGCTCGCCGGCAATCATTTCATCACGCTGACCTCGAACCTCGACCGGTTGCCGGAACTCGGCAAGACCGTGCTGTGGAAGGGCGCGCAGAAAGTCAGATTCGAGGAAGTCTGAATGGCGCAGGCCGCGACCGGCAGCATGACGTTCGGCGAGGATATCGTCCGCCGCATCGCGGCGCTCGGCGCGATCACCGAGGCGCCGGGGCAACTGACCCGCATCTTTCTCACGCCCGAACACCGCGCCGCCGCCGATCTCCTGCTGCAATGGATGCGGGAAGCCGGCATGGCCGCGCATCTCGATGCGATCGGCAATGTCTGCGGCCGTTATGAGGGCGAGCGTCCGGGCCTGCCGTGCCTGATGCTGGGGTCGCATTACGACACCGTGCGTGATGCCGGCAAATGGGACGGCCCGCTCGGCCTGATCACCGCGATTGCCTGCGTCGCCGATCTGCACCGGCGCGACATCCGTTTGCCGTTCGCCGTCGAGGTGACGGGCTTTGCCGACGAGGAGGGCGTGCGCTACGCATCGACCTTGCTCGGCAGTCGCGCGGTGGCCGGCACCTTTGACGAGAGCGTGCTAGGGGTCAAAGACCAGGCTGGCATCGCGATGCGCGACGCGCTGGTCGCGTTCGGTCTCGATCCCGACCATATCGGCGCCGCCGCGCGCGCCCGCCGCGAACTGCTGGCCTATGTCGAACTGCATATCGAGCAGGGGCCGGTGCTGGAGGGCCTCAACCTTCCGGTCGGCGTGGTGACGGCGATCGCCGGCGCCACGCGGCTGGCGGTCAGTCTCACCGGCATGGCCGGTCACGCCGGCACGGTGCCGATGGCGTTGCGGCGCGACGCGCTGACCGGCGCTGCCGAATGCATCGTCGAGATCGAGGAGTTTTGCCGCACCGACCCTGATGGCCTGGTCGGCACCGTCGGCACCATCCACGCCGCGCCCGGCGCCACCAACGTGATCCCGGGGCAGGTCGCCTTCACCATCGATATCCGTGCGCCGGATGATACCCATCGCAAGCTCGCGGTGGCCGATATCGTTCGGCGGATCGAAGCCATCGCAAAGCGCCGCAGGCTGGCGCTGCAGATCGACGTCACCCACGAAAATCGCAGCGCGCCCTGCGCGCCATGGCTGCGCGGCCAGCTTTCACGCGCCGTTGCCGCTGAAGGTTTTCGCGCCTTCGAACTGCCGAGCGGGGCGGGGCATGACGGCATGGCGATGATCGACATCTCGGACGTCGGCATGCTGTTCGTGCGCTGCCGCGGCGGCATCAGCCATCATCCCGACGAGCATGTCGACGTCACTGACGCCGACGCCGGCGCGCGCGTGCTGCTGCGGCTGATCGAGAATTTCTCGCTGCAAAAATCCTAGCCCGCGGTCACGTCCACCAGCTCCTCGCCGTCGAGCACGCGGACCGCTTTGGCGTGGTCGAGATCGCCTTCCCAGGCGGCGACCACGACGGTGGCGACGCAGTTGCCGATGAGGTTGCCGACCGCGCGCGCCATGCCGATGAACCAGTCGACCGACAGCACCAGCACAAGGCCGATCGCCGGAATGCTCGGCACCGCGTTCAAGGTCGCCGCCAGGATCACGATCGCCGATCCCGGCACGCCGTGCGCGCCTTTCGAGGTGATCAGCGACACGCCGAGCACGAGCATCAGATCGCCGAACGACAGCGGCGTGTTGGTCGCCTGCGCGATGAACACGACGGCCAAAGTGAGGTAGATCGAGAACGCATCGAGGTTGAACGAATAGCCGGTGGGGATGACGAGCCCGACCACGGAGTCCTTGACGCCCAGTCGCTCCAGCTTGCGCATGATCTGCGGCAGCACGGCGTCCGACGACGCGGTCGCCAGCACGATGGTGAATTCCTCGCGCAAGTACGCCAGGAACTTGAAGATGTTCAGCCCGGCCAGCGCCATCACCGCGCCGAGCACGCCCAGCACGAACACCGCGACCGCGACGTAGAACAGGGCGACCAGCGACACCAGCTGCTTGAGCGAACCGACGCCGTACTTGCCGACCGTGTAGGCCACCGCGCCGAGCACGCCGAGTGGCGCCAGCCGCACGATCAGCCCCATGGCGCGGAACAGCACGGTCGAGACCGCGTCGATCAACGAACTGATTTTTTCGCCTTTCTCGCCGCCGACCAGCGCCAGGCTGACGCCGAACAGGATGGCGAAGAACAGCACCTGCAGCACGTCGTTGCGCGACAGCGCATCGAACGAGGTGGTCGGAATGATGTTCATGAGAAAACTGCCGATGCCGTCGCCCTTCAGCTTGTGGGCGTTGTCGGCATAGGTCGACAGCGCCTTGGGATCGAGCGTCGAGGTATCGATGTTCATGCCGTGGCCCGGCCCGAACAGATAAGCGAGCAGCAGGCCGACAAACAAGGCGATGGTGGTCATGGTCTCGAAGTAGATCAGCGCCTTGACGCCGACCCGCCCGACCTTCTTGAGGTCGCCGGCGCCCGCGATGCCGTGCACCACCACGCAGAACACGATGGGCGCCACGATCATCGAGATCAGCTTCAGGAAGGCGTCACTCAGGATCTTCAGCCCGACCGCGAAATCGGGCGCCGCCATGCCGAGCACGATCCCGAGCAGCAGCGCCACCAGAACCTGTACGAAAAGTGATTGGTAAAGCGGCTTTTGCCCGCCTACCACGGTCGCCGAGATGGTTGACATGACTTGCTCCCCCCTGTCGATTGAGCCTGCGCCTCGATCGAGCCTGTCCGAGCAACAAATGTGCCAGACAAGCCCGAGGCCGGGTAGCGCAGACGAGGCCATATCACGGGGTAATATCGCGGAGTTCGGCGCGCTCGCCGGGGCCGGGTCGGCCCGGCGGCCGGCGCACCGCCTGCACAAACATGGTTCGATGAAGGCATGATTCACGACGTTTCGATCCCCGCGGCGCTGATCGCCGGCCTGGTCAGCTTCCTGTCGCCCTGCGTGCTGCCGCTGGTGCCGCCCTATCTGATCTATCTGACCGGCGCGACCATCGAGCATGTCGCCCATGACGAGACCGCGGCGTCATCGCGGCGCGCCGTGATGATCTCGGCGCTGATGTTCGTGCTGGGCTTTTCCACCGTGTTCGTGGCGCTCGGCGCCAGCGCCTCGCTGGTCGGCGAGCTGATTCGCGCCTGGTCGGAGCAGTTGTCGATCCTGGCCGGCATCGTCATCATCATCATGGGCCTGCATTTCCTCGGGCTGACCCGGATCGGGCTTTTGATGCGGGAAGGGCGGTTGACGATCCCCAAGCCAGTCGGGCTATGGGGCGCCTATGTGATGGGGCTCGCGTTCGCGTTCGGCTGGACGCCCTGCATCGGGCCGATCCTGGCCGCGATCCTGTCGGTTGCGGCCGCCGAAGCGACCGTGGCCAAGGGCGCGGGCCTGCTCGCGGTCTATTCGCTGGGCCTCGGAATTCCGTTCCTGCTCGCGGCGCTGATGATCGAACAGTTTTCGTCGCTGTTTGCGCGGATGAAGCGGCATCTCGACACGGTCGAGCGCGCGATGGGCGTGCTGATGGTGATCACCGGCATCGCGTTCCTGACCGGCGCGATCTCCAATGTCAGCATCTGGCTGCTGGAGATGTTTCCTTCGCTGCAGAATTTCGGCTGACGGCAAGCTATGATCTCAGCCACATACGCGCCGTCATCCTGAGGTGCGAGCCGCCTTCGGCGAGCCTCGGAGGATGGCTCCGGGTGCGTGCGGCCCATCCTTCGAGGCGCGCAAGAAAGTGCGCGCACCTCAGGATGACGCAGCATCTGTAGAAAAGCGCGCTTACGGCAATTCCTTTTCCATGAACACGCTGAGCGGATCGGGCTTGTAATCGCCGAACGGGCCGCATCGGGTAAAACCGGCGCGCTCATACAAAACAAGCGCGGCGTGGTTCTTGATCCCGGTTTCCAGCCGCAACCAGCGCGCGCCCGCCGCTCTGGCCCTTGCTTCGAGTGCTTGCAACATGGCGCGCGATACGCCTGTGCCGCGCGCGGCCGGCACCACCCACATCCGTTTCAGTTCCGCCCAGCATTCCCTGCCGGAGCCGAATAACGCGATGGCGCCGGTGGCGATCGCGCGGCCGGCACCATCGCGCGCGACCAGAAACCGGATATGCGCGGCCCGCAACGCCTCGATCGGCAATTGATGGATGCTCTCCGCCGGATAGAGAGCTTCCGAATGGCGCGCGCCGTCCTTCAGCAGGGCGATGATGTCCGGCTGCGCCGGGTCCTCCAGCCTTATGACGGCGTTGGCATCCAAGAGCGCAGGCTACAGATTGCTGTCGGTGATGGCGGCGTAGACCATGGTGCGCAGCTCGCGCCGCAGCGGATAGGCGCTCGACGGCATCACCTGGGTCATGAAGATCGTGATCAACTCCTCCCTGGGATCGATCCAGAACGACGTCGTTGCAGCACCTCCCCAGGCATATTCGCCTGATGTGCCCGGGATCAGCGTCTTGGCGGGGTCCATCGTCACGGAGAAGCCGAGTCCGAAGCCGACGCCGTTATAGGCCGCCTCGGAAAACAGCGAGCGCGACAGTTCCGGCAGTTCGCGGCCGCCCGGCAGATGGTTTGAGGTCATCAACGCCAGCGTCTTCGGTCCCAGCAGCCGGACGCCGCCGAGTTCGCCGCCATTGAGCAGCGCGCGGCAGAAGGTCAGATAATCGGCCGCGGTCGAGCACAGTCCGCCGCCGCCGGAAATGAACGAGGGCGGCGACAGGAATGAACTCGTTTTCGGATCGTCCTGCAGCGTCAGATTGCCCTTGCGGTCGGTGGCGTGAAACGTCATGGCGCCGCCCGGGGCGGAATAGCAGGCCGCAAACCGGTGCGCCTTGTCGGCCGGAACGTGGAAATCGGTGTCTCTCATGCCGAGCGGCTCGAAAATCCGCTGCTTCAGAAATTGCTCGAATGGCATGCCGCTGATCTTGCCGATGAGATAGCCGAGCACGTCGGTGGCGACGGAATAGTTCCAGGCCTCGCCCGGCGAAAACTCCAGCGGGATTTTAGCCAGATCCTCGATCATGCTTTGCAGCGTGCCGTCCTTTTCCACCCCGCCGAGCTTCATTTCGCGGTAGGCGGCATCGACATTGCTGCGCTGCTGGAAGCCGTAGGTGAGACCCGAGGTATGGCGCAGCAGATCCACGATCAGCATCGGCCGCGACGGCGGGCGGGTCAGGAACGCCGGATGAGAGCCGGCGACGAACACGCCGAGGTTCTTCCATTCCGGAATGTATTTGGCGACCGGTTCGTCCAGCGCGACGCGGCCTTCCTCGAACAGCATCATGAAGGCCACCGAGGTGATCGGCTTGGTCATGGAATAGATGCGGAAGATGGTGTCGTCCTTGACCGGCGCCTTGCGCTCGACATCGGCAAAACCCTGCACCGCGCTATGCACCACCTTGCCGCGGCGATAGACCAGCAACTGGGTTCCCGGAAAACGGCCGGCGTCGATATAGCGCTGCTTGAGGTGCGCCTCGATGCGGTCGAAGGCGGCTTGAGACATCCCGGCGGATTCGGGCGAGGCGGGGGTGGGGGCTAGCATGGGCGGGTCTCCGGGAGCTGTCGAGGGTGCCTTGATAGCCCAAAAGTGTCGCTCGTTCCAACCGCAACCTGCTTACTTCCGCATTGCGTCTGGTGTAGGTTCGACTGCACCATTCGCCTACCCGCAGGACAGCCAAAATGACCCAGTTCAACGAAAAAGAACTCACCGCCGCCGTGATCGACAGTTTTGAGGAGACGCCGGATCCGCGGATCAAGTTCCTGCTGGAAGAGCTGGTCAAGTCGATGCACGGCTACGTCGCCAAGACCGGCCTGACTTTCGACGAGTGGAATTACGCGATCGAATTTCTGACCCGGGTCGGGCAGAAATGCACCCCGACCCGGCAGGAGTTCATCCTGCTGTCGGATGTGTTCGGGGTTTCCATGCTGGTCGACGCGGTGAACCATCGTGAGCGTGAGGGCGCCAGCGAGACCACGGTGCTCGGCCCGTTCTATGTCGGCGAGCACAGACTGAAGCCGCACGGCACCGACATTTCGCCGGAATTGCCGGGCGAACGGATGTTCGTGCAGACCCGCGTCACCGATCTCGACGGCAAGCCGCTCGCCAACGTCCCCGTCGATGTCTGGCACGCCGACGGCGACGGCTATTACGATTCACAGCGGCCGAACTATGAAGAGACCGGTCCGTCGTCGCGTGCGCGCTTCGTCACCGACGCCGACGGCCGGTTGTTCTTCCGCACGATTCTGCCGTGCAGCTATCCCATTCCCACCGATGGTCCGGTCGGCGAGATGATCCTGCAGGTCCGGCGTCATCCGATGCGCCCCGCCCATATCCACTTCCTTGTCAACGCCAAGGGCTATGAGCCGCTGATCACCCACGTCTTCATCGACGGCGACAAATATCTCGATTCCGACGTGGTGTTCGGCGTCAAGGACGACCTGATCGCCAAGGTCGAAAAGCGCACCGATGCGACGACGCCCGACGGCAAGCCGGTCAAGGCGCCCTGGCATTTGATGACCTATGAGTTTCACTTAAAACCCGGCAAGGGCGAAGCGCCGCAGCCGATGGGCGTCAAGGTCGGCGAGCCGGCTTGAGGCGAAAAGCTGTGGGGTGGGCAAAGGCGCTCTTGCGCCGTGCCCACCGCGACAGCGTGCATCCCATGATGGTGGGCACGCTTCCGCCTTCGCTCGTTGCGATTAGGCGGACGCGGTCGCTTCGCCCACTCTACCAGTCTAATGATGGCCGCGCGTTAGCGTCGCCAGCAACACCAACACCGCGCCCGCCAGAATCGCCGTCGCGCATTTCCAGAACAGCGAGGGGTTGCGTTCGATCAGCGGCGTTGCCGTTGAAGTCAGATATCTCCCATTGGGATGGCGCAGATCGAAGGTGAATTCCGACAGGCTTTCGTACCGCTGCCAGGGATCGGGATGCACCGCCTTTTTCAACGCGCCGTCGATCCATGGCGCAATCTCGCGGCCGGCCCCTTGCGCGGAGACGTAGCGTAGTCGGCCGAACTGGGATTTGGTTCTCGCCTGCGCGATCCGCGCGCCATAGGGCAATTTGCCTGTCAGCATCTGGTAGGCGATGACGCCGAGCGAAAACAGGTCCGAGCGCGGGGAAGCGTTTTCACCGCGAAAATATTCCGGCGCGGTGTATTGCGCCGTGCCCAGAATGTCGCCGTCGATATCGGGAGCAACTTCGGAAACGCCCGCGATCCTGGTTGCGCCGAAATCGATGATCTTCACCGTTCCGGTCTTGTCGATCATGATGTTGGCGGGCCGCAAATCCCGGTGCAGCATCTCCTTGCGGTGAAATGCGCGCAAGCCTCTCGCGATCTGCTCGACAATGCCGCGCACGGTTTCCAGCTCGGGTCTTGGGTTGTCGATCATCCATTGCGCCAGCGTCTGGCCGTCGACGAATTCGGTGACGACATAGAGATAGTTGCGCTTCCTTGCCTGCGCGCACGGCTTTAAGACATGCGGGCTGTCGATGCGGCGGGCGACCCACTCCTCCATCATGAAGCGCTTGAGGTAATCCGGATTGTCGCGCAGGTCGATCGACGGAATCTTGATCGCGACCAACGCGTCGCTTTCGGTGTCGGACGCCAGATAAATGTGGCTGCGGCTGCTGGCGTGCAATTCCCTGACGATGCGGTAGCCGTCGAAGATCGCGCGCGCTTCGAGCAGCGGCGCGGGCGGCAAATCCGATGGGCGTCCGAGGAGGTCGCTAGCTTCGCCATCTGGCACCTGGTCGAGCCTGATAATCTGGACCGTGAGGTTGTCCTGGCTGCCGCGCGCGAGCGCCTCGTCGACGATGATCCGCGCCGCCTGGTCCAGATCCTGCGCATGATCGTGGATGGTGCGGGCGGCAAAGCGGGCGCTGACATGCTCATGGACGCCGTCGGTTGCCAGCACGAACACGTCGCCGGCCTCGGTCGGCAATGCTTGGTAGTCGATCTCGACCCAGGGATTGATGCCGAGCGCCCGGCTCAGATAGCTTTGTTCGGACGACACCGTGACGCGGTGATCCTCGGTCAATTGCTCCAGCGTATGGCCGGCGAGGCGGTAGATTCTGGAATCGCCGACATGAAAGAGGTGCGCGGTGCTCGACCTCAGCACCAGCGCGCTCAGCGTGCAGACATAGCCCTTGTCCCGGTCATAGGCGTAGTGGCTTCGCCTGGTCTGCGCATGCAGCCAGGAATTGGCCGCCGCCAGCACGCGCTGCGCCGATGTTTTCACCGACCAGGATTCCGAGGTGCAGTAATAGTCGGTCAGAAAACTCTTGACCGCGGACTCACTCGCAATGTGGCTGACATTGCTGCTGCTGATGCCGTCGGCCAGCACCACCGCGATGCCCTTCAGCCCGCGCAGCGGCTCGTCGGGAATCAGGACGCCGTGAAAATCCTGATTGGCCGGCTTGCGGCCTCTATCGCTGTGCTGTCCGACCGATATCTGCAATTCGCGCGGCATGTTTCCGCCGATAAAAAGGCAGCTTCACCTTACACAGGCAAAGCTCCCTTGTTGATAAATCTCCTTTGCCGGATCAGGCGGCGGCGCGGGTCGAGGCCGGGTTCAGTTCGCGCTTCGGCGCGGTCCGGATGTGCGTGGCGTACAGCGTCAGGCCGGTGAAGGAGAGACCGCCGACCAGATTGCCGAGCACGGTCGGAATCTCGTTCCAGATGAAATAATCCACGATCGAGAATTTCGCGTGCAGCATCAGCCCCGACGGAAACAGGAACATGTTCACCACCGAATGCTCGAACACCATGTAGAAGAACACCAGGATCGGCATCCACATCGCGATCACCTTGCCGGGCACCGTGGTGGAAATCATCGCGCCGACCACGCCGGTCGAGACCATCCAGTTGCACAGCATGCCGCGGATGAACAGCGTCGCCATGCCGGCGGCGCCGTGCGCCGCGTAGCCGAGCGTGCGCGCCTCGCCGATATTGCCGATGGTCATGCCGACCTTGTCGGGGTCCTGCGTAAAGCCGAACGTCGTGACGAACGCCATCATGAAGGCGACCGTGAGCGCGCCGGCGAAATTGCCGATGAAGACCAGGCCCCAGTTCCGCAGCACGCCGTAAAGCGTGACGCCGGGGCGTTTGTCGATCAATGCCAGCGGCGAAAGCACGAACACGCCGGTCAGGAGATCGAAGCCCAGGAGATAGAGCATGCAAAATCCAACCGGGAACAACAGCGCGCCGACGATCGGCTGGCCGGTATTGGTGTTGATGGTGACGGCGAACCAGGCGGCCAGTGCGAGGATCGCGCCCGCCATGAAGGCGCGGATCACGGTGTCTCGCGTCGACATGAAGATCTTGGCTTCGCCGGCGTCGACCATCTTGGTGACGAATTCCGATGGCACGAGATAAGACATTAAATTCCCCTTGCTTCGCTGTGAGGTCGGTAAATTCGCGCGGCCGATCGGAAGCAGGGTTTGTCAGTCGCAATGCGATGACTGCGCGAAAGCTTCCTTGATCAAGTCTCCTCGATGAAGCTTGGGCTTTGTCCCTGAGCTCCAGCCTCAAACGGCTGGAACGATCCGGCGGACCGCAGTCTTCGTTGACTGCCAATTGGAAAAGCAATCGACGTGCCAGAGGCGAATTTCAGCGGAAATGTCAGATTTAGTTCGTCATTTGCCCTGCAAAGTGAAGGCGAAGAGACTGCAGGACGGCCACGAATGGTGCGCGAAGCGAAAAAGCGCTTCCTATTTGTGCAACTGCGCGTCACCGCGACAGCGTACACACACGCATTCAGGATTTAAGCAACCTGCCCAACTATTGTGCGGCGCACAATAGTTGGGCGAATCGCAAATTTTCCATGCGATGTGCTGAACCGGTGATTACTCGCCATCGCCCCATAACCATCTATAAAATATATGGTTTCTGGACTGTCGGGCCTTGGCACGAAGCTTGAATAGCTGACGCCGACGCCATCGATGCCGTCCTCGAAAGCCAATCATCCGGTCTGTAACGCCGCAAAACTGGGGTGCCTTCTCAGCGTGCACGTTTGTGCGCCCTCACGCACGCGACATCGGACGAGTGGTCATTCAGCGCAGAAAGGAATCCTTACGTGAGCGAGCAGAATCCGACGCCAAAGAGCACCAGCTGGATCTCGGACTGGAGACCGGAAGATACGACGTTCTGGAATGCGACCGGCAAGTTCGTGGCCCGGCGCAACCTGATCTGGTCGATCGTTGCCGAGAACATCGGATTTTCGGTCTGGCTGATCTGGTCGATCGTCGCCACCAAACTGCCGGCGGCGGGTTTTCACTACTCGACCGACGAACTGTTCCAACTGGTCGCGATCCCCGGGCTGATCGGCTCGCTGATGCGCTTTCCCTACACTTTTGCCGTCACCACGTTTGGTGGCCGCAACTGGACCATCTTCTCAGCCTCGGTGCTGCTGATCCCGACTTTCGGGCTCGCTTATTTCGTCAGCCATCCCGAAACGCCGTTCTGGCTGATGCTGCTGGTGGCTTCCACCGCCGGTCTCGGCGGCGGCAATTTTGCCTCCAGCATGGCCAACATATCCTTCTTCTATCCCGACCGGATGAAGGGCTGGGCGCTCGGTCTCAACGCCGCCGGCGGCAATATCGGCGTCAGCACCGTGCAACTGCTGACACCGATCCTGATGGGCGTCGGTTTGATCAATCTGTACCAGGCCGCGCCGGTCAGCGGCGTCTTTCTGCAGAACGCCGGCCTGATGTGGGTGCTGCCGATCTGCATCGCGGTGTTCGGCGCGATCTTCTTCATGAACAACCTGACCTCGGCGAAGTCATCGTTCAGGAATCAGCTTGCCATCGTCAAGCGCAAGCACACCTGGATCATGGCGTTCATCTATATCGGCACCTTCGGTTCCTTCATCGGCTACTCCGCGGCGTTTCCGCTGCTGATCAAGACGCAATTCCCGGCGGTGACGATCGCGATCGCGTTTCTCGGCCCGCTGGTCGGCTCGGTGTCGCGCCCGTTCGGCGGGCTGCTCGCCGACAAGATCGGCGGCGCGATCATCACGTTCTGGAATTTCATCGCGATGGCGGGCGCCACGATCGGCGTGCTGTACTTCGTCAACATCAAAGACTTCACCGGATTCCTGGTGATGTTCCTGATCCTGTTCGTCACCACGGGCATCGGCAACGGTTCGACCTACCGGATGATCCCCTCGATCTTCCGCGAGGAGAATCTTCGTAAAGCCCAGGGCAAGGGCGAAGCCGGCCGCGCGCTGGCGATGAAGACCGCCGGCATCGAGAGCGGCGCGGCGCTCGGCTTCATCGGCGCGATCGGCGCCTGCGGCGGCTACTTCATCCCCAGCGGTTTCGGCAAGTCGATCGCCGCCACCGGCGGACCCGCGCTGGCGCTGGAATTTTTCCTCGGCTTCTACGTGGTCTGTCTGGCGCTGACCTGGTGGTTCTATCTGCGCCGGACCTCCGAGCAGGCGAGGGCTTCCAGCCTCGCCGGCGCGCGGGTCTGATCAGCGGCATCGTTCTCCAACCTCGCCCCGCTGGTGGGGCGAGGTCCAACAAGAGGAGCAGCAATATGACTCCCGAACAGATCAAGCTGGTGCAGCAGAGCTTTGCCAAGGTAGCCCCGATCTCCGAACAGGCGGCGGTGTTGTTCTACAATCGCCTGTTCGAGGTCGCGCCATCCGTGCAGCCGCTGTTCCCCGCCGACATGACCGAGCAGCGCAAGAAGCTGATGGCGACGCTCGCAATCGTGGTCGGCGGCCTCGACAACCTCGACTCCATTTTGCCGGCGGCGAGCGCATTGGCAAAACGCCATGTCGGCTATGGCGCCAAGCCCGAGCACTATCCGGTGGTCGGCGGCGCATTGCTGTGGACGCTGGAAAAAGGCTTGGGCGAGCACTGGACGCCGGAAGTCGCGCAAGCCTGGATCGCGGCCTACGGCACGCTGTCCGGCTTCATGATTGCCGAAGCTTATGAGCGGCCGCAGGCGGCGGAATGAAGAAGGCGCGTGGGGAATGAGCCGTGAGTGAACCGCTGGTTGTCGTCGGCAATGGCATGGCCGCCGCGAGGTTGGTCGATGAACTGGCAAAAGTCGCGCTGGGCCGTTACGCCATCGCCGTGATCGGCGAGGAGCCGCGGCTGGCCTACAACAGAGTGTTGCTATCGTCAGTGCTGGCGGGCGAGACGCAGTCGCACGACATCGAACTCCGGCCGGCCGAATGGTGGCGCGACCGTGGCGTCACCCTCAAATATGGCTGCCGCGCCACCGAGATCGATGTCGGCCGCCGCGAACTCAAGATCGCCAATGAGGAGAGCATCACCTATTCACGGCTAGTGCTGGCCACAGGCGCGAGCGCGCTGCGGCTCAATCTGCCCGGCGCCGATCTTCCGGGCGTCTACACCTTCCGCGACACCCGCGACGTCGATCTGCTGCTGGCGCTGGCGGCGGCGAAGAAGCGCGTCGTCGTGGTTGGCGGTGGACTGCTGGGTCTCGAGGCTGCCTATGGCTTGGCAAAGGCCGGCGCGCCGGTGACGCTGATCCATCTGATGGACCGGCTGATGGAGCGCCAGCTCGATGGTTCGGCGGGCGCCTTGCTGAAATCGCTGGTCGAGCCCAAAGGCATAAAAGTCCTGCTCAACGCCAACACCGCGCGCATTCACGGCGCGACGCGGGTCGAAGGCGTCGCACTGGCGGATGGCCGCATGCTTGAGGCGGATGCGGTGATCTTTGCCGCCGGCATCCGGCCCAACACCGCGCTGGCCAGGGAGGCCGGAATTCCCGTCAACCGCGGCGTCGTGGTCAACGATCATCTGCAGACCGGCGCGGAAGACATTTTTGCGCTCGGCGAATGCGCCGAACATCGCGGCGTCTGCTACGGCCTGGTCGAGCCGGCCTATGAGCAAGCAAAAGTGCTGGCGCGGCATCTCGCCGGCGGCGAGGGCGCCTATCGCGGCAGCGTGGTTTCGACCAACTTAAAAGTTTCCGGCGTCAGCGTGTTTTCCGCCGGCGATTTCGAGGGCGCGGAGGGCACCGAGAGCATCGTGCTCAGCGATGCCAAACATGGCTGCTATCGCAAGCTGGTGATTTCGGACGGAAGACTGTCCGGGGCGGTGCTGGTCGGCGATACCTCGGACGCGCTGTGGTATCTCGAACTGATCCGCAACCGCGAGCCGATTGCGCCGGTTCGCCGCGACATGATGTTCGGCCGCGCGACGGCGCTGCCCGCGAAGGCGGCGTGATGACGGCGATCGATCCCGCGCTGCGCGCCACCCGCACCGCCTGTCCCTATTGCGGCGTCGGCTGCGGCGTGCTGGCGACGCCGGACGGCCATGGCGGCGCGGCGATCGCGGGCGATCCCGAACATCCCGCCAATTTTGGAAAACTCTGCTCCAAGGGCTCGGCGCTCGGCGAGACCGTCGGTCTCGAAAACCGCCTGCTGCATCCGATGATCCGCTGCGACAGCGGCAGCATGGAGCGCGTGGCGTGGAGCGACGCGCTCGACCATGTCGCCAACCGCTTTCGCCACATTGTCGCGCGCGACGGCCCCGGCGCGGTGGCGTTTTATCTCTCCGGGCAATTGCTGACCGAGGACTACTACGTCGCCAACAAGCTGATGAAGGGTTTTGTCGGCAGCGCCAATGTCGATACCAACTCTAGGCTCTGCATGTCGTCGTCGGTCGCCGGCCACAAGCGCGCTTTTGGCGCCGACACCGTGCCCGGCTGCTACGAAGATCTCGACGAGGCCGATCTGCTGGTGCTGACCGGCTCCAACGCCGCGTGGTGCCATCCGATCCTGTTCCAGCGCATGTTCGCCAACAAGCAGCAGCGCGGCGCGCGCATGGTGGTGATCGACCCGCGCCACACCGATACCGCCGGGGATGCCGACCTGTTCCTCGGCGTGAAGCCGGGCACCGACGCCGCGTTGTTCAGCGGCCTGCTGGTGCATCTCGCGGATAGCGGCGTGCTGGACCGCGACTATATCGAGAGCCACACGTCCGGCTTCGAGGCGACGCTGGCGCGGGCGCGCGACATCGCCGGCAGCGCGGCGGCAACCGCGCTCGCGACCGGGCTCGCCGAGAGCGACGTAACAAAATTCTTCCAGATGTTTGCCGCGACGGAGCGCGTCGTCACGCTGTACTCGCAGGGCGTCAACCAATCGGCGCAGGGCACCGACAAGGTCAATGCCATTCTCAACTGCCATCTTGCCACGGGGCGGATCGGCAAGCCCGGCGCGTCGCCGTTTTCCCTGACCGGGCAGCCCAATGCGATGGGCGGCCGCGAGGTTGGCGGGCTGTCGAACCAGCTCGCCGCGCATATGAACTTCACGCCGCCCGATATCGATCGGGTGCGGCGGTTCTGGAACGCGCCGCGCATTGCCACCCATGAGGGGCTGAAGGCGGTGCAACTGTTCGAGGCGATCGGTCGCGGCGAAGTCAAGGCGTTGTGGGTGATGGGCACCAACCCCATCGTGTCGTTGCCGGACGCCGATGCCGTGCGCGCGGCGACGGCAAAACTCGAACTTTTTGTCGTTTCGGAAAACGTCCGCTCCAACGACACCGTCAATGCCGGCGCGCATGTGCTGCTGCCGGCGCAGGCGTGGGGCGAGAAATCCGGCACCGTGACCAATTCGGAGCGGCGCATCTCGCGCCAACGCGGCTTTTTGCCCCCGGCCGGCGAGGCCAGGCCCGACTGGTGGATCGTCAGCGAAGTGGCAAAGCGGCTCGGCTTTGCCGCGGCGTTCGACTTCAATTCGGCCGCGGATATTTTCCGCGAGCACGCCAGCCTTTCCGCGTTCGAGAACAACGGCAGCCGCGATTTCGATATCGGCGCGCTGAACACGATCTCCGACGAGGCCTACGCCGCGCTGGCGCCGGTGCAATGGCCGTTGCGTGCCGGCGAGCCGCCGCAGCCGCGTTTCTTCGCGCGCGGCGGATTCTTTGCCAATGACGGCAAGGCGCGTTTCGTTGCGCCGGAAACCCCTGTTCTGCGCAGCGAGACCAGCGCATCCCGCCCGTTGCGGCTCAACACCGGCCGCATTCGCGACCAGTGGCACACCATGACCCGCACCGGCACCAGCCCGCGGTTGGGTGCGCATCTGCCGGAGCCGTTTGTCGAGATTCATCCTGATGACGCCGGCAAGTTCGGGATCGGCGATGGCGGCTTTGCCCGCGTCGTGACCGATTACGGCCAATGCATCCTGAGAGCGGTGGTGAGCCCGCGGCAGCAGCGCGGCATGCTGTTCGCGCCGATCCACTGGAGCGGCGAGAATGCCGCCGCCGCGCGGGTCGGCGCGCTGGCCGCGCCGTTCACCGATCCGTTTTCCGGCCAGCCCGAGACCAAGGCGACGCCGGCCTCGATCGCGCCGTATGAATATGTCTTTCGCGGTTTTGCGCTGTCGCCCGGGCAAATCAAATTGCCCGAACACGCCTGGTGGGCGCGCGTCGCGGTCAGCGGCGGCTTCGGCTACCTGTTCGCCGACAACGCCGATCTCGCGGGATGGCAATCCTGGCTGCGCGCGATCGCGGGCGATGACGTGGCCGAATATCGCGATTTCGGCGGCGGCGTCTATCGCGCCGCGTCGTTTGCCGGCGATCGTCTCGATACGTGTTTGTTCGTCGGCCCGGCGCGCGACGCCGGCGACTGGGATGTGGTGAAAAACCTGTTTGCGGCCGAGGCGCTGACGGCAGCGCAACGGCGCATGCTGCTGTCGGGCAAATCCGCCGACGGCGTCGCCACTGCCGGGCCGGTGGTGTGCGCCTGCTTCGGTGTCGGCCGCACTGCGATTTGTGATGCGATCGCGGCCGGCGCGAATTCCGCCGCCGCCATTGGCGCGCAGCTCAGGGCCGGCACCAACTGCGGTTCCTGCATTCCGGAACTCAAGCGCCTGATCGCGCAGACGCCGGCGGCCGGGGCCGGGCCGCAGCATCTGGCGCAGGCGGCGGGTTAGTTTTCTCCGGCATTTGTGGGCCATCCTTCCCAGCTACGCCAATGGCTTCGCCGGGCACAGCGAGACGCGGCGAAGACGCCGCTCCTCAGGATGAGGTGTGGGTGTGGTAGGCGGCCACTATTTGCTGCCCGCATGGTGAGGAGGCGCGCTCCCGGCAGCGTTCTTGCGCTGTCCGGTGCGCCGTCTCGAACCATGGCGGCGTGCGATGCCGCTACCCCAATCGACGCCGCAGGCATTGTCCCTTATGGTGCCGCCGCCCGACCCCACAGGTGACACCGCGCGATGATGTATCTCGACACCCCGCCAAAACTCATTCAGGCCGAGTTGTTCTCGGCGATGCCCGAAAATTTCCGCCGCAAGGGCGTGCGCACCGACTGGGCCGACGCCAACAAGCCCGGCCAGACCGCCGACTGTTTTATCGAGGGACCGGCGTTCGACGCCTCAGGCCATCTCTACATCGTCGACATTCCGTTCGGCCGCATCTTTCGCATCGCGCCCGACAAGAGCTGGTCGCTGGTCGCGGAATATGACGGCTGGCCGAACGGCATGAAGATCGGCAAGGACGGCCGCATTCTGGTCGCCGATTACATGCACGGCATCATGCAGCTCGATCCCAAAGCTGGCCGCATGCAACCGGTTTTGACCTCGCGCAATTCGGAATCGTTCCGCGGCTGCAACGACCTGCACATCGCAACCAATGGCGACATCTATTTCACCGATCAGGGCCAGACCGGCCTGCACGATCCGACCGGGCGGGTCTATCGCTACACGGCCGGCGGCCGGCTCGATTGCCTGATCGATACCGGCATCAGCCCCAACGGCCTGGTGCTCGATCCCGCCGAAGCGACGCTGTTCGTCGCGATGACGCGCGACAATGGCGTGTGGCGGATGCCGTTCATGCGGGACGGCAGCGTGTCGAAAGTCGGCCGGTTCTGCTCGCTGTTCGGCCCCAGCGGCCCCGATGGCCTCACCATGGACAAAGCCGGGCGGCTGTTCGTCGCGCATGCCTCGCTCGGGCATGTCTTCGTGTTCGCGCCGAACGGCGAGTGCATCGCGCGCATCAAGTCCTGCGCCGGGCCAACCTGCACCAACGTCGCGATCGCGGGCGATCGCCTGTATATCACGGAGTCCTCGACCGGCACGGTGATGGTCGCCGATATCAGCGAGGCGTCATTGCGAGCGTAGCGAAGCAATCCAGGAGTTCCACGTGCAGCCCTGGATTGCTTCGTCGCGGAGCCTGTCATCGGGCGGGCATTCGCCCGACCCGTTGGCTCCTCGCAATGACGGGGAGAGGGAGGATCATCATGAAGCACAAAAAATTCGGCCATGCCGGCGACGTCCCGGTGATCGGGCAGGGCACCTGGTATCTCGATCGCGGCGATCGCAAGCGCGCGGTGGCGACGCTTCGTCATGGCATCGATCTCGGCATGACCCATATCGACACCGCCGAGATGTATGGCGATGCGGAACTGGTGATCGCGGACGCCATCGAGGGACAACGCGACAAACTGTTTCTGGTCTCAAAGGTGCTGCCGAGCAACGCCTCGCGGCGCGGCACCATCACCGCCTGCGAGCGTTCGCTGAAGCGGCTGAAGACCGACCGGCTCGATTGCTATCTGCTGCATTGGCGCGGCTCGTATGATCTGGCCGACACGGTCGCCGCGTTCGAGGAACTGGTCGCGGCCGGCAAGATCAAAAGCTGGGGCGTCAGCAATTTCGATGCCGACGATCTCGACGAGCTGAAGCAGGTATCGGGCAAGATCGCCTGCAACCAGGTGCTGTATCATCTGCAGGAGCGCGCCATCGAGCACGCGGTGATCCCGTGGTGCAAACAGAACGGCGTCGCCGTGGTGGCCTATTCGCCGTTCGGCCACAATGATTTTCCGAAAGCGAACAGCGGACCGGGGCAGGTGCTGCAGAAGATCGCCGACGGCCATGGCGCGACGCCGCGCCAGGTCGCGCTGGCGTTCCTGACCCGCGATGAATCCGTGTTCGCGATTCCAAAAGCCGCGAGCGCGGACCATGCCGCCGAGAACGCCGCGGCCGGCAAACTCAGCCTGAGCGCCGGCGATCTCGCCGCGCTCGACAAGGCGTTTCCGCGCGGCCCAAAACCGCGCGGTCTGCCGATGTTGTAAGGAAGCGCGACTCTCTTTCACCTCTCCCATAGGGAGAGGTCGGCGCGCGCAGCGTGCCGGGTGAGGGGTTAGAGCTTATCGATAGGCCGAAACCCCTCACCCGATCTGCTGCGCAGATCGACCTCTCCCGATGGGAGAGGTGGCGCCGCGTACCGCGATGCCGTGTCCCGCAAAAACACGGTGTCTTACCGACTGTTTCAGCGTCATCCCGCCGCAGGCAATCGCGCATATCGGCTGCCTGTTTTCGGTCCTTGTCGGTGGCGGGCCTTTGCCGTTTTCTAAGGCTTCGCCGATTCGATTATTTCCATTGCCTTCCGAGTTCGCTCCCGTGACCCCGCCACCTGCCGCCGCCGCGCGGCTCGATCATGTTCCCGTGACGTCGTCCGAACTGTCGTCGCCGGAAAAATCCGCGCCCGCGCCCGGGCGCAGGCCGGACGCGGCTGCCGCCCCCGCGCGCGCCGACCGGCCGTTCCGCGGCATCGCGCTGATCCTGCTCTCGACGATCTTCCTCGGCACCTCCGACGTCACGGCAAAGTATCTGTCGTCGACGTTGCCGTCGATCGAGATCGCGTGGCTGCGCTTCCTGGTGTTTGGCCTGATCATGATGCCGGCGATGGCGCCGGGTTCGCCGCTCTATGCGATGCGGACCAAGCGGCCCGGCTTCCAGCTGCTGCGCGGCGTGGCGTTGCTCGGCTCGTCGCTGTTCTTCATCACGGGTCTGCGTTTTCTTCCCATCGCGGAAGCCTCTGCGACCGGCTTTGTCGCGCCGCTGTTCGTCACCGCGCTGTCGATCTTCTTTCTCGGCGAGATCGTCGGCCTCCGGCGCTGGCTCGCCACCGCGATCGGCCTCGTCGGCGTGCTGATCATCCTGCGGCCCGGCTCCGGCGCGTTTCATCCGGCGGCGCTGTTCTCGATCGTCTCGGCGTTCGCCTGGGCCTGCACGCTGATCATGACGCGGATGATGAGCGGCAGCGAACGCGCCATCACCACCATGACCTATTCGTCGATCTCCGGCGTGCTGATCCTCTCCGCGCTGGTGCCGCTGGTCTGGGTTTCCCCGGGCTGGCACGGTGTGCTGTTCGGAATCCTGATCGGCGTCGCCTCGACCGCCGGGCAGTGGATCGTGGTGCTGGCGTTCCGCTACGCCGACGCGTCCGTGCTGGCGCCATTCTCCTACACCCAGCTGGTCTGGGTCAGCTTTCTTGGCTTCCTGCTGTTTGGCGAGGTGCCCGACGTCTGGACCGTGACCGGCGCGGCCTTCATTGTCGCGTCCGGTCTCTATACCGCCCATCGCGAGCGCGTCCGCCGCTCGCAATTGCTGGCGCTGCCCGGCGAGCCGTCGCCGAACGCCTAACGGCGATAGCCGGACTTCGCAGTTCCGACACAATATTGCCACCGATCGATCCCGTTCCTGAAATGAACATCTCGCGTCAAACGGAAACGATGCCGTGCACATCCGGTCGAAAGCCGCCCTACTATTGCTGGTCTTGTTAGCGCATTCCGCGCTGGCGCAGGATCCGCCAGCGGAATTGACGCCGGCCGGCAAGGCCTTCCTGCAGAAAAGCCTCGCCGCGGCAAAACCGCCAACGTTCCCGCTGCCATCCTGCATGTTCCGCGGCGGCCTCTGCGGCGCGGTGCGTCGCGACGGCAGCGTCGCGGTCCCTCCGCGCTACGATTGGGTCGGCGCGTTCGCCGACGGCCGCGCCGCCTTCCGCCTCAACGGTCTCTACGGCTTCGTCGATGAAGATGGCAACGAGATCGTCAAGCCGCAATATCGGATCGTCGGCGACTACAAGTTCGGCTTTGCGCAGGTCGATGTCGACGGCAAATCGGGCCTGATCGATCGCGATGGCAAGATGGTGATGGAGCCGAAATTCGGATTCATCGAGGCGATCGCGCCCGATCGCTTTCGCGTGTCGGATATGCGTCAACTCGGCGGACGAGCCGGCGCCGATGATTTCTCGGATTTTCGCGGCGAGTTCCCGGCGTCCGGCGGCATGTCTATTTCCATTCTCGTTGCGGGACGCCTCACCAGGGTCATCGATCGCTCCGGGCAGCAAATCGAACCGCCGGGCGCGCCCGCCACGTTCGACAAGGACGATCCATCGATCCGCTGGGTGCAAAAGGACAAGTTGTGGGGCCTGGCGCGCGCCGACGGGAGCTGGCTGGCCGAGCCGAAGTTCGAGCATCCGAGCAGCTTGTCCGATGGCCTGGCCGTTGTCGTGATGAACGGCAAGTCCGGTTTCATCGATCGGACCGGAAACTTCGCGATCGAACCGGTCTTCGACAAGGCATGGTGGTTCACTGACGGGCTCGGTCGCACCGCCGTACAACGTGACGGGATTTCTGGTGTTATCGATCGCAATGGCGCCTGGGTGTTTCAGACCGATTACCAGCAGGTCAATCCGGCGGTCAGGAGGAGTGTTGACGGGAAGTCCTACGCTGTGTTCGGCTGGGATTTCAAGAAGGCGGACCGGTGGGGGCTGCTGGACCTTGACGGCCACGTCCTGCTCGATGCCGAGTTCGATCAATCGATCCAGAGTTGCGATGATAGCCGGTTGGTCGGCTATCAGAACAAGGAAGCGGTTTTCCTGAAATCAGACGGTAGTCCGCTCGGGCCGCCGGAGGGCCGGCTTGTCAACGCCTGGTGTGGCAGCGTGGCGCCTTACCTTTTTAAGGTCGGTGACAAGTTTGAACTGCTTGATGCCGAATTTCATGCCATCATCGCGGCCCGCTTCGATGCGGTCGTCCCGGTCAGCAGCGACACCAGGAATGTTGAACTCGATGGAAAGTGGGGACGCATCGCGCTCGACGGCCATTGGATCATTGAGCCGAAATTCAGTTACCTGTCGGCGGACACTGGCGTATTGGTTGCCGCGACCGACGGCAAACGCGGCTTCATGCGGTCCGATGGCAGCTGGCTGATCGAACCGAAATTCGACGCCGCGCGGCGTCGCGACGCCGATACCGCTTTCGTCACGGTATCAGGCGCGACCGGCGTGCTGCGGCTGTCCGATCGATCCTGGGTCGTTCCGCCGCGCCCCGGCGTGATGTGCGACTTCGGTGGTGCGATCGTGTCGCAAAGCGAAGGCAAGCGGGCGCTGCTATCACCGACCGGCGAGGCCTGGATCGATATCGATGCCGACCGGATCGGCCTGCTGCTCGAGGCGGGCCTGCTTGCTTTCCTTAAGGATGGCAAATGGGGATTGATCGACACCGCCGGTCAGGTGGTGTTCGAGCCGCGTTTCGAAGAGTCGGTTCAGTTCGTGCCGGCGCTGCGCGGGGTGGCCTGGGTCAAGCGCGACGGCAATTGGTGCGCGATCGATCGCCGAGGCCATACCGTTCCCGGCATCGCATGTGCCGGTAGCGACCCTTCGGGAGGTCCCGGGAGCTGGTTCAAATGCAAGGTCGAACCCTGAGCGTGGGTGCCGCTTTGGGCGGTTTATGTTCCCTCGCTTATGTGCGAGGAACGTTCAGGACCGAACAGCCAAGCCGAAAGGAATCCTCATGCGCGCTGCCATTTTCAGGAACGGCGAGATCGTCGTCGATCAACTGCCCGAGCCAAAGCCGGCCGCGGGGCAGGTGCTGGTCAAGACGCTGGCCTGCGGCATCTGCGGCTCCGATCTGCATGCGCGCAAGCACGCTCACCGCATGGTCGAGCTGTCGAAACATCTGCCCGGCCGCACCCCGATGGACCTTACGCGCGACATCGTGTTCGGCCATGAATTCTGCTGCGAGGTTCTGGATTACGGCCCGGGCACGCAGGGCAAGCTCAGGCCTGGCGCGCGGGTTTGCTCGCTGCCGGCGGTGCTGACCGCGCAGGGCCCAAAAGGCATCGGCTATTCCAACGATTATGTCGGCGGCTACGCCGAACGGATGTTGCTCAGCGAGGCGCTGCTCCTGGAGGTGCCGAACGGGCTTTCGGCCGAGCATGCCGCGCTGACCGAGCCGCTCGCGGTCGGCGTCCACGCGGTCGAGAAGGCGCATGTGCGCGGCGACGAGGTGCCGCTGGTGATCGGCTGCGGCCCGGTCGGGCTTGCGGTAATCGCTGCGCTGAAGCTGAAGGGCCTGCATCCGATCGTGGCCGCTGACTATTCGCCGAAGCGCCGCGAACTCGCGCAAAAGCTCGGCGCCGACATCGTGGTCGACCCCGCCAGGACGCAACCGTTTTCGACCTGGGCCGAGCATGCCGAGATGACGCCGGAGCAGAAGGCGGCGCGGCCGCCGTTGCAGGCGCTGTTGCCGCCGCTCAAACCGGCGCTGATCTTCGAATGCGTCGGCATTCCCGGCGTCTTGCAACAGCTTTTCGAAGGCGCGCCGCGCGACGCCCGCATCGTGGTGGTCGGCGTCTGCATGGAAACCGACCGCAACGAGCCGATGCTCGGCATCATCAAGGAACTCAACGTCCAGTACGTGCTGGGCTACACGCCCGACGAATTTGCCGCCAGCCTGCGGCTGATCGCCGAAGGCAAGGTCGATGCGGCCTCAATGGTCACCGCCAGCGTCGGCATCGGCGGCGTCGCCCAAGCGTTCAACGACCTCGCCAATCCGGAACGGCACACCAAGATTATTGTCGAGCCGTGGCGGTAGTTTTCCCCTTCCCCTTGCGGGGAGGGAAGCGCATCCTTTGTCATTGCGAGCGCAGCGAAGCAATCCAGAGTCACGAGTGAAGACCGGATTGCTTCGTCGCTTGCGCTCTTCGCGATGACGAACTCTAGCGCCCGGAATACGGCAACTACCCCACATCCACCACGATCCGTCCCGCCGCACTCTTGTCCTTCAGCGCCTGATGCGCCTCCAGCACCGTCGCCAGCGTAAACCGCCGTGGGTCGATCCTTGTGGTGATCTTGCCGGCCTCGATCAGTTTCGCGGCCTCTCGCAAAATCTCGCCGTGATGTGCGCGGCCTTCGCCGGTCAGCATCGGCAGCAGCGTGAACACGCCGGAATAGGTCGCGGATTTGAACGACAGCGGCGCCAGCGCGTGGGTGCCCCAGCCGAGCGCGCTGACGACATGGCCGAACCGCGCCACCGCGTTGAAGGAAGCGTCCAGCACCGCGCCGCCGACGGTGTCGTAGACGAGATCAAACCCGCGGCCGCCGCTGTACTGCCCGACATAGTCGGCGACTGGAATGGTGTAATCGATGAAGGTCGCGCCGAGCCCTTCGACATAAGCCTTGTCCTTCGGCGATCCCGTGGCAAAAACCTTCGCGCCGCGGGCGCGCGCGATCTGCACCGCGAGGTGGCCGACGCCGCCGGCGCCGCCATGCACCAGCACGGTTTGCCCCTTCTGCAGATTCCCGCGATCGACCAGGCCTTCCCAGGCCGTGATGACGTTGAGCGGCAGGCTCGCCGTCTCGCGCATCGGCAGGTTCTTTGGCTTGCGCGCCAGCAGGTCGGCATCAACTGCGGCATATTGCGCCAGCGATCCCTGCAAGCCGCCGACGCCACCGGTCATGCCAAAAACCTCATCGCCGCGCGAAAAGCCTTTCACGCCAGGTCCGATGGCTTCGACCGTGCCGGCGAGATTCATGCCGAGGATGCCGGGCAGCGGATGGCGGGCATGCGCCGCTTGTCCCGCATAAATCTTGGTATCGAGCGGATTGACGCCGCTCGCCGCGATCCGCACCAGCACCTGTCCGGGTCCCGCAACGGGCCGCGCGATCGATTTGACCTGAAACGGGGTATTCGCGGCGTCGAGAACGGTGGCCTGCATGGTGTCTGAATTCATCGTGATTCCCCTAAATGGCCGGTCGCGCGCAATTCGCGACGGTGGAAGCTGAGGGGCAGTTAGATCGCGGCGTCAGCTTTCCAAGATGCGCAGGGCAGCCCTGCACGCGTAACGCCGTGCGAATGGGAAAGATGTTGGCGGTGCGCTTCCTTTCCCCTCCCCTTGCGGGGAGGGATTAGGGGTGAGGGACAACAAGCACTGCTTTCATTGTGGTACCCCCAACCCCTCGAGAGCGAGCTTCGCTCGTCTCGGTCCCCGCAAGGGGGAGGGGAATTGAAATACGCGCTCGGAGAGCGGATTGACGATTTATTCCGTTTTTCCGAATCCCCTTGCTTTTCGCCGCAAATCACCGGCTCAATGCCCCCATCCTGTCCCGCCAGAGGGGCGCTCGCGAACGTCACGAACGTTGGGGCAGGCTGCGGTGGGCGCTGACCCCGTTGCCGCGCGCGAAAGCGTGCGGACGTACGGCGGGGTAGCGCCGGCAAAACCGTGTGGTCCTGACGCCCCGAGAGCAGGCGTCAAGTTCTTGAGCAGCTAACGCTGCTTGGGGGCGATGGTGTCAAAAAGCCGGTCACCAGGGAGAACACGG
>Ga0068856_100000864_pt1 | contig 32460 bp, 15 predicted proteins | sample KBSCornC62_FD_66595 | JGI IMG/M metagenome (GOLD analysis project Ga0068856, IMG submission 66595) | Corn rhizosphere microbial communities from Kellogg Biological Station, Michigan, USA - KBS Corn C6-2 | ecosystem: Host-associated > Plants > Roots > Rhizosphere > Soil ... | reverse complement strand
ATTTGCGAGTAAGGCGTAGCCCTGTTTCCACGGTTGTTGATTGAGGCTGGCCTTGAGGCTGGTCAGATCATCGCTGGTAAGTGGAACGCAGGGATGCGTGTAGGCATGCACGGGGGAGGCTATCGCCCCGTAGAGCAAGGCGATGGCGGTGGTTACGACTCTTTTTTTCATTGTTTGGGGAGAGTTCCGAGGGCGGAAATCTGGATCGCGGGGCACAATGCGACTGCGAAACGAGTTTCCTCCTGCTCGGAGAATTATGGATTTGGGGGGAGCTTCAACGTCAGCCTGATATCAGGTCTAACGAATTCGCTTTGTAAGGGTTGCAATAAAGGCCAATTCCCGCCTGTTGTCATGCCGCACGATTGTCACATGAATTATTTGGCTACTCCTTGATGTCGAAAATCTTATGGCCATATAAGGTGTGAAAGGAGACGCCTCGAAAGCGCAGGACGTCTCCAAGAATAAGGCGCGGAGAAGACTCTCAGAGCCTGGAAATCAGCGTGACCGATGTGCCGCTCCCGGGCTGACTCTCGATACGCGCCTCTCCGCCGATGGACTGCATGCGCTGGCGCATATTGACGAGACCGTTCGACATGCGCGGGACTTTCCCGGAGTCGAAGCCACAGCCATTATCCTTGATGACAATGCGGAGTTCGTTTCCCTGAAGAGCGATCTGGATGCAAATCTGGCCAGCACTCGAGTATTTGACGGCGTTATTGAGGGCTTCTTTTACCGCGAGCAGCATTTGGTGGCGTTTCTCCGAGGAGAGGGGGCGGTCCGGAATCTCCGGGGGTAGCTCGAGATGGAGTTCGATATCAGTCGGCGCGAGGTACTCCTCCGCGAACTCCATCACGTAATCGACGAGACCCTCGAGCGTGTCGTTGCGAGGATTCGTGGTCCAGACGATTTGATCCAACGTCGAGCTGACGCTTCGTATCGCCTCGGAGATCTGATCGAAATCCACATGGGCCTTCTGCCTGGCGGCGTCATTGATGAGCATGATTTGGGTGATGCGCGCGCCTAGTTCGTCATGCATGTCGCGGGCGATACGGGCCCGTTCGCGCTCGAGCGCATGCTCCTGCTCGAGGCGGCGAATACGGTCGTGCATCCGCCGCCGCACGATGAAGGTCACGAGAGCGGCGATGGCGAGCGCGGCCGCCAATGCGGAGGCGAGCCGGAACCAGAGCGTCTGCCACCATGCGGCGCGTACGCTGAAGGAGAGAGAGGCTATCTTCGGCCGCACGGGATCGAGGGGATTGACGGCGGCGACCTCGAAGGTATAGGCGCCCGGTGGAAGGTTGGGGAACGTGGCAACCCGCTGGGTGCCATTCGAGGACCAGCTGTCATCACCGAGGCCGAGCAGCCGGTAACGAAACCCCACCTGCTCCGGCGCCCGGAGTTCCGGCAACGTGTAGCGGATCTGGATCGGCCCGGGCTGCGCGGGAAGCATGATTGGTGACGATCCTTGTGCAGGAAGCGGGATGGGTTTTCCGCGCACGAGGAGTTCCTCCAGGAGCACGGCCGGAGGTGCGGAGGCTCTATGCACGTTTTCCGGAAGGACTTCCAATCCCCCCAATATCGCGCCAAACCAGAGATGCCCATTCGGCATGCACAGGCTCGAATGCAAAAAGCCATAATGGAAACCTACTGCATCGGGCATGCCGTCATTGGGGCCATAGGCGAAGGGCTGTGACGTCGATGGGCGGCCGTCGAACACGGCCTCGAGTTCGGCGCGCGGAATCCGAAATAGCCCCAGGAATGTGCCGAACCAGAAATTTCCCTTTTGATCGATCTGGAGGACGATCGGGTTGTGAATGGGGAATTCGGCATCGGACGGGAGTTTGTCAATCCGGCCCGCATGCCAGCGGTACAAGCCACTCACGGTGCAGCCGATCCAGACGGTATCAGGGCCATCAGGCACGAGGAACGCGACCATGTCGCCGGACTTGGGATCGGGCATCGGCGCTTCCTCGAAACGCGCTCCGGTCCGGGAATAAACGCGGCCATCCATGGTGCCCACCCATAGGCGATTTTGCGGATCCAACGCGAGGGCGACCGGGTTGATGATGCCCGAGCTCCCTGGGACGAGGGCAAACTCCGTCCCTCGATATTCGTAGATGCCCTTGTTCGGCTTGAGCGCCGCCCAGATCTGATGCGGCTCCTTGCCAGGCAGGAAAGATGCGATCGTTCCCTGGAGGGGAACTTCAGTGAGGAAGCGGCCATCCTTCCAGCATCGCAACGTACGAGGCCCTGAGCTGGCTATCCAAATTTCGCCGCCGGGCGTGAAGCGCATGGCATAAATTCCATTTGGGCCCTTCCACCCGGGGGCGACCGCAAATGTGCGATTGGTCGCATCCGTCGCCCGTACGAGCGAGTGGCCCTGTGCCATCCAGATCAGCCCGTTGTCGTCCACTGCTATGGCGCCGACGCTGGGATCGCGTGGCCCCACCGGGTTCGGAGATCGATCGGGGGGGGACGTGTGCACGAAAACTTTTCGAGGGCTCACGCAACCCAATCCCGATCCGAGAGCTCCTACCCAGAGCTCGCCGCTTTCATCTTCATAGAGGCAGCCGATGGACGGAGACGGTGTCGACACGCGCTCGAACTTCCCGTCGTGGAAGCGAATGAGTCCCACGCCTTGCGTGCCAATCCAGAGATTGCCTTCGCGATCTTCGAAAAGAGCAGACACCTGGTCCGCCCCTCCGAGCCATGAAAGATCTGCAACGGCCGCGAACTCCCCGTCCTCCTGGAATCGAAAAAGCTGCTGCCCGGCGACCGTCCATATTCCCCCGGCTCGCGCAGCCGCAAGATGCCCGCAGCCATTGTCCTGCAGTGCCAGGATTTGAAATTTCCGACCGTCGAAAAACCCGCAATGTCTGTAAGAGGTGAACCAGATCACTCCATTTGTCGCGGTGCAGAGCGAAACGGAGTCCTGGCCATCTTCGAGGTGAAAGCTGTCGATCTTCCCATTTTTCCAGCGCAGGACGTCGCCACCTTGCGCGGAACTCTTCCAGATGCCGCCTTCCCCATCCTCGGCCAGGGACAGCACCGGCCTGTCCGAACTGGGATGTGTGGCGGGAACTTCGATATGGAGCACGCCTTTTGCCAAACGGGCCAGACTCCCATCCGCAGTGGCCGCCCAGAGCGAGCCGTCCCGAGCCGTGATTACGGTCGAGGTGCCACTTGTTCTCGAGCCGGAGGTTGCGGGAATTTCCGTGAAACGCTCCCCATCGAAGGACGCGGTGGCATCGAATGCGCCTAGCCAGAGATAGCCATCCGGCGCCCGCGTGATGCCTCGGATATAAAGGTCGGGAAGTCCATCATGCGCTCCCCATGAGCGTAGAATGTAATCCCCCGACCAGGGGATTTCCTCCAGAGTGGTCTGTGCGGCAGTGGCACACGCGAGGCCACCAAGCATAAGGGCAAGCCAATGAGCAACCGAGGTCCGCAAGCGGGGAGACATCATCCAGCCCTTCAAGTAACTCCTCGGAGCAGATGGCATCAACACCGCAATTGTGCATGTGCTTCGAATTCGACTGCGTCGCCTGTCATGTCACATGTTTGGATTCCTCTGGAGCTGGATGTCACCTTATCGAAAGTAGAGCCTAATCCGGGGTTCAGCCTGTTTTTACGGCGCCGCAAGTTTTGATCTGCTTTGTTTTCTTTCAGAAGAGATTATCGTATCCTCAGACCGGTAGTTTATTGTAAGTCCCGGTGAGAAGCCCCCTTCTCGAGATGCGCCACGACCCAGAAAAATCGCCTGACCATGTCGCGACAATCGCGATCGTCGAAGACGACGTCAAAAACCGGCAGGCTTGGGTCGAGATTCTTAATCAATGGCCTGAATATCGGGTCTCAGGTGAGTTCGGCAGTGGCGAGGAAGCTATCGAAGAGCTTCCGAAAAATCCGCCGGATTTCGTGCTGATGGACATCAATCTACCTGGAATCTCCGGGATCGAATGTACCCGCGAATTGAAGCGAATCCTGCCCGATGTGGATGTCCTCATACTCACGATGTTTGGGGAATGGGATCGAATCTTCGACGCACTGCGAGCCGGTGCCTCCGGTTACCTCCTCAAGCGCATGCAACCGGGTGGCCTCAAGGCAGCTCTGGAGGAGCTCAAGACGGGAGGGGCACCCATGACCCCGGCAATTGCGCGGAAGGTCGTGAAGTACTTTCGAAATATTCGCATGGGGGGAATTCCGCCCAGCGAGACAAAAAAGGCCTCGGCAACGAGCGAGACGCCCCGAGTGGCGGACTGGGTGATGGACTGCCTTTCTCCGAAAGAAAACGACGTCCTGAAATTGCTCTCCGAAGGGAAAAGTTACGCGGAAATCGCCTGGAAGATGGAGATCAGCCTGAACACGGTGCGTACCTACATCCGCCGCATCTATGGGAAACTCGAGGTACAGTCGCGTACAGCGGCTGTCATCAAGTACCGCTTCGCCGAGGAGAAGTGATTCCATCCCAAAGGGAATTACTTAAAAAACTCGCTCTGGTCTTGTGCTTCGCATGCGTATGCGATGCATATGAATGCGACATTTGTGCGAATTGCGTGTTTAACCTGATCGCCAGAGGCTCGTCAGGTCCGTCCTTCCCCATGATGCTCCACAGAAATAAATATCTCTCGAAATCCGGCCGCCCTTTCGCGTTGCTTCTCGACTGAGATGCCGCCGCAGATTTTTGGGACCGGTCTTGGATTTCGGGGGGAGGCTGCCTTCTCTGCAAAGCTCGGCGGTTTTCGGAGTCGGAAAATGGTCCGATTTCTCGCCACTTCAAATGCTCTAATCTTTTGTCGTCGGTCGCTGAAAAATTCCCCATACACCTCATTCTGTTCTCCTGGCCAGCCTGAACGCGACCGCCTGACAGTCCTTTTTATCCTGAATTGTCTTTTGAAAATCATGAATCGCCTCCGTTCTTCCGAAAAAACGAACCATCTGTTTTGCGCCTGCGCAGCCGCAGTCGCTGCGTTGCTGATCCCGGAATTGAAAGCCGCCCCGGCTCCGGTGGCTCAGACTCCGCCGATGGGATGGAATAGCTATGATTCGCTCGGCACGAGCATCACGGAGGCGGAGGCGCTGGCGAATGCCCAGGCGATGAAGGAAAAGCTGCTCGCGCACGGCTGGCAGTACTTCGTGATCGACGCGCGCTGGTACGATTCGGTTTCGTCCTTCGACGACCGCAACTTCAACAAGGATCGGGCGGGGGCGAAGCTTTTCGCCGACCAATATGGCCGCCTGCTACCCGCGACGAACCGTTTCCCCTCCGCGGCGAACGGGCTGGGCTTCAAACCGCTCGCAGACCAGATTCACGCGCTGGGGCTGAAGTTTGGATTTCACATGATGCGCGGCATTCCTCGGCAGGCCGTGCTCGCAAAGACGCCCATCGCCGGCACGTCCTTCACCGCAGCCGATGCGGCCGATACTCACAGCAATTGCGGATGGTGCCCCGATATGTATGGCGTGCGCGACAATGCCGCCGGCCAGGCATGGTACGATTCCTGCCTCCAGCTATGGGCTTCGTGGGGACTCGACTTCGTGAAGGTGGACGATCTTTCCCGGCCTTACCATACGGGCGAAATCGAAATGATCCGCAAGGCGATCGACAAATGCGGTCGACCGATCGTATTCAGCACCTCGCCCGGCCCAACCGATCCGAAGGATGCGGCCCACATTTCAAAATACGCGAATATGTGGCGTATCTCGGGTGACTTTTGGGACAATTGGGTGGAAACCCACCGGTCCGGCCTGAACCACACTTTCGACCTGCTGGCCGCATGGCAGGATATCGGCGGACCGGGGCACTGGCCCGACGCGGACATGATTCCCTTCGGTCATATCGGTATCAAATGCACGATCGCGGGCGGCGACCGGCACACCCGCTTCACGCCAGACGAGCAGCGCACCCTTATGTCCCTATGGTCGATTGCACCATCGCCGCTCATCCTCGGCGCGCAGCTCACGGATCTCGACGCACCGACGCTGGAGTTGATCACGAACGATGAGGTGATCGCCGTGGACCAGGATCCGCTTGGTGCGAAGGCGAAGCGCGTGTCACAAAAGGACGGCGCGGAGATATGGGTGAAGCCTCTCCAGAACGGTGACAAGGCCGTGGGGCTCTTCAATCGTAGCGAGAAGCCGATGGAGGTGGAGGTGCTCTGGAGCGATGCAGGTCTGGCCGGAAGCCACTTGGTGCGCGATCTCTGGGCGCACAAACTCCTCGGCGCATTCAACGACAAATACAGCGCCCTCGTGCCACCGCACGGCGCCATGCTTTTGCGTATCAGATAGGTTGGAGGTGCTTCGGAAATGAAATTCGATTGCCCGCATTGCGCGCAAAACTTGGAAATCGCCGACGAATGGTCGGGACACGCTGTCGACTGCCCGACCTGTCAGCAGACGCTCACCGTGCCTGTTATGGCAGTGGCGATTCCAGTGCGTGAGGAAAAGCCGAAGGCTCCGGCGAAGCCGCAGCCGCCCAAACTTAGTCGGCCCGCACCCGGGCAATTCACACCGCCTTCGAAGCCACCGCGCCGAGGGGGTGGGGGATTCGGAACATTTCTGCTGCTCCTCCTCATCCTCGCGGGTGCCGGCTTCGGCTACGCGATGGTGCACTTCAACGAGTCGCCGCAGCAGGTCTGGAACCGACTGATCCAGTATGCGGAGGCCATGGTCAAGCCGGCACCGACTCCCGCGGCCACTCCCGTTTCAACACCCGCACCGAGCCCGACTTCCACGCCCACACCGGCACCGACTCCGGAATCCACGCCGGAGCCAACGGCGACGGCGAGTCCGACCCCCGTCGATCCGCTCGCATGGCTGATCGAGCACAAGGAGCGCGCTCCGAAGGAGATCACGCTGCTGCGGCCCGCGACGCTCTCGATTTCGGTCAATGGAAAGGTGATTGGCTCCATTGTGGTGCCGTCGGGTGCGAAGGCACAGCTTGGCGGATTTACTACTCAAACAGCTGCGGTGCGGGTGGGGAACGCCACCGGGCAGGTCCCGACCGACGCGACGAATCTTGCCGAGCTTGCAAAGGCGGAGGAGGAAAGGCCGGATTCCGCCTTGGTTTCACCCACGCTCCCGACACAGGTGCAGCTCCAGGCGGCGCAGCCGCAAGCGGCTCCCAGACTGGCAGCGGGATTCCCCACGCCGCGATTCGTGCATCCCGGTGTGATCCTGACTCGAGAGGATCTCGAGACTCTCAAGGCCAACATCAAGCGCGAGCCTTGGAAGAGCGCCTACGAGGGCCTGGTAAACGACGGCCATTCGAAACTCACCTACAAGATGGCGGGGCCGTTCAAGGAGATCAAACGCGCCCCCAACGAGAATCTCTGGCCCTGGCGCAACGACATGGTCGCGATCTGGAATCTCTCCCGGCTGTGGTATTTCACGGGCAACAACGCCTACGCGCAGAAGGCGCACGATATCCTGCTCGCGTGGGCGAAAACGCAAACTACGTTTGGAGGCCGCGAATCGATGCTCGATCTGGGCGACTACGCCGCCGCGTTCGTGGGTGGGGCGGATATCCTGCGCGGCACCTGGCCGGGGTGGACGAGTGCGGACACGGCCGCAGTGAAGAAATACTTCAACGACGTCCTGATCCCCGCCAGCAATCCCTATGGCGAAAGCCAGTTTGGCGCCGCGAACAAGGGCGCGCTGGCCCTTTGCGCCAAGGGATTGATGGCGATCTTCAATGACGACGCGACGCTGCTCGAGACGGTCGTATATCAAATCCGCACGCTCGCGCATATCGGACTGCGCAGTTCGAACGACATCGGCATGATCGGCGACTCCCTCCGCGACCAGGGGCACGCCCACGGGCAGCTGGTTTCGCTGGCCATGCTCGCCGAGGCGCTCTGGAAGCAGGGCATCGACATTTATTCCGACTATGACGACCGTCTCCTGGCGGCCGGCGAGTACTTCGCGCGGATGAACCAGAACGTCCCGACGCCTTCGATTCCCTTTGGAACCACCGATGCATATCACACCATCGACGAGACCGGACATGGCGGCCCGGGTGGGAACGTGGCGCTCAATCTCATCTACAACGCCTATGTCGTGCGCAAGGGTCTCCAGGCTCCCTACATCACCCTGAGACGGCCCCGGATGCCCGTGGATGGCGGCAGCTTCATGTTCCTCAAGGAGTCCGACACGTCCGTGGCGACTCCGATGGTTCTTCCGCCGATTCCTACCACCGCATCGATCACATCGGGCTTCGCCAACATCGACATTGGGAGCGCCATCCCCGGCGGCGGGGCCTCCTACTCCGGCGGCACGTGGACAGTGCAGGGTGGCGGCAGTGATATATGGAAGGCGACCGACAGTTGCCATTTCGCCTATAAGGCCCTTGCCGGGAACTGCGCGATCATCGCCAAAGTCGAAGCGGTGCAGAACACCGGCGCTGGCGCCAGGGCTGGCGTGATGATGCGCACGAGTCTCACCCAGGGCGCTCCCCGCGTCTGGATGACCATCAGCGGCGGGGGAGATCTCGCGCAGAATGCGGCGAACCTCAGCGTGTATGGCGGCACCAACTACGGCAACAAGGTCCTCACAAAATCCGTGTCCTCATATTGGGTGAAGGTCGAGCGCATGGGGAACATCATCACTGGCTATGTTTCTCCCGATGGCGCGGACTGGGCGGCCACCGAGGTCGGTCGCATCGATGCTCCCGTTCCCGAGACGATCTATGTCGGACTGGTGGTCTGCTCTGGTGTCAATGGTACGCTGAACACATCCACCTTCCGCGATGTTCAGATCACCGGCGGCGATGGCCGCGGACCGGTCATCCCTCCCGCTGCGCCGATCGCGCTCCTGGCCTCGCCGGGCAATGGCGCTGTCCCGCTGCGCTGGGAGCCGTCCTTCGGAGCGACCAGCTACACGATCAAGCGCGCCACGGCGAAGGGAGGTCCTTACTCGCCCATTGCCTCGGGCATCACCGCCACCAGCTACACGGACACGTCGGTGACCAATGGCACGACCTATTACTACGTCGTCTCGGCGACGAACTCCGCCGGCGCGAGCGGCAATTCACCCGAGGACGGTACGACGCCGACCAAGCTGCCTGTGAACGTCGCCGTCGGCGGCAAGGCCACGGCCAGCGTGGAGGGCACGGGACCCGAAAAAGTGTTCGACCAGAACATCTGGACGAGGTGGTTCGACAACGACAAAGGATCGACGGGCTGGATCCAATACGATTTCGGCTCCGGCGTGCGGACGATCACGCGCTACACGGTCGCAACTCCCGGGGACGTACCCGAGCGGGATCCGAGGGACTGGGAGCTCCTGGGTTCCAACGACGGTTCCACTTGGACCACGCTGGACACGCAGAGCGGCCAGACATTCAGCACCCGCTTCGAGATGAAGGGCTATCCGGTCGCAAGGCCGGCTGCGTATCGTTACTACCGGCTCAACATTACCGCGAACAACGGTGCCAAAGGGCTGCATGTCGCCGAGTTCGGCCTCTTCACCGATCAAGGTCACACGACTCTGGAACGACATTAACATCTTCATGAAAGTGCTTCGAACCCTCTCTCGACTAATCGCAACCATCGCTGCGGTCTCCAGCGCACCTCTTCTGGCTCAAGTATCTGCGCCTGCATCCACCTTTGGAGGCTACCTATTCGTCACTTTCAAGGGGGAACAAGGTCCATTGGCCGAGCAGATCTACTTCAACCTCAGCAAAGACGGCCGCCACTGGACGACCCTCAACGACGGCAACCCTGTCCTGGTGAGTAACGTCGGCGAAAAGGGCGTGAGGGATTCCTTCCTCCTCCGTGCACGTGATGGGAAATTCTACCTTATCGCGACCGACCTCTCGTGGGCCCGCAATCGGAGCGTCAGCCGCGCGACCCACGCCGGCAGCCGCTCCATCGTGATCTGGGATTCGACCGATCTGGTCCACTGGTCCGAGCCGCGTCTCGTCCAGGTCGCTCCCGATGACGCAGGTTGTGTCTGGGCGCCCGAAGCGATCTACGATCCGGAAGCAGGTGACTACCTTGTCTACTGGGCCTCCACGACCAAACGCGACAATTTCGCGAAGTTCCGCATCTGGGCTGCCCATACGAAGGACTTCAAGACCTTCGGCGCTCCGTTTGTCTATATCGACAAGCCGGCCACCATCATCGACACGACGATGATCTTTGACGGGCGGAACTACTACCGCTTCACCAAGGATGAAAAGGTAAAGGCCGTCACCATGGAGACCAGTCCGAAACTGACGGGCCCATGGACCGAGGTCTCCAGCTTCTCCCTCGGCAAGCTCCTCGGCCACGAGGGCCCCGAGTGCTATCTGATCGAGCCTGCGTCCGTCGGAAAGCCGGCCACGTGGGGCCTCGTCCTCGACTATTATGCCAAGGGACTCGGCTATCAGCCCTTTGTGACCCACGATCTTGCCAGCGGTCAGTTTACTCCCGGTGAGGGTTTCACCTTTCCATACCCTTTCCGCCACGGCTCGATCCTTCCGGTGACAATTGCGGAATATCAGCGTTTGGAAGCTGCCTATCCCAATACAGCACCCGCCAAGTAATTCCTATTTGATAGATTTCACCCCGGTCTCATGAAAGCCCCGTCTCTCGCCTGTGCTCTAGCCCTGCTATGCGTGCCGTCCCTACGGGCGGCCTCCGATCAGCCTCCTGCAAAATGGGGTGACTGGCCCAAATGGGGAGATCAACGGGACGGGACTTATCGCAATCCCGTGCTACCGGGAGACTATAGCGATCTCGATTGCATCCGGGTCGGGTCGGACTACTACGCGATCTCGTCCACTTTCCAGTATTCCCCGGGCATGGTCATCCTGCATTCCAAGGATCTTGTGAACTGGTCGATCGTCGGCCACGCGATCGACGACGTCACCCAGATCAGCCCTCGTTTTAATTGGGACAAGATGAGCGGCTACGCGCGTGGAGTGTGGGCGGGCTCGATCCGCTACCACGACGGGAAGTTTTGGATCTACTTCGGCACTCCTGACGAAGGGTATTTCATGACCACGGCGAAGGATCCGGCAGGGCCATGGGAGCCACTCCACCCAGTCATGAAGGAGGGTGGCTGGGATGATTGCTGCCCGTTCTGGGACGATAATGGCCAGGGTTACTTCGTCGGTACGAATTTTAAGAACGGATACAAGACCTGGCTTTTCAAACTTTCGCCCGATGGTCGGGACATTGTTCCCGGCTCCGGCATCGTCATCAACGAAGGCGCGAAGCGCGAGGCGAACAAGCTCCTCAAGATCAACGGCTACTATTACCACCTCTTTAGCGAAGTCGGCCCCGGCGGCCGCCGGGTGATGATGCAGCGTTCGAAGAGCATTACCGGCCCATATACCGAGAAACGGCAGCTCAACCAGCCGCAGAGTGAGTTCCACGAGCCGAACCAGGGTGGCATCGTGCAGACGGAAAAAGGCGATTGGTATTTCCTCACTCACCATGGCGGCGGCGATTGGGAGGGCCGACCCACCAGTCTGCTTCCCGTCACATGGGTCGATGGATGGCCGATCCTCGGCAAAGTCGGCAGCGACGGAATTGGTACGATGGTTTGGGGCGGCGAAATGCCCGTCAAGGGCCTGCCCGCCGTCGTTCCGCAGTCCAGTGATGATTTCAACGGGCCGAAACTCGGCCTCCAATGGGAATGGAACTACCAGCCCCGGAAGGAGATGTGGTCACTCACCGAGCGGCCCGGCTTCCTGCGTCTGCACGCATTCAAGCCGCTCCGTCCGGATCAACTCAAAGCCGCCGGCAATACGCTCACCCAGCGCTCGATGCGTGCGGCGAACAGCGTCGCCACGCTGGCATTGGACGCCTACGGCATCGGAGACGGCGAGGCTGCTGGCATCTGCCACTATTCGGGAGGCAACTCGACATTCGGCATCCGGCGCGAGGGGAAGGTGGTCGCCATAGAGAGTTCCGTGAACGGAAAATTCACCAAGGGCCCGGCGATCACTTCTTCGAAGATCTGGCTCCGCTCCACATGGGGTCTCGACGGACTTAGCCGCTACTCCTACAGCACCGACGGGAAAAACTTCACGACCTTCGGCGAGCCTTACCAGCTTACCTGGGGCGACTACCGCGGAGATCGCATCGGTATCTTCACGTACAACAACAACGGGACGGACGGTTACATCGACTGCGACTCGTTCACATACACGTACGACTCACCTGCGACGCCTGCCGGTTCCACGCAATCGACAGCTTTTGCGAAGTGAAATCGATGTCCTCCCTCCGGACGGCAATTAGTTGGATCGCAGTGGTGGCCGCTGTATCGAGCGCGCCACTTCTGGCTCAAACAGCAGCGTCGACGCAAACAGCCAGCAGTGCTGCCAATCCCGTCGTGCAGACCAAGTTTACCGCCGATCCCGCTCCGATGGTTTACGATGGGGTCGTCTATCTCTACACCGGGCATGATGAGGACGACGCCACCCATTTTCTGATGCGTGACTGGGAATGCTATTCCTCCACGGACATGGTGAACTGGACGGATCACGGCGCTTTTGCTTCGTTGAAGACATTTCCTTGGGCCAAACAGGACAATGGTGCATGGGCGGCGCAAGTCGTCCCGAGAAATGGAAAATTCTATTTTTATGCGGCGGTGTTCGCGCCCGGGAGCGCCATCGGGGTCGCCGTGGCCGACAAGCCGACCGGCCCCTTCGTGGACGCAGTCGGTGGCCCGCTGATCAGGAGGAATAATTGTATCGACCCGACCGTGTTCATTGATGATGACGGCCAGGCCTGGCTCTATTGGGGCAACCCCGAGCTCTGGTATGCGAAGCTCAACAAAGACATGATCTCCACATCGGGGGAGATCATCACAGACCCCTCCATCGCCAAGGTGCCGGGGCAGCCGGATGCGTTTCACTATCAGGAGGGGCCGTGGGCCTACAAACGCAACGGTCACTATTACCTGGCCTACGCCACCACATGTTGTCCGGAAGGTATAGGCTACGCGATGAGTAACAGTCCCACTGGTCCGTGGGAGTTCAAAGGGTACATCATGAAGCCGGACGGGCGATCCAATGGCAATCATCCTGGCATCATCGACTATAAAGGGCGGACTTATCTATTTGGGTTCGATTACAAGCTGAACTTTGCCCTCACCAACAAACGACGCGAGCGGCGATCCGTTTGTGTGGCTGAGATTCATTACAATGCCGACGGAACGATTCGCGAAATCCCATGGTGGAATGAATCCAAACCTGTGGAGCAACTGGGAACGCTGAACCCCTACGTACGCAATGAAGCGGAGACGATCTGCTGGAGCGAGGGAATGAAATCCGAGCCGACCGACCAGGGAGGAATGTGCGTTCATCCGACGAGAGAGAATGCCTATATCAAAGTGCAGGGAGTGAATTTCGGCACGGGTGCAAAGGCCTTCGGAGCTTTTGTCGCGTCACCGGCTAACGGGGGCAATATCGAGCTTCGGCTCGATAGTCCGGATGGGCCTTCAATCGGAACCTGCATGGTGCCAGACACCGGAAGCGCCACAAAATGGATGGCCGCATCCTGCCGGGTCGAGCACGCAACTGGCGTGCATGATCTCTATTTCGTCTTCACTGGCGGAGAAGCTCTGCGATTCGACTGCTGGAAATTCGAATGACCTTTTACTTTTCCGATCTCAACTGGATAGCGGCGATTGCGGGGGAGGCAGGATCGAAGTCTCCGCATGCGCTATAGTTACGCCCGGCCGAAACGTGCGAAATCTCCGATCAAACCGCCGCCTTTACGAAATAAAATTTATGTTCTCGGTCCGAATACCAATCAAGTGGATTGCAGCTCTCGTTACTATCTCGAGCGCGCAGCTCCTGGCCCAGACGGCAGTGCCAGCTTCGACCACTATTCCATCGCCGGCAGCGACGTCCGCGCAGACGGGTAATAGCTTAATCCTCGGCTCCTGGGATGCCCAGGTGGAGTTCGATGCCGTGAGAGTTGTTTGCGGGAAGAAGATCGTGCTGGACGACACCTTCGATCACCAGAGTCCCGGCTGGAAAATCGAAAGCGGCACCTGGCAGTTCGGTAACGGCGTCCTGCGGCAAACTTCGCTGGCCACTCCAGCTATCGTGCGGTGTCCCTTCGCCAATACCAGCCCCGACTACAGCATCTACGCGCGTGTGCGCAGGACGGGTGGAACGGAGGGCTTCCTCATCGGGTTCGGAGCGCAGGGGGAGCAAAACTACTATTGGCTGAATGTTGGTGGCTGGAAGAATACGGCCGCCCAACTCGAGAAGACTGCCGCCGGGCTGCGAAACGCCATCGGGCCATCAGCGAAGGGGAGTATTGCTGACGGCCGCTGGTATGTCGTGCGCATCGATGTCACGAAGAACCAAATCCAGTGCTATGTGGACAAGCAGAAGATCATCGACGCCACGGACAGCGGATTCGGCCCTCCGCCGAACGAGAACATCGCCAATTTCGGGCAGGCATTGATTCCCGACATGGTGGCCGACCCGAGCATCTCGGAGATCGATGGCACATTCTATTGCTATGCGACCACGGACGGCTGGGGACAGGGTCTCGCGACCTCCGGCACGCCGGTTGTCTGGACATCGAAGGACTTCCTCAACTGGAGCTTCGAGGGATCGAGCTTCCCGCCGGATTTCGATTTGAAGTACTGGGCGCCGAGCACCATCACCCATCGAAATGGCCGCTATTATTCGTATCCGACCTTGGACGGCAACATCACGGCAGTCGTCGCGAATTCGCCGGTGGGTCCTTTCCTGGCGCCCGACGGCAGTCATGTCACCAAGGCGACCCTCCATCCATTTCCGATCGAGCAGAAGAGCACGATCGACGCGGAAGTATTCACCGATGACGACGGACAGGCCTACATGGTGTGGTCGCGCCGTCGCGAGGTGAAGCTCAAGCCCGACCTGCTCTCGACGGATGGCCGGATGGTTGGAATCCCGACGGGGCAGCAGGGGTATTCCGAAGGGCCCTTCCTCACCAAGCGCAACGGCATCTACTACTACTTCTACACCCTCGGCGGAGGGGAGACGTATCAGTACGCCTACATGATGAGCCACAAGTCGCCGATGGGTCCCTGGGAGAAACCCGAGCAGGACATCATCGCAACCTCGGACCATGATAAGAGAATCCTGGGACCCGGCCATGCCTGCTTCTTCCATCCACAGGGCAGCGATGACTGGTACTTCGTTTATCTCGAGTATGGCCGCGGCAGCACCACCCGGCAGATCTATGCCAACCGGATGAACTTCAACCCCGATGGGACGATCCAGCCGATCACCCTCACCAAGACGGGTGTGGGTGCCATTCGCCCCAATACGGAGTCGTCACCGAATCTGGCGTTGAACGCTCACGCGACGGCGTCATCCACCATGCCGGATGGCCACACCCGGATTCACACGGATCCGATCGCCGACCGTGTGGAAACCTTCAATCCTGCGAACGCCATCGACGGCTATAATGGCACCCGCTGGATGGCGGATGGACGCGACAAGCAGCCATGGTTCCAGGTCGATCTGGGCCAACCGCGCGACATTACCCGCACGGAGGCTTATTTCGTGAAGCCCGCAGCCGGCCACGCCTACAGGCTCGAGTGGTCGCTCGATGGCCATGAGTGGCAGCCCTACGGCGGCCATGATGATGTCATCCTCCGCTCGCCCCACCGCGATGCCAAGGCCGTGCATGCGCAATACCTCAGGCTGACCATTCTCAAGGGCCAGCCGGGATTGTGGGAATTCCGCGTGTACTGAAGGTTGCGGTCTGACCAAATGCATTCGAAGAATATCGTCGCGCGGCCTGAACAATCGGGCCACTTCGGTCTGCCTGGGACGATGATCCCGCAGCAGCCTGTTTGACAAAGGCTTACAAGAGAAACCAATAGCCCTCGCAATTCTCCTCCCGAACATCTTTCGTCCCTCGCAAACTCGGCTTATCCAGTGGTATCCATAAATATGAGACAAGCGTTCCTTTCCCTGTGTCTTGTGCTCATTTTGTCTGCGGACGCCGGGGCGCAGGCCTTCGTTCATCCCGGTGGCCTCCACACACAGTCGGATCTCGATCGGATGCGGAACAAGGTCGCGGCTGGCGAGCATCCATGGATCGATGATTGGAATGCGCTCATTCGTAATCCGAAGTCCCAGAGCAATTACAAAGCAGCTCCCAATGGACACATGGCCAGCCGGCAGAGGGCGCAGGACGATGCCAATGCCGCCTATCTGAATGCTTTGAGGTGGCAGATTTCCGGCGACAAAACCCACGCCGATTGCGCAGCGCACATCCTCGATGCTTGGGCCAGCACGGTGAATGCAAAGCCATCCGGCCCGGATCAACCGGGCTTGAGCGGCATTCCGATCGGCAGCTTCGCGATCGCGGCTGAATTGCTGCGCAACTACCCTGGCTGGCCGGCTGCGGACCAGGCGCGCTTCAAGCGGATGCTGCTGGAATATTTTTATCCCGTCTGCCACGGCTTCCTCACCAATCACAATGGCGCAAATCCCGATTATTTCTGGGCGAATTGGGACGCCTGTAATATGCGCGCGGTTCTCGCGATCGGTGTCTTTTGCGACGACCGTGCGAAGTTCGACGAGGCGGTGACCTATTACCACGAAGGACAGGGAATGGGATCGATCCCACATGCCGTGCCATTCCTCTATCCCGGCGACATCGGCCAGTGGCAGGAGAGCGGCCGCGATCAAGCGCACGTGATGGGCGGGCAGGGGCTGCTGGCGGAGATGTGCCAGATCGCCTGGAACCAGGGCGTGGATCTCTTCGGCTTCGATAATAACCGCCTGCTCGCGGGAGCGGAATACACCGCCCAGTACAATCTCTGGAAGGGCGTGCCCTACACGTTCTACACGAACAGCGCCAACGCGAACCAATTCTACATCTCGCAGAACTACCACGGCCGTCTCGCCGCTTCGCATTTCGAGTTGCTCTACAACCACTACGTGGTGCTTAAGGGTCTCACTGCGCCATTCGTCCAGCACTTCGCGGAACTCCGGCGTCCCGAGCCCGGCGAAGTGGACGTCCTGGGCTACGGCACGCTCACCTATACCCTCGATGCCAAGGCCTCACCACTCCCGGCCGTTGCGCCGCCGACCCCACGCGAGGTCGCCGCATCGGCAGGCATGGGGCGGGTGGATCTGCGGTGGTCTCCCTCTGGCGCGTATTCCGCGCATGGATACGAGATTTCCCGCGGCAGCTCGAAGGCAGGCCCATTCAGCGTCATTTACTCCACGGACAACTGGACGACGCCATTTTACACCGACAGCCAGGTCCAGCCCGGCCGCACCTACTACTACACAGTCGCCGCGCTCGATAATGCAGGGAAGAGCGCTCCCTCGGAAGTGGTCGAGGCGACACCGGCTGCGGGCGGTTCATTGCCTGTGAACTGGAGCCAGGGATCCATCTCCGGCGCGACATTCAGCAGCGAGGCGGGAAATTCCTTCCTCGTACCCGGCACGGGGCACGACTTCACTGGCAACTTTGTTTTCCTCCCGATCGAGGGGGACTTCGTGTTGACCGCCCGGGTGGTGGAGTGGCGAGGGCCCGTCGGTATGACCGGACTGGTGGCGCGTGACAGCAAAGTCGGCGTACCAACGACTCTGGCGATGACGCTGGGAGAGGCCGGAGCTCGTGAGGCTCGCTTTCGCGTCATCAAGAATAGCAGCGAGAGCGTCTCCCTTGGAGACGATTACACCTGGCTGCCGGTGTGGTTCCGGCTCCAGCGACACGGAGATAAAATCACTGGTTACCAATCATCCGACGGGATCGAGTGGTTTGCCGTCGGCAATGGGACCGTAGCCGCAGGCGACATGCTCCGGGTGGGGCTACTCGTGGGTGCCGGCGGAAAGCCGCCTGGAATGAAAAAAGGCGCAGTGGCCGCACAGGCGCTTTTCGACCACGTGACGCTCGATCGATCGATACCATCCATGCCCGTCGCGCCGACCTCGCTTACGGCATCCGATATCGGGGGCGGTATGGTCCGGTTGGAATGGAAGAATGCGCCCGATTCCACCCGGGCTGGCATCAAGGTCGAAGCGGCGATCAAGGATGCGCCGTTCTACGAAATCGCCGATCTCAGCCCAGGTGCTGCGCGCTTCGACAACACCGGTCTTCAGACTCCGACCGACCTCCGCTACCGCGTGCGCGCCTATAACCGCGGGGGTTATTCGCAGTACTCGAACGCTGCGCAATGTACTAAGTAAATACCTCCCTGTGAGCACCCCCCCGATTTCCTTTTCATCCCGACGACTGACTTTCTGGACAGAGGCCCGACACGTCTGCGCCACGATTTTCACGCGCCGAGTGAGGAGAGCCGCCTGCGTCCTCCTTGGATGCATGATCTCGCATGTCGCAGTCGCTGCCGACGAGACGCCCGTCCCTCAGGCGACGGACAAAGTGCAGATCCATAAGACGATGGTGAATGGATTCGTGCATCCCGGAATCGGCCTTACTAAGGAGATGCTGGATGATGTGCGTGCTCAGGTACTCGCCAGGCGCGATCCTTGGTATTCCGGCTTCCTGAAATTCGCGGCGAATCCCGGCTGTGCGAAGACGGTTTTTAGTCGGAATCAAAGCAAGGCCGATCCCACCCGACCGGAGGTGGACGCCTTCGATAGCGGGAGCGTCGAGGGGAGGCTCAAATCCGACTCCAATACGGCATTAAGGCAGGTGCTGATGTATTGGTTCACCGGCGACCCGATCTACCGGGCCAATGCCCTTCACATCGTCCGCCTCTGGTCGAAAATGGATCCGGCCAAGTTCAAGGCCTACCACGAGGTCTATATTCACTGCTCTCTCGCCTTCAAGGACATGATCCTTGCCGCCGAGCTGTTACGCGCGATGGATTCGCCAAGTCCTGAACTGGCCTGGACGGCGCAGGATACAGCCGCCTTTTCGAACAACTACGTCATTCCCGGCGTCACCAACTTTTTCAACGAGAATGGCTGGTTCATGAACCAGAACGGCTATGCCTATGTGCCGGCCATCGCGGGAGCCATTTTCCGGAGCGACGCGCAGGACTACGCGAAGCGGGTGGAGCGTTTCACCGTAAACAAGGATGGTCCCAACAAGGGATCGAGCTTCTCGATCAAGGACCTCGCCCGCCTCGTCGATACGAACGCCATCACTGGCCAGAAGGCCGATCATCCCCAGGTCCAGATCACCGAGATGGGCCGCGATCAAGCCCACGCGGGCGATGATACGATGATCTTCACTACGATCGCCAGAATGCTGAACTCGCAGGGCACCAAGGTAGATCCCGTGAAAGGAACGGTCTCGACCGGCCCGGAAGCGGTGGGTCCCTACGAGTTCCTGAATGACCGCATCCTCGCCGCCGTCGATCACTTCTGCCGATTCATGCTTGGCTACGACACGCCATGGATCCCCACGCCCTCCAGTATCGATCGGGATGGCACGATTCGTCAGATCTATCCGCGCATCGCCGACAACTATCGCGGCCGCATTCGCGAGCACGAGATGTGGGATCTGTATTACTATTACACCTGCAAGAGAGGAGTCGATCTGGCGAAGGTCGCGCCATATTTCAACGAGGCCTTTGCCAAGCGCATCGTCAGCGGCGACTCCGAGTGGATCTATATCCCGAAAGAGGCCACGGGTGAGGCGCTTCGCATTCCGCCCTCGGAACAGGAGCCGGCCATCGTCGAGGTGGAGCAGCGTTCCGCGAATCTCACGAAGGATTCTTTCGTCAGGACCGAGGGGGACACCTCATTCGTGCGGGTGCTCGCATCTCCGACGGGCACGCGCCTCTCCATTCTGAGCTGCGGTACGGACTCGCAAACGATCGGCCTGCGCATCCGTACGAACGGCGTCGCAGAGATCGAGATGTCTGGTTTCGAGAAACCGTGGCTGCTGCCAAACACCCAGGGACAATGGCGGGATGTGTATTACACGATGACTCCGCTGGAACACCTGGGGGACATCGTCTTTCTCAATATCAAGGGATCGCCGGGAACAACTGTCGATCTGGATCAGATCCTGCGCAAGCCGGACAATAAGCCGACGGTCTTCGCCTCGGGCGACGCGCCCTTGCACCTCATGGCCTATCCTGGCGCCCCGATCCGTTTGGATTTTTCCCTCACGGGCGCGGCAGGGGAGAAGCCCTTTGAGTTTCTGAGTCTCGATAAGCCGGCAGGGGCTGTTCTCGATCCGAAAACGGGCGCGTTTTCGTGGACTCCCAACAAGGTCGGAGACACGACATTTGTGATTGAGGCTACGGACGGAATCACCGTCGTGCCGAAGAAGGTTTCGATCTCGGTGGCAGCAGACCGATCGGCTGCGATCCAGAAAATCACGAGCGGGTATGATCCGAAGGCAGTCTATGTCCAGGCCACATTGAATGGGTGCAAGACGGCCTACGCACACGCGATGCAGACGGCGAAGACCGCGTCCGATGCGGAATTCTTTGCTGCGTTACTGCAGCTCGGCCAAGCATTCGATGGGTTAAAGCTGCTCACGCCCACACTGCCCGACGGCAGTATGGATTTCCCGAAGGCGGTCGCATCGTCGAACATCGCCGGTGCCATGAGCCTGCTGGTGGATGGGAACAGCGACACATTTCCGGGCTTCTACCTCGTGAAGGATGGCTACTACGAGTTCGACTTCGGGCCGGACTTCAAGTTCTCCGCCAACGCGTTTGCCATGCAGGGCCGGGTCAACTTCGAGGACCGCATGGACGGCGTTAAATTCTACGGATCCAACGATGGGAAGACATGGACAGAGCTCACCCCCGAGGCCACCCGCATCGCGACAGAGGTCACGAAGACCAAGGTCGCTGATAACCTCGTTAATTCGACCTTCCGATTCTTGCGCGTTTGGAAGCGCAGCGGGGGGATATTCGAATGCTCCGAGATGCGCATCTTCGGCAATCGCCACGAAAGCGGCAATGAACTCGAGTCGGTCTCGGTAAACTCGGAAAAGAAAAATGGCATCCGCGTAGCTCTCGGAGATTCGGTCCGAATCAACATCCAGGTGCGGGAACCGATCCAGGATATCCGCGTGCGCATTCAGGGTATCGAGGCGACCGTGAGGCAGACCGGCGCCTCCAGCTATGTTGCCGATGCGATCATGCGATCGGGGCAGGCGAAGACGGGGCCGCTGGAATTCTCGGTCGACTATCGGCATCGGGATGGGACGCTAGCCGACACGGCCTATACCACGACGGATGGCTCCCGCCTGCTCCTCGTGGATGAGTCGAAGCTGATTCGTAATGTGCCACAGGCCGCGAGGATCCTCGATCCCAACACCGGCGGCGTGTCTGCCAATTCGCAGCGCTTGCTCGACGCCTTGTTCGACAATAACCCCGCCACCTATGCAGAGTTGGACGTGAAGGGACAGGGGGCAGCGGTGCCTCTTATATTCGATTTCGGCGCGATGAGGCGGGTGCAGCTCTCCGGCGTGGAACTGCTGGCCCGGCCCGGCTACCGGGAGAGAACCGAGGGAGCTGTCGTACAGGGATCGAACGACGGCCAAAATTGGACGACGCTCAGCGATGAAGCTGCCGCGACCGAGGAGTGGCAGGATCTGAAGATGAAGCCGTCCGGGAAATCCTATCGATACATTCGAATTTTCAACCCGAACAATTGGTACTGCAACGTCTCGGAGGTCCGATTCCACGGAGACGTGAAATGAATTTTCCATTTCCCCGGCAGGCTTTCGGTTCGATATTCGGCGTCCGCCCCTTGGCCCGGAAGGCTTCCGGTGCGATTTACTTTTTACTTACGACTGCATGAAAACACGTCCGTCCTTTGTTCCCGGGATTCGTCAGCTCGCTGCTTGCGTCGCACTCTCCATCGGTTGCGCGACTCTCCTGGCCCAGACGCCGTCCGCCCCGACCAAGCATTTCGCTGATCCGGATACCATTCGTTACGACGGCCATTGCTTTCAGATCGATGGCAAGGACGTCTTCATCCGCAGCGCGGTGTTTCACTACTTCCGCGTGCCCCGTGAGTTGTGGAGGGACCGGTTCCAAAAGATCAAAGACGCCGGCTTCAATACGGTGGAGAGCTATGTGCCGTGGAACTGGCATGAGCGCGACATGCCCGTCGGGCTCAACGACTATTCCAAAATCGATCTCTCCGAAGCCGAGGCATGGCTGAAGATGGCTCAGGACGAATTTGGATTTTACACCATCGTCCGTCCCGGCCCATTCATCTGTGCCGAATGGGCGGGTGGCGGTTATCCGCGCTGGCTGGCCAAGTTCGCTCCTGGAGTGGGCAAAGATTTCTGGCTGCGCAGTGCCGATCCCACCCATATCGCATGGAGCGTCCATTGGTACAACGCGGTCTGCAAGCTGTTCGCTCGCGAGCAAATCACGCGCAAGCCGAAGGGCGGCAAAGGCATCATCATGGTGCAGATCGAGAACGAGTACGACAATTTCAAAGGCCCCGATAAGACGCAGGTGCTGCGCGCCTTGTACGAGGCGGTGAGAAACTCCGGGGTGACGGTGCCGATCTTCACATGCCTCACTCGCGAGTGCCGCGAGAGCACGGATCCCGAGCTGTCGCAGGTCTTCGACTGCGACAACTACTACGTGGCTCCGAATGCGGCGCCGAGCTGCGCCCTGCGCATGGCATCGCTGCGCGCCGCCCAGCCCGATGCGCCCGGCTTCGTGACGGAATTGCAAGGCGGGTGGTTTTCGCTCGTGGGCGGCAGCCTCAGCGAGGACCACTATTCCGACGCGCGGCATTACAATGCGCTCAGCCTCATGTCACTGCTCGGTGGGGCGGCAGGGCTGAATACCTACATGTTTGTGGGCGGCACGCATTTCGGAGGCTGGCAGGCGAGGGGACAGACGACCACGTATGACTACAATGCCGCCATCCGCGAGTGGGGGGCGCTCAGCCCGAAGTATCTGGTGGCGGAGGGAGTTAACCAGTTCATCCGCGAGAATCAGGAGCAGTTGCTCCGCTCCGAAGGCGGTCCATGCGAGCTCCGCGGCGCGCCCGCCAACTTGTTCGGCGGCGTGCGCGTTGCGCCGGACGGCACACGATTCGTCTTCCTCGACAATACCGATTCCAAGAATCCGATATCCGGCAAAGTGACCGTCGTTCCCGGTAAAACCGCGACCGCAACCGAGCCAATTTACAATCTGGATCAGAACGGAAATCGCGTGCTCGTCAAAACCGGCGGCGCGGCAGCCGGCGAGAAAGCGAATATCCCGCCCTTCGACGTGAATTACGATCTCGGTCCCCTGGGTGCGAAAGTCCTGGTAATCCCTCCGGGCAAGACCGCCGCGGCAGGTATCTGGTATCCTAAGCCGCAGAAGGCTCCCGCAGAGCCGGCGAGCCTCCCGGCACCGGTACGGGTGGCATCCGCCCTCAAGCGCAACGATCCCCTCGACGGCAACTGGGAGACGTTGCCTCCGGAAAAGTCGCTGCCGGAACTCGGCGTGAACGACCAGCGCTACGTCCTGTATCGCGCCCGGTTTTCGCTCACCTCCGACGAGGTGGCGAAGTACTCGAAGCTCCTCATCAACTCCTACACCCGCGACCTCGTCTTCGCGCAGATCAATGGCAAGCTGGCGAAGCGCCTTTATCCCAGCGACGCCTATGCTGCCGCCGCGACGCGGAATACGAAAACCTCGTTCGACCGGATTCGTCCCGACGATTTCGACAACCGCTTCGAGACCACCGGGCTGCTGAAGACGGGAGAGAACGAGATCGTGTTGCTCTACGAGAATATCGGCTTCGAGCACGGCTATATCCCGATGGAGCAGTTGAGCGGGATTCATAACGCGGGGCTCTCCGACAATGAGCACGCGATCCTCGATCCGCTCGCGTGGCAGGTTGCGACGGACCTCGGTGGGGTGCTTGCCGGCTGGACCGAGCCGAATGCTCCCACGACCGGTTGGCAAAAGGTCTCGCTCGATACGACATGGCAGATTCCTCGCAAGGGCGACGGCATTCAACCCAAGGGCCACCAGGATGCGCTATTCACGTGGTACCGCCTGGAATTCGAATTGCCCGACACTGCCGTAGCCAAGTCGGTCCCATGGGGGCTCCTGATCAACGCGTCGGGTAACGGCTTCATGTGGCTCAATGGTCACGACATCGGCCGCCATTGGGAGATCGGTCCCCAGCGTGAGTTCTACCTGCCGGAATGCTGGCTGAACTATGGCAAAGGCCGGAAGAACGTCCTCGTGCTCGGCCTGGCCCAGACGATCAATGGCGCCACCATCCGCGCGGTGGAAGTGTCGCCGTACCCGCCGCCGGCGAAACTCGACCTGGCAGGCTCGAAATAAAGGACGCCTGTTCGTCCAATCCATCGCGAGACATGAAGAGGAAAGGCATTCTTCTCCAGGTAGTCGTGGCTCTCGCGATGGCGGCATCCTCCTGCGCCCATGCGGCCCCGGCCAGCATCGCGGTGCAGGTGGACAAGCCATCGCATCCGGTGTCGCCGATGCTGTGGGGAATCTTCTTCGAGGACATCAATCTCGCGGCGGACGGCGGCCTCTACCCGGAAATGGTGCGAAATCGCTCATTCGAGGGAGAGGACGAACTGCGATACTGGACGTTCAGTCCTGCGGCCACTGGGACTGCGGCGCCCGCCATCGACACGTCCAAGCCGCTAAACGCATTCAATCGGCAGAGTCTGCGGGTTCACCCAGGCGCCGGCTTGGTGATGGAGAACCCCGGCTACTGGGGAATGAAGTTCGTGGCGGGCGAGAAGGATGTCTTTCGCATCGCGGCGAGAGGGGAGCAGGGATTCAAAGGAAATTTGCGGGTCGAGCTGTGTGGGAAGGACGGCGCCGTACTCGCTTCGGGTCAAATCAAGCTCGATGGCGGGGACAAAGCGAGCCAACCGAAGCCCTCGAATCACGATAACGGCTGGCGAGAGTATTCCCTCGAACTGATGCCGGCCAAATCGGATGCCAGCGGCAAGCTGAAGCTGACGCTTTCCGGGGAGGGAATCGCCTTCCTCGACATGATTTCGCTCATGCCCGAGAAGACCTGGAAAGGTCGTTTCTTGCGCAGTGACCTCGCCGAAGCAATGAGTGCCCTCAAACCGGCATTCCTACGCTTTCCCGGCGGCTGCTTCGTCGAGGGTGATGAAATGGCCAATTCCTCCAACTGGAAGCACACGATCGGCGACATCGCCTCGCGTACGCCGCAGCGCAACCTGTGGGACTATCTCTCTACGAATGGCCTCGGCTATCACGAGTATTTGCAGCTCGCTGAGGACCTTGGTGCCCAGCCCGTATTCTGCGTCAACGTCGGAATGTCGCACCATGAGTCCGTGCCGCTCGATCGCATGGGCGCGTGGGTTCAGGATGCACTGGATGCCATCGAATATGCCAATGGTCCGGTGGATTCCGTCTGGGGATCTCTCCGTGCGAAAAACGGCCATCCGAAGCCATTCAATCTCCGCTACGTCGAGATCGGGAACGAGAATGGCGGTCCGGACTATGCCGAGCGCTGGCCGCTTTTCGTGAAGGCGATCAAGGCGAAGTATCCCGACATCACCCTCATCGCGAATTTCTGGTTCGATACTTTTCCGAAGGAGCCGATGCCGGAGATCGTGGACGAGCACTACTACGACACGCCGGAGGGTTTCATGCGGCGTGCGGCGCAATACGACACCTACGATCGCAAGGGGCACAAGGTCTTCGTCGGCGAATACGCCGCCACCAAGCGCGCTGGGCTCGGCAACCTCCGCGCCGCGGTCGGTGAAGCTGCTTTCATGACCGGCCTGGAGCGGAACTCGGATGTCGTGGTGATGGCGGCCTACGCGCCCCTGTTTGCCAACGTGAATCACCGGACCTGGAGTCCGGACCTCATCAACTTCGACAGCGCGGGCTGGTACGGTCTGCCGAGCTACTACGTGCAGCAGATGTTCAGCCTCAACACCGGCGACGTGGCTCTACCAACCGAGGTGAAGAGCGCGGAGTTGCCGCCGGTCGAATCGAAAGGCGGCATCGGAGTCGGCACCTGGAACACGAGCGCCGAATTCAAGGATATCAAAGTCACCGCGCCCGACGGAAAGGTGCTCTTTGCTTCGGATTTCGACAAGCAGGGGACGCGGGGATGGACCTTTGTCGGCCCCGGCCAATGGAGTGTGAAAGATGGCGTCCTCCGCCAGACGGCCGAGGAGCCCAATGTGCGAGCTCTGATCGGCGATCCCTCCTGGAAGGATTACACCGTCGAGATGAAAGCCCGGAAAGTTTCCGGCCTCGAGGGATTCCAACTGCTGTTCCACATCCAGCATGAGCAGGATCGCACGGGTTGGAATCTCGGCGGCTGGGACAATAAGTACTACGCGCTGAGCCTTGAGGACTCGAACGTGCGCAAGGAGGGCTCGATCGACGCCGGCCATTGGTACGACGTGAAGGTCGAGATCCGAGACGGGCACATCCGCAGCTGGCTGGATGGGAAGCTCATTCATGATTTCCAGCCGCCGCACCTGACGACGCAGACGATCTACGCGAGCGCGACGCGCGACTCACGCACCGGAGAGATCATTCTCAAGGTCGTCAATGCCGCAGCGAACCCGGTCGAGACCGCGATCGACCTGAATGGAATTCAGAAAATCGATGGGCGCGTCCGCGCCATCGTGCTGACCTCGGCCAATGCGAGTGATGAAAATTCGCTGGTCGATCCGCATAAGGTCATGCCGCACACTGAGGAAATCTCACTCGACGGGCCGAAATTCACGCACAGCTTCCCGGGCAATTCTGTCACGGTTCTGCATATCGGGATTCCTCGTGATGCTGGTTCCCTTCATAATCCGTAGGCCCTCGATAAATTCATGTTTCCTCCAAAAGTGAATCCGAAGTTTTTGCGACGCATTGTGCGTGCCGTATTTCTCGTCTTACTGGCATTCGAAACGGTGCACATCGCTTCTGCTGCCACGCCGCCCGTTTATATTTTCGCCACATTTACCGGGGACAATGCGGCCGGCATGAAGCTGCGTATTTACACATCGTCCGATGCGGTCAATTACACGCTTTACTCGGACACGGGATATAGCGGCCCAGCAGGATGCGCGCTGCGCGATCCCAGCATCATGAAATACTCCGACGGGAAGTATTACGTCGTGTTTACCGCGCCGCCTTACAACAAGCCATACGCCAACCAGAGTTTTGTCGGCCTGGCCTGGAGTACGGATTTGAAGACGTGGCACACGATGCCCAATATTTCCACGGCGGGCATCCCTGGAGTGAAAGTGAGCTGGGCGCCGGAATGGGTGGTGGACGGCAGCAATACGCCCAAGTTTATTGTCAATTGCTCGTCAGCGAGCAGTAATCTCCGTCCCTACCTCTATACAGCGGCCAGCAGTGATTTGACGAAATGGAGCGGGCCTATGGATATCGGCATTGGATCGACGTATCTCGATACCCAGGTGCTCAAAGTCGGCAATACATGGCACTGCTTCACCAAAAGCTCGCGGCTGCGGCATGCGACCGCACCAAACATCACCGGGCCATGGACATGGCTGCCGGATCGGCCCGATTGGGCGAATCTGGAGGGGCCGTGCGCGGTGAGACTCACCGACGGCTCATGGGTGATGTATGTGGACCCGATGCATGACGTGGCCCAGTACATGACCAGCCCCGATATGACCCACTGGTCACCGCTCATCTATCTTCCAGGTCCGGGGAATGTCATTCGGCACGGAACGGTGATCCGGGACGACACTTTCCATCTCCCGCCATCGGGACTCAGTGCGACCGCGGGTACTTCGAGCGTGAGTTTGCAATAGCACGCCTTCAATGGCGCGAATTCTTACAATGTGAAGCGATCACTCACCTGCGGCGGCACCATATACGCTCGTCGGCGGCAAGGTGACTGGGTGGGACGAGTTTCGCCGATTCAAGTGCGACTCACGGGGCGACAGTTACTATGTGGTTTCAATGAACTACGGTGGAAGCGAAAGCTCCGCTTCCTCGCAGGTGTCGGTAAGACTGGCTTCGAGGTCGCTATTGTGGGTTCACCGCTAACCCGGATTTCACCTCCCGCGAAAAACCCGCCGGAGGGCCGACTCTGTCGGGGTTAGCCGCGCCAAAGTCGCTCTCGCAAAATCCCTGTCCCCGAGGACCTCGTTGGGACGCAAATTTTACGTGATGCCGCATACCGAGGAGTCCGCGATTGCGGAGACGAAGTCCACGCGACAGCTTCTCTGGCAATTCCGCCACGGTCCTGCGCATTCCCGCAGGATCGCCCACGCGCTATCCTTGAAGATCATCCCGTGCCATGCGGGTACTAAGGAAGCCACCTCGATCAATTCACATCGGTGGTGACGATGGTGGAAATAGACGAAAACGGCGACAGAGCGCGCCGTGGCTAAAGTGCTCTGGCTCCAGCATCGGAGCAGGTGAGTGGGCTTTGGGCAGAATGATCAACGCCCTGATGCTGAGCATGCAGGAGTGGGACAAACAGCCTTCGCGATTTTGTCGGCGAAAGGACTTCGAAATCGAACGTGAGATGCCCTCCGATTGGTTCAATGGGCATCACCCGGACATGCGATAACCCCTCGAATGCGACATATGTGCGCCATTCATGTGGCATTCGTGCGTCTGGCGGGCGGGCAGTAATCCCCTTACCGATTAGAGGCGCTAAAAACGCCTCGTTCCCGACAAAAAAACTTTCTTCCATTTATGCCTAAAAAACATCGTATCCATTCGCCCGCACGCCTGACGGGTGGCTTGGCTGCCTCCTTCGCGGGGTTGGCACTCATTGCATCCCCGGCATCCGCCTCGAGCATCAACTGGTCGGGTGCGACCGGTGGTACTTGGAGCACGGGCACCAACTGGAGCGGAAGCGCGACGCCTACATCCGCTGATGATGTGACGATCCTGGGTCCGAGCAATGTGGCTGGAGCGTTGACGATCAACGAAGATACGGCGGCTTTCGCCAATAGTCTCAACTTCACCGACACTGCGGCCGTGACGGTGAACAACACCACGAGCGGTGCGAACCAGTCCATTACGGTGGGCAACGGAATTACGACGGGAACGGGCGCGGTGACGATCGGCTCCGCGACAGCTCTCCAGAATGTCAATATCGTCCTCGGTGGAAGTCAGACATGGAACGTCGGATCGGGTGGTTTGACGGTGGCCAATGCGGTCAGCGGAACGGGTGCTGCTCTTACCAAGAGTGGCTCTGGCACCCTGACGCTCTCGAGCTCGAATAGCTACGACGGCGGCACCACGATCGGCGCGGGCACTGTGATCATCGGCAATGCCGGTGCTTTGGGAAGTGGTTCGGTGACCATGAACGGTGGCGCTTTGAGAGCTGCAACCGCAGGCGGTGCCGTTGCCAGCAATTTCATCATCGGCAGCGGTTCCAACACGCTTTCGGAATCCGGCACGAATAACTTCAACTTCACTGGCACGCTGAGTGGTGCCGGTAATGTGACGTTTGGTGGTGGTGGAGGCAACGCCTCGATCGGCCTTGCCTTTACCTCCAATACCATGACCAGTGGTACGATCACGCTCTCCGGTGGTACGACTGGAATTTCTCGAATCAGGACCGCAGCCTCCTCGAACAGTGCGGTTGCCTGGCAGATCAATGGTGGTAGTACGGAAGTTTCCGGCACATTCAACTTTGGTTCCTTCAATGGCGCTGGAAACTTTGCAGCCTTCAACGGTAACAGTGGAAACACCATCTATTCCGTAGGCGCGTTGAATACGGATGCGACCTATTCAGGTATCCTTTCTTCCACTGGAACGAATTCCAGCCTGTCGGTGACCAAGGTGGGAACTGGCACCTGGACGCTGTCCGGTGCAAATACCTACACGAAAGCAGGCACAGGAGCGACCCCCACGACGACCGTCAGTGCGGGCAAGCTGCAGTTCAGCAACACCACGGGTTCTGCCGCGGGAGCGAGCGTGATCGCGGTGAGCGGTGGTACGTCTGCCACCTTGGGTGGTACGGGCAGTGCGACCGGCGCGACGACCGTGACGAACGGCAGTCGCATCGCTCCGGGCACGATCACGACGGCCAGCAACTTCGGCTCCGCCGGCACGCTGACGCTCTCCGGCGGACTCACGCTCACCAACGCCAATATGGACTTCGACCTCTCGACGACCGCGGGCGGCTCGAACGACAAGGTTGCGCTGAGCACTGCGGCTCTGTCTTTCTCGACGTTGAACTTCAACTTCTCGGGAACGACGCTCGATACCAGCACGCCTTACACCCTCATCTCCACCTCCGGCTCGCTGACGTCCGGAGATGTGACGACGATCACAAGTGATTTCACGAATGTGACGGGTGGTAGCTACCTCGCTACGTACAGCTTCTTGTCTGGCACGGGCTTGCAAGTCTCCTTCTCGGCAATTCCTGAATCTCACGAATTCGCCATCGCGATCGTCGGCCTGCTCTGCGTGATGGTGGTCATCCGCCGCCGCAAGCTGGAAGGCAATTAAGAATTCTCGGAATCCGCAGGTCCGTTCGACGGGCCTGCGGGATTGCCTCTTCCCGACAAAACCAACCTCCACCTGTTACCCCTGGTCGCAAATTAGGCGCGACCTTTTGAGCGAAACGGCACGACTCCAGTCCCTCCAATATTCAACCCCCTGTGCAAAAAATGAAATATTCCAACCTCGCAGCGCTCACTGTCCTGGGAATCTCCACGCTGGGAGTGTCAGCGCATGCGGCGGCGACTCTCCAGACCTACTACGATTTCACGAGCTATGGCACCGTGGCCGGTGGCAGCTCGATCACGAGTAGCGCATACGGCGAAAGCAGCACAGCGGCGACGTTGAGTTCGACGGCCACCGCCCTCACAAGCTCGGGCCTCGCAATTACGGCGGGCACTGCGGCAGGCAGCACAGGTGCCACGATGGCGGGAAGCACCCTCTCTGGCTACACGGGCGATTTCAGCCTTCAAATCTGGTACAACTCACCAGCCACCTTTGTAAGCAATTCGATGCTTTGGGGTGGAACCACCAGCGCAACGGCGGATGGCACCCTGGTTGGCGACCAAGGCCTATTTGCCGGATATGGCAATATGACCAATCCGGCTACAGGATTCATCCGCCCGATCGCGACCAACGGTCAGACGGGCAATGCAGGGAAGTTTGGCACAGCCATGGCTGTGACTGGCGGCACCGGCACGACGGCCAGCACGCTCTATGACTTTGTGGTCACTTTTGACAGCACCAACAAGGTGTTCAATGCATATATGAACGGAACGTTTGTAGGCACGATGACTATCCCGACTGGATTCAACGGGCTCAACGCACTTACCAACGGTTTCTCAATCGGTGGGGTAGCGAGTCCCGCCTTCGGCGATCCTGCAGCCGGCGTGAACATCACGTCATTCATGATGTACACGGGAACCCTGAGTTCCACCGACGTTTCGAATCTGAATGGTATTGGCGCGACGCCCACCGGCGCTCAATTCCAGGCGGCCGGTATCACGGCTGTTCCGGAACCCCGCGTGATGGCGCTTATGACGGCGGGTTTGATCGGAATGATGTTCTTTATCCGTCGACGGAAACAGATGGCGTAAAACGCAATCGACATTCTCTTCTTGGTCAAAGGCTTCCGCGCAATGCGGAAGCTTTTGGCATGAGAAGGTGCATGCCAGATGCAGGTAGGCATGCGCTACTGATCCCTGCGATGTCTTCCCCCTCGACATATGAACCCCAGATATTTTCGACCTTCGAAGATTTTGAAGCTGACTATCGGTCCGTCAATGGCGAGCCAGACCATCATTAGGCTGATTCTGGGGGATCGTAAGCCCATCCCGCTGAACCGGACCGACGAGAGCATTCTTCGGACGATTTGAGCGAAAAATGATCGCTATGGAAACGCACCACGCCTTTTTCAAATTCGCCCGCTCATCTCTTCTGGCGGTAATCGGCGCGGTGGCGATGCTGCAATCCGCGCAAGTCGCCTCTGCGGCTATGCCGCCGATCTACGTCTTCTCCACCTTCAGCGGGGACAGCGCCGCGGACATGACGCTGCGGATCTACACCTCATTGGACGCGGTGAATTTCTTTCTATACTCGATCACCGGCTACGGTGGCCCGAGCGGCTCGCTGCGCGATCCCAGCATCATGAAGTACTCGGACGGGCGGTACTACTGCATATTCACCGCGCCGCCTTACAACAAACCCTACGCAAATCAGAATTACATCGGGCTCGCATGGAGCACGGACCTGCAGACATGGAACACGCTGCCCAAAATTTACACGACCGGGGTCTCGGGGGTGAAATTGAGCTGGGCGCCCGAATGGGTGGTGGACGGCAGCAGCACGATCAAATTTACGGTTAACTGCTCATCAACGGCCAGCGATCTGCGGCCCTATCTCTATACGGCGACCGGTAGTGATCTCACCACTACCAATTGGAGCGGGCCTGTGGACATCGGCATCGGGTCGACCTATCTCGACACCCAGGTGCTCAAGGTAGGCGACACCTGGCATTGCTTTACCAAGGGCACGCCGCAGATGCGGCACGCGACCGCGTCGTCCATCACCGGGCCATGGACCTGGCTTCCAGACCGCTCGGATTGGGCAAATCTCGAGGGGCCCTGCGCGACA
>Ga0068856_100000856_pt1 | contig 32687 bp, 26 predicted proteins | sample KBSCornC62_FD_66595 | JGI IMG/M metagenome (GOLD analysis project Ga0068856, IMG submission 66595) | Corn rhizosphere microbial communities from Kellogg Biological Station, Michigan, USA - KBS Corn C6-2 | ecosystem: Host-associated > Plants > Roots > Rhizosphere > Soil ... | reverse complement strand
CGCGCCGAAGAAGAATGATTTGATGAGCCCGGTGAAGATATCCCGCAATTGCACCGCCGAGACGAGCTGGTTGTAAACCTCGGCCAAGGGATGCCCAAACATCATCACCACCATCAGCCCGCCAGCCACGCCGATCACATTTGCATAAATCGTGAGCAGTGGGGTGACGAAGATGGCCGCGAGAAGCTTTGGCACGACCAGGAAGCGGACCGGGTCGAGGCCCAGCGTGGTGAGGGCATCGACCTCCTCGTTCACCTTCATCGTGCCGATCTCGGCGGCGAAGGCCGAGCCCGATCGGCCGGCCAGCACGATGGCCGTCATCACCCCTCCGAGTTCACGGAGCATTGCCAGAGCCACGAGGTTCACGACGAAGATATCGACGCCGAACTGCTGGAGCGGCACCGTGGACTGGAAAGCCATGATCATCCCGGTGAGGAAGCCGATCATGCCCACGATCACGAGCGCGTTCACGCCCGCCGTCTCGACTGTGTGCCACATGTCGCCCCACCGCACCTGCCTCGGGTGTGCCAGGCCGCTCAGCACCGCCACGAGCGCCCGACCGGTGAAGGTCATCTGCTCGCGCATGTCGCGCATAATGGCCACTGTCGCGCGCCCGACGGCCACAGGGGCAGACTTCGGCCGGACTTTGGTCGGGCTAAGCTGCGGGAGCTCCACATCTTTGTAAGGCTCGAGCAGAGACTCCGCCTCTGCCGACAGTCCCTCGACTCGCGCTCCGCGCGATCTCTCGAGCTCGAAGATGAGCGCCGCTCCCATGGAGTCGCAATAGGTCACCCCCGAGGCATCGACCACCTTGTCCGATCCCGCCGCTTCCAGGGCCTGCCGCCAGACGCTGGCAGTGGTGCGCGAGTCCAACCGGCCCGAGAGCAGGATGCGAGAGCCCTCAACTTTGATTTTGGCGGCGTCCGACTCGGGCATTGAGGTTGTTCTAACGCACGTGGCCTGCTTGCTCAACCTCGTACCGACCGAGGTCCCTCAGAGACACCTTCCTCTGAATGATAATCGATGGTCGGAGAGCTTTTGCGCGTCTGTCACGCCGCTTCGATCCACAGCGTCGCCGAGGCGGAGCCCGGCGGGTACTCGGGCGGCGGCGGCACGGCATGGATTCGTCTCCTGCCCGCCAAGGCGCGCAGGGCACTCACATCCATTTCGCGGGAGTTCGTGGAGAGCAGCAGCCACGCCCCGGGGGCGGCGAGATCGAGTGCGAGGTCGATAAGCCGCGGGAAATCCCGCTCGACGCGGAAGACATTGCCCTTCGCTCCCCGTGAGAACGTGGGTGGATCGAGGATGATGGCATCGAAGCGTTCACCTCTGCGTGCGAGCCGGGGCAGCACCGCAAAGACGTCATCCGCGATGAATCGGTGCCGCTCGGGCGGGAAGTCGTTCAGCGCAAAGTTTGCCCTGCCGCGATCCAGTGACTTCTTCGAAAGATCGAGGCTGAGTGTCTCCGCCCCCACGCGTGCCGCAGCAACCGAGAAGGCGCAGGTATAGGCGAAGCAGTTCAGGACGTGGCGAGGACGCAGAGTTTCCAGATGGGCGCGATTGTCGCGCTGATCGCAGAAAAGCCCCGCCGAGTAACCCGCCGAGAAATCGATGCCAAACTGCAAGCCGCGCTCGTGTACCACGCCCTCCGGAGGCAGCTCCGGCCCTGCGATCTGCTCCGGTTTGTCCTCTGCTCCGGGTTGCTTCACGAGTCGGCGAACAAATATCCGTCGCGCGGAAAGACCGAGGTCGCCCACCCACGCGGGAAGTTTTGTCGCGATTTCCTGACCGTCGTCGAGCCCGGGCGAGCTGATAAGGTAATCACCGCCGAATCGCTCGACCCACGAATCATAGGTGGTCCAGATCCGGTGTGCCGTGGTGCCCTCCGCTTCGAGTTTCGCGACTTCCTCGCGGGTGATGATTCGTTCTCTCACGCGACGTTTTCCGGATCGAGCGGCGACCATGTGCAGCCGAGGACGTCGGCGATGGCGCGGAGGAGAGCCGATTCCTCGGGGCGGATTACTCCGTCCTGACGCGCCGCCTGCGTGCAGGCATTGAGAATCTTGCGCTTGGTGGATGGATCGGCTTCGGCCAGACGGTCGAGCGACTTTTCGAGAGCTGCGAAATCACACCCCTCCGTGCGCTGCATGGGAAAAGCGCCCGGCTTGAGCAGCAGGGCGCCGATGCCGGCCTGATAGGCCGCATCGCGAGCCTCCGGGCTATCATTTCCATGCCATGCGAGGGCTGAGAGCGCGGTGCTAATGTCGGGGAGAAGCGGCACCACGGATCGATAGCTCACGGGCAGCCCCGTGCTCTTCGTGAAATAATGGTCCACATGTCGCACGAGCGCCTTGTGCAGCACGAACTCGAACAGATCGACCTTTCCATCGCACGCGATGAGCTGCCGCACATTCTCGCGGAAGGTGGCGTATTGAGCAGGCGAAAGCTGGCGTAGTGCGGGCAGGCTGAGATCCATCACGGACATCGCATCGCCGATCTCTCCGCTCCGCTGCATGTCACGATCCACCTCCGACCGCTCTCCCGGTGTGAGAGTCATCGCAGCCAGCTGCTTCTCCCGGGTCGCCGCATCTTCGCTGAGCAGCAGCGCATAGATCATCGAGACCGCGCCCGCAGTCTCTCGCGCCGCTGTGCGGGCGAACTCGGGAATGGCGGCGAGCGCGGCTCCGACCGTGGCCAGATGTGGCAGGCCAGGGGCTGCGGCGACTTTGGGCGAGGCAGCAGTCGCCGGAGATGGCCCGATTTCCTTTACCCGGGAAGGATCGAAGCCGGGATTGATCGCGCGGATGCGATCCTCGATCGGCGGATGCGTGGCGAACCAATCGACAAAAGACTTTCGCAGCCCATTTCCAAAGAACATGTGTGCAGCCTCGTCGGCGCGCGACGTTTCCAGACGGGAACCCACCTGCCCGATCTTCCAGAGCGCGCCTGCGATGCCATCCGGATTCCGCGTGAACTGGACTGCCGAAGCATCGGCGAGGAATTCCCGCTGGCGGCTCACGGCGGCCTTGATGAGCTTCGCAAAAAACACGCCGATTCCGCCGACCAGGAAGAGAGCCGCGCCGAGGAGGAACAATGGGATCTGCGAGTTCTTCCCGTCGCGATCGTCTGTCCGCACGGTGCCGCCCCATTCGAAGACGATGCGTCCCAGGATCGCGAGCAGCATGATGCCGGTGAGCACCCCGATGAGGCGAATGTTGAGCCGCATGTCGCCGTTGAGGATGTGGCTGAACTCGTGCGCGATCACGCCCTGGAGCTCGTCGCGCGAAAGCCGATCGAGCGTGCCGCGAGTCACGGCGACCGCCGCATCGCCTGGGGTGTTTCCCGCAGCGAAGGCGTTGATCGAGTTTTCGTTATCGAGCACATAGATATCCGGCACCGGCACGCTCGATGCGAGGGCCATCTCCTCGACGACGTTCCGGAACTGGATCTCCCGCAGATCGGTGGGATGCGGCGAGAGTTTCCTCCCGCCGAGCATCTGGGCGACCACACCGCCTCCCTGCGAGAGTTCCGCGACCCGATAGGTCGCGCCGAGCGCCACCACGACGATCACGCCGCCGGAGATGAGACCGAGCATCCGCCAATCGGTGAGCGGATCATGGAGAATGAGCGCCGCCAGGATGTGCAGCGTCGCGATGATGCCCACTACAGCGAGGATGAAATAGACGATGAGCCACCGGGTCTTCTGGTGAGCACGGGCCTGGCTTTCGAAGAAATCCATGTTTGCGGGGGCGATTAGGGTGCGGCGGGCGCGGCGGGAGTGGACGACGGAGTTGCAGCCGGGGCGGGCATGGGGGTCGGCATGGCAGGCGGATGCGCCAGGAAGTTGGCGACAGCTTGCTGCGCGGCATCTGCACCGGGGCCGAACCACACGAGATGGCCCGCGCCCTTCACGAGCAGTATCTGTGCACTGGCGGCCTTTTCGGTAATCACGCCCGGGTCCACCCAGGCGCCGCCTGCATCGGCGTCGCCTTTCACGATCAGGATCGGGGACAGGATCTTTTCGTACGATACAGGCTCGAGGGCGCGGACGAGGAGGAGATCGTTGCGGGTGCCCGTTTCCCGGGGGCTGAGCGGAGCCTGCGTCTCGATGAGGTTGCGGAAAAACTCGAGCTGCTCAGGATGGCCCAGCACGTAATCGACGATCTTCTCTCGCTCGGCGGGTTTGAGCGTCGTATCGACGGCCAGGACGGCATTCAGCATCCAGCGCGGGTCGCGCTTCGCCTGCTCGACGAAAACCCACGACCCCATGTCGCCGGTCGCGCCGGAGAGTGCGGCCTCGGCCAGCAGGGGACTCTGCGTCCGCGGGTCGCAGGCATACTGTTTCGTTACTGGGGAAATCAGCACCAGCGCATTCGTCCGATCGGGATGCCGGATCGCGAAACGCGCCGCCACCTGCGCGCCGGTCGAGAATCCCAGTACGCTCGCTGTCTTGATGCCGAGCTTGTCCAGCAGATCGGCGAGCGCATCCGCCTGCTCGTCGAAGAGCATCCCGCTCGTGAGAGGGGTGCGGAGAAATCCCGGTCGTGACGGCGCGATCACGCGAAAGCCTTCTTTGGCGAGGCCCTCGCCGAGCAGCAGCGCCTGGTCATATCCGCCGGGAGCCCCATGGCAGATCAGCACCGCCGGCCCCTTGCCGCTCTCGGCATACTCGATCGATCCGGCTGCCGTCTGGACGACGGTGCTTCCGCCATTCAGGCGGGCAAGCTTCCGCTCCTTCCAACGCTCGAACTTCATTGCCTCCAGGCAGCATGCCAGCAGCACAAGCACGAAAAGGACAAACAGAGCGCGTCCAAGCCAGCGGAGGAAGATGAGCATCAAGTGAATCCTTAGCGCGGCGCGGGAGTAGGCTCAATGCCCAAGCGTGAAGTGGCGCCGTGAAGTCCAGTTGCCATCACCCATATAGGCCTCGCCCTCTTGTGGCCTCTTTGTGAAAGGAAATCGCATGCTCCTCGGAGTGTTTTTCGCAATGTTCGCTCTCCTTTCATCTGCGGGAGCCAGAGCATTTAAAGATTTCTCGGAATTTCGTGGTCACGTGAAGGAATGCTCACGCCGATCGCCATCAATGTGCCCCTGCTGGTTCGGATATCGTCAGCGGGATCGTTCCAAAGCACTCGATCCGATACGTTCAATATCTCCGGCTCCGCGACGGCATCTCGAAGGAGGGCTCTCACTGTCGATATGCTGACTTCTACTCCTTGCCTTAGTGGCGCTGAGAAGGAGTGGGGGCACACGGATTTGAACCGAGAACCAACCAGTTATGAGCCGGCTGCTCTAACCATTGAGCTATACCCCCGAATGATCAGCCGCAGTCGTAGCTCAAATCACGGCTCTCCGCCAGTCTCGAGGCGCGATTCGAAAAATTCCGCGGCGCGCTCAATGGCGTCGCGTTCCGCACGGGCACCGAACGAATGGCCCTCTCCGGGGTAGAGGACACTCTCGACCACGGCCCCGGCACGCAGGCCCATTTGGACCAGGGCGGTCGCCCGATCGGGTGGCACCTTCGCATCATGCTGGCCATGGAGCACCAGCATCGCGGGCAAGTGGGCCGGAGTCAGTGCCTCATGCTCGAGCGAGAGTCCACCACACATCACCGCCACGGCGCCGATGCCATCGACCTCCTGGGCGATGCTCACGGCGAGACAGCCGCCGAAGGAATAACCCATCACTCCGACGGGCATTCCATGCTTGCTCGAATAATGCTCAGCGATTTCCACGAGGGCTTCCTTCCACTCACCGGCGTGCTCGGCAGTATTGGCATGCGTGGCGAAGAAGGTCCCGGTGACATTGAAATAATGCACGACACAGGCATGGAACCCATGCGCTGCCATGCGTCTGGCCGCGCGTCGCATAAGGCCGCCGTCGCCCAGCAAGCCGCCGACACCATGCAAAAGGAGTACCGCCTCGTTTCGGCTCAACCCCTGCGGCTCGAACATATCCACATGCACGTCGTGATCGTGCACGCGGAGGCGGTCCACCGCATGGCGCGGGACCAGGCGCGAGTGTTCCAATGATGGCGTGGCTTTCCCCGGTGAGAACGGCAGGAGAGTCGCCAGTCTCGTTCGATCAATCATACTTCCCGTGCTCCTCTTTTGTATAACGGACGAGCACCTCCTCTTATTCGGTTCCAATATCCACCTGGAGTGCCCGTTGTGCAAATCGCGGACTTTCCACTGTGCCGTTGCCAGCGCCTGTGGTTAATTCCACCCGCATATGCGTATTCTTTCCGGTATCCAGCCCTCGGGTAAGCTGCACCTTGGGAACTACTTCGGGATGATGCGCCCCGCGATCGAGCTGCAGGAGAAGGGTGAGGCGTTTTATTTCATCGCCGATCTGCACGCCCTCACCACCGTGCGCGAGGCCGACGCCCTGCGTTCGCACTCTCGGGAGCTGGCCATCGATTTCCTCGCCTGCGGCCTCGATCCGAAGCGCGCCTGTTTCTTCCGTCAGTCCGACGTCCCGAGTGTGACGGAGCTGGCCTGGATCCTGAGCACGGTCACTCCCATGGGCCTGCTCGAGCGCTGCCACTCGTACAAGGACAAGATGGCTCGCGGATTCGCCGCCTCGCACGGTCTGTTTGCCTACCCAGTGCTCATGGCCGCGGACATCCTCATCTACGACAGCGACCTCGTGCCCGTGGGCAAGGATCAGAAGCAGCACCTCGAGGTCACGCGCGACATCGCCATCAAAATCAACGAGCTCTACGGCGAGGTCTTCAAGCTGCCCGCGCCAAGCATCCGCGAGGAGACCGCGCTCGTCCCCGGTCTCGACGGGGCAAAGATGAGCAAGAGCTACAACAATACGATCGAGATCTTCGAGGACGAGAAGCCACTTCGGAAAAAGATCATGTCCATTCAGACGGACTCCACCCCCGTCGAGGCTCCGAAACCCACCGACGACTCCGCCATCCTGGGCCTCTACAAGCTCGTCGCATCAGAGGCGGACTACGCGGCGATGGTCGAGAAATTCCAAGCAGGCGGCACTGGCTACGGCGACTTCAAGAAGACGCTCTTCGCAGCGGTATGGGAGTATTTCGCTCCCATGCGCGCCCGCCGGGCCGAGATCGCTGCTGACCCCGGCTACGTGGACGGCGTGCTCCGCGAAGGCGCCGCAAAGGCCAATGCCATCGCCAGCGACGTGATGACTCGCGTGCGCCGGGCCGTGGGCCTGGCGTAAAGGTTCGGCGCGTCAGGCATCGCTCCGATTCCGCAGAGCAGCGGAATCGGGAGTTGACCTGGTGCCGGCACTCCGCCAGATCGAGCCAACGCATGAATCCGATGAGCTCGATCCTTCTTTCTCCGCTGCAGGCAGGGGCCTTTCACCTTCGCAATCGCATCGTGATGGCGCCGCTCACGCGGTGCCGCGCAGGTGCGAAGCGCGTGCCGAATGCGCTCATGGCGGAATATTACCGTCAGCGGGCATCGGCTGGTCTCATTTTGAGCGAGGCGACGAGTGTGGATCCGATGGGCGTCGGCTATCCCGACACGCCGGGCATTTGGTCCGACGAACAGAGTGCCGGATGGAAGCTTGTCACCGACGCGGTGCATGCGGAGGGCGGCACCATCCTGCTCCAGCTCTGGCATGTCGGCCGCATCTCCGATCCCTCCTATCTCGGTGGGCAATTGCCCGTCGCCCCGAGCGCGATCGCTCCGGCCGGGCATCCCAGTTTGATTCGCCCCATGCGCCCATACGTCACCCCGCGAGCCCTCGATCTCGATGAGATCCCCGGGATCGTCGCGGCCTACCGGCGCGGCGCCGAGAATGCGCAGCGCGCGGGATTCGACGGCATCGAGATCCACGGAGCGAATGGTTATCTGCTCGATCAATTTCTCCAGTCCCGCAGCAACCATCGCACCGACGACTACGGCGGCCCGGTCGAGAATCGTGCCCGCCTCATGCTCGAAGTCGTGGACCAGGCGATCTCCGTCTGGGGTGCCGATCGCGTCGGCATGCATCTCGCCCCGCGCGGGGACAGCCAGGACATGGGGGATGACAATCCGCCGGAGACTTTCGGCTATGTTGCCCGCGAACTCGGGCGGCGGCGGATCGCGTTCCTCTGCGCCCGCGAGTATCACGACGGCACGGAGCTCGGTCCGTGGCTCAAGCAGGAGTTCGGCGGCACCTTCATTGCGAACGAGCGCTTCTCTCTCGAGAGCGCCGAGGCCGCCGTCGAGGCAGGCAAGGCGGATGCCGTCGCATGGGGGCGGCTTTTCATTGCGAATCCCGACCTGCCCACGCGGTTTGCGACCGGGTCACCGCTTAACGAGCCGCAGCCAGAGACCTTCTATGCGGAGGGTGAGCCGGGATACACCGACTACCCGTCGCTGAGCGCGATCTCCTGAGTTCAGATCCAGCCAATTGTATTCCGAATTTAGTACCGTCCCATAGCTCCCATCGCTCGATTGCCGGAATCGGGAAGCGCATCGCATTTTCCGAGCAAAATCCCATGAGCTGGGCTTGTGCGATCCGGCGGTTCCCGACAGCATTCGCCCCATGCGTGCCCCGATCCCTGTCCTCTCCGGCCTGTTTGCCCTGGCTCTATGCTCCGCGGCCGTGCATGCCGCACCGACCGAGGATCAAAAGTTCCAGGACCTTTGTACGAAGATCTGGAATTGGGATATGCATGAATATCCCGAGTGGGCGACGTCGGAGGGAAAGCGCGAGGGGCTCGATCGTTGGACCGATGAGTCGCAGGAGGCCATTGATCGGAGGAATGCGCAGACGCGGGAATTTCTCACCGAGATCAAAGCCATCGATCCCACGAAGCTGAGTGACAAGTGGCGCACGGACTACGCGCTGTTATTGAAGGACTACAGCGAGAGCGTGGAGTGGCAGAGGTTTCCGGACGAGGACCTCGCCCTCAATCAAATGGGAGGCGTGCACCAAGCCATCGCCGATCTCATGCAGGAAGTACCCGCGGATCGTCCCGAAGATCTCGATGCGGTGCTCGCGAGACTGCGAGCCGTGCCGACGCTCGTGGACCAGAATATCGCGCTGCTCCAGCGCGGGCTGAAGGCGGGCGTGACCGTTCCACGCATCACGCTCATCACCGTGCCCGCGCAGCTGGACGCCCTCATCAATGACGAGTCGATCAAGACGAATCCCATCCTCGCGCCATTCCGGAAGGATTCCTCGATGCTCACGCCCGAGCAGAAGGAGACCTATCGGAAGGAGGCCCTCGATGTCATGCACTCGACGGTGCTACCGGCGCTGCGGAAGTACCGCGACTTTGTAAATAAAACGTACATTCCCGGCGCGCGCACCACGATCGGACTCTCCGCCCTGCCCGATGGCGAGGCCTGGTACGCACTCGAGGTGCGTTCGCAGACGACTACGAACCTCACGCCGCAGGAGATTCACGCTCTTGGAGAAAAAGAAGTCGCGCGTCTGGAAGGAGAAATGGCCGACTTGCGGAAGCAGATCGGCTTCCAGGGCACGAAGGAGGAGTTCAACCATTTCCTCCGCAGCGACGCCCGGTTCTTCTACAAGACGTCCGACGAACTGCTCGCCGGCTATCGGGATATCTGCAAGCGCATCGACCCCGAGCTACCCCGACTCTTCGGGAAGTTGCCGAGGCTCCCTTACGGCGTGCGCGGAGTGCCCGACTATGTTGCCGAGGCCAAGCCGACCGCCTATTACGAGCCGGGTTCGACCGATGCCGGCCGCGCGGGGTATTTTTACGCGAATACGTCGCATCTCAATCAGCGGCCGAAATGGGAGATGGAAGTGCTCGCGCTGCACGAGGCGGTGCCGGGCCATCACCTCCAGATCTCGCTTGCCCAGGAGCTCAATGAAAAGCCGCAGTTGCTTCGCGAGCGATCATACACCGCCTTCGTCGAGGGTTGGGCATTTTATTGCGAGGGGCTCGGCAAGGACGTCGGCCTCTATACCGACCCCTACTCGCAGTACGGGCATCTCATGTACGAGATGTGGCGCGCCGTCCGCCTGGTCGTTGATACCGGCATTCATGCGCAGGGATGGACGCGTGAGCAGGCGATCGATTACTTCCGCCAGCACACCGCCATGAGCGACGAGAACATCAAGGTCGAGGTCGATCGCTACATCGTCTGGCCCGGCCAGGCGCTCGCCTACAAGATCGGGCAGTCGAAGATCCTCGAGCTGCGACACAAGGCAGAGGCCGCGCTCGGCACGAAGTTCGACATCCGCGCCTTCCACGACGTCGTCCTCGGTTCCGGCGCCGTGCCCCTCGACGTGCTCGAGCAGCATGTGGACGACTGGATCGCCAGCCAGACCAAGGCCGCCAGCACGCCGACACCCTCGCCGACACCGTAAGTCGAGGTCGGGTGGCGCAAGGCGGGCAGCACCCCTAGGGCCTGTAGCGGCGGTCCCGCGACTGCGGGACCGTCGGTGGATTTTTTTCCGAAGGAGAACTGGCTTTGGCTTGGAGAAGTCCGACGGTTCCGCAGTCGCGGGACCGCCGCTATAGTATTTCCGTATGTGAGCCCGTCGCCGGCCAATGCCGATTTCGATTTGCCCGCGTGGGAACTCGCTCTAGCGTGGAGAGATGAACTCGGTCTGGCCGATCATCGAAAATCCGTTCACATGGGGTCTCGCACTGGGGCTGCTCGTCGCAGGATTCATTTTCAAGAGTGCGCTCACCGCGCGCGGGCATTTCCGGCGTGAGATCGCGCGCATCAAGGGCGAGAACGACCAGCTCCAGAAGCACATCCACACCCATCTCAAGATCACGGCCTCCGGCAGTGAGCGACTGGAGAAGGAAATCACTGCCCTCAAGGAGCAGAATGAGAATCTGCGCGTGAACCTCGCCTCGGTGCAGCAGAGGCCCGGCCGCGCCGAGGCCCGTCAGCTCCAGGCCTACGAAGCTGCCATCGCCCGCATGCGCGAGCAGGCCCCCGGCTTCGCCCAGGCGTGGGAGCGCGCGCTGCGCGAGTCCACCGCCGAGATCGAAGCCGCCGAGAGCGGTCTCGCCCGCCTCGTGCGCAAGGTGCTCCCCGGCATGGGCGCCGGCAGCGCCCCGGCCGAGACGACACCGCTCATCCCGCCTGGCGAGTCCGCGAAGTCGTAAATGAACCGCGCCGGAGCCATGCGCACCATTGTGGTCGCGCTCGGTTTTTTCTTCACGGCAGCCATTTTCCCAGCCCAATGGGCGGGGCGCGACGCAGCCGCTTGGGAAAGGGGCGACCTTTCCACCCAGCTTTCCCTGGCTCGCACGGTCCTGCGCCAAACGAGCGGTTCGCTCAAATCCACTGATTTTCTGACGGGCAGCGATCTTTTCTCCGGAGAATGGCTTTTTGGCACCTATCTCATGGCGGGCATCGGATTCTGCCAGATCGCGATCGAGCATCCGGAGACTCGGCCGGAACTTCTCCCGGGAATCGCGCGCTGCGTGCATGTACTGCTTACGCCCGAGGTGAGGACTTTCGACCGCGACGCATGGCGCGAGGATGCGCTGGACACTCTCGATGGGCCGCATGGTCACGCCGCGTACCTGGGCTATCTCAATCTGCTGCTGGCGCTTTACGAGCAAGTCGATCCCGGGAACGAGTTTGTGCCGCTGCACAACCACATTACCTCGGCACTGTATCGCCGTATGCAGGCATCTCCGAACGGCCTTATAGAGACCTACCCGACCGAGTGGTATCCCATGGACAATGCGCCCGTCCTCGCTTCGCTCGCATTGTCTCCCCGGCTGGTGGATGCCGCCGCTGTCGACGCACTTGTTGCCCGCTATCGCCAGCGATGCATCGATTCGCGGACAGGATTGCTGGTTCAAGCCCTGGGGCCGGATGGTGTCGCGGTCGATGAGCCGCGCGGCTCCGGCTCCGCGCTTGCGAGTTTTTTCTTCATTCACGGCATTCCCGCTCTGGCCGACGATCTCTACGCGGCCATCCGCCGTGAGCTGGCGGTGAATGCCGCGGGCTTCGGCGGCATTCACGAATACCCGCATGGCAATTCCGGCGGGGGCGATATCGACTCGGGTCCCGTGATCTTAGGATTCGGAGCCAGCGCCACGGGCTTCTCAATAGGTCCCGCCCGATTCGAGCGAGACTCGGCATGGTTTCGCCGGCTGTTTGCCACGGCATGGTTTGCTGGAGCACCGCTGAAGAACGGACATCAGATCAACTTTCTTTCCGCCGGTCCGCTTGGGAACGCGATCCTGCTGGCCATGCTCACTGCTCCACAAAAGGGGAAGCCATGAGACGCGTCTTTCATATGAGGCTTCGCTTCCTGGCCGAGTGCGTCGCGCTCCTGGCACTCCATCTCCTGTTGCTGCATCTTCTGGCGACGACCCATGTGATGGAAAAGTTCATGGCGGCGCAATTCGGAAGGGCGGACTTTGCGCTGATCACCGCGTTTATCATCAGCCGGTTCATAGCTTATTTCATCGTGCCGGCGGCACTCGTCGCATTTGTGATCACCGTGCTCCTGAGGCGCTCGCGTTGAAATCCGCTCGTGTCGGCAATGCATTCCGGGTGCGAAGCTGAGCCGCAGGCGGCGTATTCCGTCACGCTCATTAGCCGGTATAATTGTAAGAGACTTGCCTTTTGATGCCTCCGATTCAGGCAAATGCCCGCGCGACACTTGGCCGCACTCTTCGAAAATCCGGTAGGAATTCTTAAGTGGAGTGGGTAGCGTTTAGCGCATGGCTTTACGTCATCTCCTTCTTCTTGCATTCCTGTTCTGCGGGCTGTCTGCCAAGGCTTCCACCTCCCCGCTCTTTCAATACGCAGGTGAATACCACGGCGTGCTGGTGGCCGTGACGCGTGCGCTGCCTGCCGGGAAGAATGTACGCAAGACCGTGCCGATCACCTCGGCGGAGTTCAAAGCAGCGCCTCACAAAGTGCAGGGCGGCCTCGAGCTGATCCACGGAAACATTCGCGAGCATCTTTCCTTCCGACACACGGCATTCGAATACAACAGGACGCAGAACGGCTCCACGGTCACCCTCGACGGGACGGCGAGAATCCGCCGCTCCAGCGTGGCCTACTCGGCCACCGCACCCGACGGGACCGCCACGGCCGGCTTCCTCGAGTATTTCTCGGGAGGGCTGAAGGTGATCGTCACCTACCGCACGGCCGCCCGCCTCGAGACGCTCACCTATTTCCTGTACCGGAACGCCGAGTAACCGGATGGCCGAAACGGACCCGATCGAGTGGTAGTGAGGTTCCCGATTTGGGAACTTTTTCCTTGAGTCTCGCCCTAAATCCGCCAGTATTCCAATGAGGGTCATTGCTCGAAAAGCGCTCCGCGATTTTTACGAAGCCCATGCCGATGCCAAATTGCCGCTCGAAGCATGGTTTCACGAAACCGAGGCGGCATCCTGGGCGGGACCTCGAGACATCAAGCACCGCTACCCGTCCGCTGACGTCCTGCCCGGCAACCGGATAGTCTTCAACATCAAAGGCAACACTTACCGACTTATCGTAAAGATTCACTACAACACAGGCATCGTTTTCATCCGTTTCGTCGGCACTCACGCCGACTACGACAAGATCGACGCCGCCACTGTCTAATCCGATGAAAGCAAAGATCCTGAAAACCGAAGAGGACTACACGGCAGCACTCGCCAAAGTGGAATCGCTCATGGATGCGAAGCCCGGCTCTGCAAAAGAGGAAGAGCTCGAGCTCTGGTCGCTGCTGGTCGAGCGTTACGAGCAGGAGCATTTCCCGATCGATCTACCCGATCCCATAGAGGCCATTAAGTTCCGGATGGAGCAGGAGGGGCTGCGCCAGAAAGACTTGGCCAAAGTGCTGCCGGGGAAAAACCGGGTCTCGGAAATCCTCCACCGCAAACGCCCCCTTAGCTTGGGCATGATTCGTTCCCTCCACAAGGAACTCCACATCCCCGCCGGGGTGCTCATCGGCGTCCCAATGCACGAAGAGACCGTCTGAATTTCCGCAAGAGGCTGGTCGGAGAGCAAAACTTCGCTCGCTCGACAGCGCCTTCTCCACGGGATAAGGGGAAGGCAATCATGCCAGACGGAGCGAGGCCTGAATTTCCGCGAGAGGTCGGTGATATCCAGACCGCCGTCGTGGCTCTCGTCGATCGACTGGCGCCGGTCATTCCGGTCTCGGAGCAGCCCGGTCTTGCCCGGGAAATCGCCGCGCTGATCGCCAGCCGGCCCAGCACCATGGCGAACAACATGTTCATCCGCCAAAGCATCATTCGCCATGGCGTCGCCTCGCAGGACGATGTTGCCGAGGGTTTGGCGGCCTGGGTCACGGCTCTCTTCGACTTGGGCAATCTTCAATATGATCGACAGAGAGCGCTGCAAACCGGAGTCCTCCTGCCGGAGGAAGATGTCGACCGCCTCGCGCGAGCGATTTCCGCATCGAGCAACGGGTGCATTCTCGCCGTGCCGCACACGGGGAGCCTGGAGCTGTTCGCCGCGCATCTCATCGATCGCGGCTTTCACGTCGATTTCGTTTACACGATCGGCAAATCTCCCACGCCCACGGAGAAATGGCTCTACCGGGGACGAAATGCCACGGGCGCCATGGGAATTCGGTTTGGCGAGAGGAATACCGGACACGCCATCTCGGATGTTCTTCGGGAGAAGGGCGTCGTCATCATGGTCGTGGATGTTTATCCGAGCGACGTCTACCGGGGCACGCAGGTGCGCATTTTCGACGGCGACTTCAACTACCCGCCCGGGCCGGCGCGGTTCGCGCACACCGGCACGCTCGTCCTACCGGGATACGTATCCCGCAGGAGCGGGGAGGGCATCTCGATGACCATCCTCGATCCGATCGACTATCCCGCGGAACTGCCTGTGCGGGAGGCGGCCCCGAAGTTCACGCAGAGGCTCGCCACATCGATCGAGCAGTTTACCGCGCAGCGACCCGAGGCCTACTGGCTCTGGCACCCGATCCCGAACGATCCGTATCTTGCAATGGCTCGCAAGCAGCGGGTGGATCTGCTGAGCGCCCTCGCCGCGAGGCCGCCCGAGGATGAGGAAACGGCGCTGGCCGTGGAGGAGATGGGCTCGCATCTCGTGGGACGGACCAGACAGGATTTACAGGATTAAGAGGATTGGCCTGCCGTAGAAGCTCGTTCCAGCGGTGCGTGGCTGAGTGAGGGAATAGTCGGCGCTTTCATCGAAAACGCCCTACCAGGCAGACGATGTTCGCCCGCGGGCGAATGCAGGCGCATTCATCGGCTTCATTCGTTATCCGCGCGTCAGCGCATCGTTCCATTCGGTAGGGCGTTTTCGATGAAAGCGCCGTAGATTCCTCGTTCCCATCCCGCAGGGAATCCCTCGGCGAAAATCTGTGGAATCTGCAGATGAACCTCGGAGTGGATTATTTCATCAACTTGGCTCGATCCATCCGGTAGAATCCGCGATGCAATCGGCACACTCATGAACAGACAGCTCGTCGTGATCTATGCCACGATCGCGATCGAAGCGGCAGGCGTCGCCATCCTCATGCCGATTCTGCCGGATCTGATCCGAGCCATGCCTCGGGCGCACGACGTTCCCTTGGTATTCGGGGCCATGCTGGCGGTGTATGCGCTCATGCAGTTCGTCTTCGCGCCCGCGCTCGGAATGGTGTCCGATCGTCATGGCCGCAAGCCGATGCTTCTTCTGTCCCTCGCGGGTTCCGTCACGAGCTTTCTGCTCGTGGCGTACGCGTCGAACGTGTGGTTGCTGTTCATCGGCCGTGCGATTGCCGGACTCACCGCGGTGACACCCGCCGTCGCCACGGCCTACCTCGCCGACATCACGCCCCAGGCCGAGCGGGCAGGCCGCTTCGGCACCTTCCAGGCCTGCTACGGCGTCGGGTTCTGCATCGGGCCATTCCTTGGCGGCGTGCTCGGCGACATTTCCCTCCGCGATCCCTGCCTCGCCGCCGCGGGGCTGTGTGGCTTGAACCTGCTCGCCATCTTCTTTTTCCTGCCCGAGTCGCATCAGGCCGAGCGTGGCAGCGCCATCGATTGGCGGAGCCTGAATCCACTCGCCTCGCTACGGTGGGCATTCACGATCCGCGCGCTGCTTCCGCTGCTTTTCGTTTTCGTGCTCATGTGCCTTGTCGGCCAGACCTACGGCACGGCCTGGGTTCTCTTTGCCCGCGACCGCTTCCAATGGTCCGCCACCGAGATCGGCCTCTCCCTCGGTGTGTTCGGCGCGCTGGTCGCCGTGGCGCAGACCTTCGCCGTTCAGCCGCTCATCCGGCGACTCGGCGAACGCGGCACCCTGCTGCTCGGGATCGCCTGCGAGGCCGTCGCACTGCTCATCCTCGCCTTCGCGCAAACGGGGTGGATCGCATTCGCAATCATTCCGCTGGTCGCCTTCGGCGGCATCGGTCTGCCGGCATTGAAATCGCTGCAGACACAGGCCGTCGATGGGGAACATCAGGGGCAGCTGCAAGGTGTCGCCGCCAGCCTCGCAAGTCTCTCCATCATTTTCGGCGCGCCGCTATTTAGCTGGATCTACGAACTCTCGCAGCCGGTCTGGAATGGCTTCGTGTGGATCGCCGGCATGGCGATCTATGCATTCGCCATCCCGCTCCTGTTCGCCATCGCCAAACGGTCGGCTGAAGGAAGCCCGGGCAAATAACGGAGAGGTCATCAGGAGGCCTCCGCGTCACTGCGGGAGACCCATGGCCATGATAAGACCAACGCTTCGCCGTTTTGCACGGTATGCCGGCAGCGACGATCGCGGACCAATCGAGCGCGCGTGCTCAGTGTTCCAGCAGTCGCTCCAGGGCATCCGGTTTGTCGTGAACTCCCAGGCGATCCACGATGGTTGCACTAGCTTCGTTCAGGCCCAGCACCTCCACCGGGACTCCATTTTTACGAAACTTGAGGACGACCTTATCGAGAGCTCCTACGGCGGTGAGGTCCCAGAAATGAGCGTGGCTCACGTCGATACGGACGTGGCCCGGAGTCTCGCGGAGGTCGAAGCCCGCGACGAACGACTGGGCTGAGGCAAAGAAGACCTGCCCTTTCACCAGGTAGGTCCGCGTGGAGGTCTCCGCATCGAGGGAGCTAGTGACTCGGATCACCTGGGCCACCTTTCTGGCGAAAGAGAGGGCGCTCAACAGGACGCCGACGCCGACACCGAGCGCGAGATTATGAGTCCAGACGACGATGACGACGGTCGAGATCATTACCACGCTTGCGCTCTTCGTATGGACGGTGAGATTGCGGAACGAGGCCCAGTTGAAGGTGCCGATGGATACCATGATCATGACCGCGACAAGTGCGGGCATGGGAATCTGTCTCACCCAGGGATTGAAGAGAACGAGCAGGATGAGCAAGGCGACGCCCGCTGTAAACGTGGACAAGCGCGCGCGCCCGCCGGAGCGGACGTTGATGACCGACTGGCCGATCATTGCGCACCCGGCCATGCCACCGAAGAGACCGGAGACGAAATTGGCCACGCCCTGTCCCACCGACTCCCGGTTTTTGTCGCTGGGTGTATCGGTCATGTCGTCCACGATCTGAGCGGTCAGCAGAGACTCCAGAAGACCCACCGCCGCGATCGATAGCGAGTAAGGAAGGACGATCCAGAAGGTCTCCAGATTGAGCGGCACTTGGGGCCAGAGGAAGACCGGCAGGGTCGACGGCAGATCGCCGAGATCACCCACATGGCGAACGTCCAGTTTCCAGACGATGGAGACGATGGTCAGCACGATGATAGCGACCAACGGCGACGGCACCGCCGTCGTGATGCGCGGGAAGAGGTAGATGATGACGAGGCCCGCAGCGACCATGGCGTAAACCGTGACTCCCGCCCCGTGAAACTCTCGCAACTGGGCCATAAAAATGAGAATGGCCAGGGCGTTCACGAATCCCGTCATCACGGACCGCGACACGAAGCGCATGAGCGCGCCGATTCTGGCCCAGCCGGCGATGACTTGAAAAACGCCCGTGAGCAGCGTCGCCGCAAGCAGGTATTGCAGCCCATGCTCCTTCACGAGAGTGACCATCAGGAGAGCGGTGGAGGCTGTTGCCGCCGAGATCATGGCCGGCCGTCCCCCGAAGATCGAAATCGTGACCGCGATACAAAACGAGGCATAGAGCCCGACCTTGGGATCGACACCTGCGATAATGGAAAAAGCAATGGCTTCGGGGATCAAAGCCATCGCAACCACAAGACCCGCGAGGACATCGGCGCGCGCATTGGAAAGCCACTGGGACGAAAAATTTTTGAAGGACATGGGAAAGTGCCGCGACACGATGCCTCGCGGGAGGGCTGGAAGATTGCGAAATCGGAGCAATCCGCTCCGGTGGTGGAACGGCCGCGCAAATGCGCAGGCCTGCTCAACCAGATTATGGTGGAGTGATCCAGAGAAGCGGGACTGGAACGGTGAGTGGCAAGCGCTCGGGGATACGTTCGTTTACGGATTCCCGCAACACTAACCTACAAATTTCGCATCTCTGGGCCGGGAAATTTGCGTCCCCCGCGAGGTCGTTGAGGGGACAAGCCATCCCAGCGGCAAGAGCCGTGGAGCTGCTCGACCCCTGAAACGAAAAGAGCAAAAAATCGCCGCTTCGTTTCAGGCCCCTTCCCAGAGATAACAGAGTAAATCTGCCGGAATTTCGGTTCGTTTCATCGTTTCTGTGTATAGGCGTGAAACGGTGAAACGAAATTCGTGAGCGCCAAATGGGGGCGCCTTTTCAGACAGGAGAGGAGTTGCTCATCTGCTTTACTATATTGATTCTCCTTTACCTATGAGTAGTGTATTCTGACGTAAAGAGAGAGCCATGACCTTTTCCACGATTTCGCCCAAGAACCAGACCACATTGAACGCCCGCTTCTTGAAATCCTTGGGCCTTCATCCTGGCATGCGGCTGAAGCAATGGGTCCAGGACGGCAAAATCATTCTGGAGCCTGTGGAGGATGTTTCCTCGGCATTCGGAGCGCTCACCCCCCGGCGGAAGTTCATCTCCATCGATGAGGAAACCGCCGCCATGGAGCGGGCAGTCGCTGGCGAGTCTGCGGGAGAGACGCGATGAGCCGACCAGTCCCCGCCTATCTCGTCGATACGAACATTCTCCTGCGCTATCTCACGAACGACGAGCCGAGTCTCGCCGCCGCCGCGAAGCGCCTCTTCGAGCGGCTCAAATCGGGGGAAGTGGCTCTCCACATTCCATTCATCACTGTGGCGGAGACGATCTTTACCCTCCAGTCCTACTACGGCATCGATCGGGCCGATATCGGCCGCGAACTCCTCAAAGTCCTGAACGCGCGGGGCGTCATCCTCACCTGTCCCGCATGGGTGTTCGATGCTGTGGACGAATACCGCACGAAGAATGTCTCCTTCGGAGACGCGTGCCTTGCCGCCGAAGCCCGGACGACAGGTTGCGAAATCGCATCCTTCGACAAGGGGCTGAGCAAATTCCCAGGGGTCATCCGGTACGAGCCGAAGTGATTCATGCTGGTGTGAGATCGAATGGGCGGCTGGAGAGTCGCTCGGAGCCATGAAACGAAAAGAGCAAAAGATCAGCGTTTCGTTTCAGGCCTCTTCCCGGAATTAACAGAGTAATTCCGTCGGAATTTCCGTTCGTTTCACCGTTTCAGTGTATAGGCGTGAAACGGTGAAACGAAACGTGCGCGGATCGTGGGCCACCTGAATCCGACGCATGGCTGCCGAGGTGGAAGCCATGATCAGAAGGGGGCTGGTCATCTTGGCATACCAGCGCCCATTCATTCGTTGTCTTCGGCGCTAGGTACGGACGACGATGATCTTGAGGGTAGAGGAAGTCGAGCCATCTGCATTCGTAGCACGAATGGAAATGATATTCCTGCCGGGCTTGAGTTCGGGGGTGACTTTCCAGTGAGTTGTTCCGACGGCTTTAATCCACTTTCCATTGCCGATTTGATAACTCACGCTCGTCGCGGTGGAACTGATTCCCTTGAGGATAACCGTCGCGGTGGGGATATGACGGAAAGATTTCCCGGCCAGATGTATCACGGGGGGCGCGGGAACGTCGGAAATTGGTGTGGGAATGGGAGTTGGGCTGGGAGTTCCGGAAGGTTTAGCGAGGGCGATGCCATAAGCCTCCGTGCCGCCTGCCGAGGTGAATCGGCCTCCGGCGTATAGATTGCCTGAGGTATCGCAGGCTAGGGCATACACCGCGTTGTCCATTACCGAGCCGAGAGAGGTCCAGGAGGAGCCGTCCCACTTGACGATGAAACCTGGAAAATCTTGAAATCCGCCGCCCGCGTATAGATTCCCCGCAGCATCGCATACGAGGGCAGACACATAGCTCTTGATTCCCGAGTCGAGAGGGGTCCAGGAGGAGCCGTCCCACTTGGAGACGGCGGCACTGTTCGAGGAATACGCTCCGCCCGCATAGAGATTGCCTGCGGCATCGATTGCGAGGGCACTGGTCGCTTGAGAGCCGAGAGGGGTCCAGGAGGAGCCGTTCCACTTGGCGACGAAGTATCCGCCCGCGTAGAGACTGCCCGCGGCATCGATAGCGAGGGCGTCCACATAGCCGCTCATTCCGGAGCCAAGGGGGGTCCACGAGGAGCCGTTCCACTTGGCGACGTGATTTGCGAAGCCGCTACCGGCCACGGTGAAGTATCCGCCCGCGTAGACATTCCCCAGAGTATCGACTGCGAGGGCAACCACCGCATCGTTCATTCCAGAGCCTAGGGGACTCCAGGAGGTGCCGTCCCACTTGGCTATGTAATTTGCGGAGCCGCTGCCTGCCATGGTGAAGTGTCCGCCCGCGTAAAGATGGCCACCGGTATCGCAGGCGAGAGCGTCCACTTGGCCGTTCGTTCCGGAGCCAAGAGGCATCCAGAAGATGCCATTCCACTTAACGATGTAATTTGCAGAAATACCGCTCGCCGTCGTGAGATATCCGCCCGCATAGAGGTTGCCCGAAATATCGAATGCAAGGGCAGTGACGATTCCGGCGCCGTAGAGTCCCGAGCCAAGAGAAGCCCAGGATGAGCCATTCCACTTGGCGACCGAATTTAAGGAGCCGTTGTCCACTGTGGTGAAGTATCCGCCTGCATAAAGATTGCCAGCGGCGTCGACTGCCAAAGCAAGCGCCTGATTGCTTAGTCCCGACCCGAGGGGAGCCCAGGAGGAGCCGTTCCACTTGGCGATGTGATTCACGGAGCCGCCACCCGCCGCATTGAAATATCCGCTTGCGTAAAGGTTGCCCGAGGCATCGAAGGTGAGGGCGTTCACTTCACTATTCAGGCCGGAGCCGAGGGGAGTCCAAGAGGAACCGTTCCACTTGGCGACGTAATTCGCGGCACCGCCGCCTGCCGTATAGAAGGCTCCGCCCGCGTAGAGATTGCCGACGGCATCGAAGGCGAGGGCGTCCACCCGACCATTCATTCCAGAGCCGAGGGAAGTCCATGAGGAACCGTTCCACTTGGTAACAGCGTAATTGCCCCCCCAAGTGAAGTCTCCGCCCGCGTAGAGATTGCCAGCGGCATCGACCGCGAGGGACCGCACACGGCCATTCATTCCAGAGCCGAGGGAAGTCCAAGAGGAACCGTTCCACTTAGCGATGTAATTTGCAGAAACGCCGCCCGCCATAGTGAAGCGTCCGCCCGCATATAGATTGCCCGTGGTATCGACTGCGAGGGCGCCGACTTCACTATCCAGCCCCGAGCCGAGAGGAGTCCATGAGGTGCCGTTCCACTTTGCTACGTGATTTGCAGAAACGCCGCCCGCCGTAGTGAAGAGTCCGCTCGCGTAGAGATTGCCGGCGGCATCGACTGTGAGTGCATACACCCAATTGTTCATTCCGGCGCCGAGAGGGGCCCAGGACGAGCCGTTCCATTTGGCGACGCAATTTGCGCGATTGCCGCCTGCCTTGGTGAAGAATCCCCCCGCATAGAGATTGCCAGCCGCATCGAAGGCAAAGGCCCCCACACAGCCGACCTGGAAAATGCCACCTCCAACGGCAACCCAGTTAGCATCGCTGAAGGTCGGGTCGATGCGAACCGGGTAGGTCGCACCGAGGTCGTCCACATGCACCAGCAAGCGATTATCGGCTGATGCCCCCATCTTCGCAGGCAATTTGCGTCCCCTCGCATCGGTCACAAGCAAGCGTGCATAGGCAATCATGCGCTTGCTACCCTCGGGGATGAGATTGGCTCCATAGGAGGCAGATCGCGCCTGGGCTCCAGTGACTTCGAGGTCCACCTCCAAGTCGCCTTTCCCCGGCGGACGCTTCATTATCAGGAAGTCCTGACGCACTCCGTCCATACTCACCATGTATTCCTCGCGCAATCCGGGACGATCGAATGTAGCGCTCTGGTGCGTAGCGGTGACAACGCCCTTTTCTGCAAGGCGAGCGGTTGGAAATCCTTTGTCCTTCCGCGTGATGTCCATCGCCCGCACTCGGAACCGATCGACTTTACCGACATCCTCCTTTGGCGTGGATTCCAGCCATAATCCCTCCGCTGTCGCCTCGCCCTTCAATGCTTGAAAAACCACTCGCAGGTCCGCCCCTTTGGCCGTCGGCGTAATCGAAATGCCATTCCCCGAATAGCGCTTTTGTGCAGCTGCTCCCAACTGATCGAAAGGGATCGCCTTTGCATTTTTTGTTGCCACCGATAGCGCACGATCCTGCTTCGAATCTGCAGATCCGTGGCCCAATGCGCCACCGCCACTAATGATGCCCAAGAGCGAAATGGAACAAAATGATCTAAGGAAATATTTCATACACTTGGGCTATCGCGTCATTAATTCGATCACCCGCGATGGCGACCGCCACTGCCGCAAATATGAAAATCGGGCATATCTTGCATCCACAAAATTGCTGGAAGAGCGACAAGGCCGCGATCCAGTTGATGGATTTCACGCTGGCATGACCTGTTTGTGCGGAATTCAGCCTATTGCGGGACTCTCGACTTCTCAGTCAGCATCGGCGAACAGCCAGCGAGGTACCCCCTAGAAAACGAGGAAGCGAAAATCATGAAGGATTGCCTGGCGGCCCAATCCAGGATGTGAGTATGGGGCCTGCTCGAAAATTCATTTCGAATGGCATCTGCGGCGAGGGAAAATCTACGGCGGTCGACGGCGCGACGCGCCCTACCGACCTAAATGAAAGGCTCGCGCCGGACACCCGGCATTTGCCGGGATCGTTCACTGCGGTAGGGGAGCCGCGCCGCGGGTTCCGTAGCTTCTCATCTTCATCCCGCGTGGCTAGCGCCGGCGCACGGGAATCTGCCTTCCTTTACCGCAGCAATGCAGGGTTTCTACTGAAGGACAACTGTGACTTTCGCCGGGGCTGAGGTGAGGCCGGCTGCATTTACGGCGCGGACGAGGATTTTGTTCGTGCCGGGCGCGAGCCTGGCGACGAACGTCCAGCTTGCGACTCCGCGGGCGGGTTTGTAAGCGGCCCGACCGACTTTCACCTCGACCTTTACGGCATTGGCGGAGGTGCCTTTCAGCGTGAGCTTCGCCTTGGTGACGATGATCTTCTTTTTGCCGGAGACGGTGACGGCGGAAGCGGGAGCTGGCACCGAGTCGGGTTTGAAGGTGGCGACCCAGCCCTCGAGGTTGCCATTATGCGTGCCGGTGCCGACGATCGTCGTGCCATCGGCACTCACACCGTAGGCAATGGCGAGCGTCCAGCCCGAGAGGTCGATCCCCGCGGCGGTGAGCAGCGCGGTGATGGATTGCATGCCATGCGTGGCGTCCCAACGGAAGGCCTCGCCGCCGCCAGAGCTGGCGCTATCACCGACAATCACCGAGCCGTCGGCGGAAACCCCAAGCGCCTCGCTGTTAAAGATGCCGCCCGACAGGTCGCCGATGCCGACCATGCCGCCGGCATTCGTCCATCGGAAGGCTTCGGTGTCGCCGCCACTGGTGAAGCATCGGCCGACAATCACCGTCCCATCTGCGGAGATGGCATTTCCGACGCTCACGCTCCCTCCCGACAGGACACCGATGCTGGTCATGCCGGAGCTGGTCCAACGAAACGCTTCGAAGCCATTGGCATCGTTGCTGGTGCCTGCGACGACGGAGCCGTTTGCAGAGACTCCATTCGCCTCACTGGAAAAGCTGCCGCCCGGCAGATCGCCGAGGCCGACCATGCCGCCGGAGCTGGTCCATCGGAAGGCTTCATTACCATTGGAGCTATTGCTGTCGCCCACGACGACGGAGCCATCGGCGGAAACTCCCAGCGCCGTGCTGGTAAAGGTGCCGCCCGAGAGATCACCCAGACCGACCATGCCGCCCGAACTCGTCCAGCGGAACGCCTCATTTCCGCTGGGGCCGGCACTCTGGCCGACAATCACGGAGCCATCTGCGGAGACTCCATACGCCGCGCTGAAAAAGGTGCCGCCCGAGAGATCGCCGAGGCCGACCATGCCGCCGGAGCTGGTCCAGCGAAAGGCCTCATTGCCGGCGTTGCTATTACTGTAGCCGACCACGACGGAGCCATCGGCGGAGATTGCGCGCGCGTCACTGGAAACGCTGCCGCCGGGCAGGTCGCCGAGGCCCTGGAAGGTCACGGCGGCGCGAGTGGAGAGGACACAAGAGGCCACGCAGATCGCGAGGCAGGCGAAGCGGAACGAGATCTTCATGGCGGGTTCGTTGCGTGGTGATCGCCCGGCCGCCCCCTTCCGGTCGTCTATTTATTCAAAAAACCGACCCCACTCTTCCGAAAGCGGCTGAGGAAAGGGGGCCTCGAGAAGATTTTTGCGCTCTCCGGTAGTTGGACCGCGCAACGGGGCGCCGCTCAATCCATGAAACGAACGCAGCAAAAATCACCGGTTCGTTTCACGGCCACTTCGCCGAAATAACAGAGTAAATCCGCCGGAATTACCGTTCGTTTCACCGTTTCAGTCTATAGGCGTGAAACGATGAAACGAAATTCGTGACGAGAGCCGGACGGCTCCAAGGCGCGGATACCGACTTGGGGATGACCCTTCAGGAAGGGGCATGTGTCAAAATGAAGGACGGACCCCTTCACAAATTCCGCTCCAGGGGGCGGTACTGGATGGCTTCGCCGAGGTACTCGGGCTTGATGGTTGGGGCTCCGGCGCGGTCGGGGATGAGTGCGGCCCCCGTTTGCCGCTTCCTACTGGGTCCGTAGCAGCCGGCGGCGGCGGTGCATGACCAACCCGCCGAGCAGGACCGCGAGGGCCACCCCGGTCACACCCGGCTCGGGCACCGCGCTGACGGAAGTGAGGATGGTATAACCGCTGGTAAAGCTGTAGGCACCCCCCGTCGCCTGACCCGCCGCTGCGCCGGTGGAGTAATAGGCATAGGTGATGCGCCCGGCCAGGACGTCGGCGCTCGTGGCGGTCGTCCACTGGTTATTGTACCAATATTGGAGGCTCCCGGCGGTAACCCACGTGTCGATGGTGGATGCATGGTTACCCGACCATGCGAAATAGCCGCCGTCGACGCGGACGAGGTTTTTGCCGGCGGTGGTGTCGGAGCCGATGCTGAAGGAGCTCGACGACGTGGTGAGCTTGATGAGGGCGCCGTCCTGGACGGTGATCATGTTGTCCGAGGAGCTGCTGGTCCCGACGCTGATGGTCCCGGAAAGCGTCATGGTGGAGTTCGAGCCGGTGGCAATGACGGCGTTGCCTGTGGTGGTCGAAACCGCATTGAAGGCGCCAATGCGAAGGTTATTACCGGTGACGGCACCGCCCGCGGCGACGGTGAGCGTATTGTTCGCACCCGGTCGGCCGAGATCGATACGGTTCGTTCCCGTGTTCCAGAGGGAGCCAACGCCAGTGACGAGGATGGTATTATTGTCGCTGCCGACATCGCCGCCGATCTCAGCGCTGGAGGAGGTGAGGTGGGCGCCGTTCTGAACGGTGAGCGCGTTGAAGCTGCTCGTGCTGGGGGAGGTGACGAGGCCGATGTTCGTGGTGCCGAGGGTGAGGGTGACGTTATTCGCTACGCCGACGATGTATTGAGCCGGGTCGAGCGCGGTGCCGCCTGCGTTCATGCTCGCAGTCACATTGCCATCCGTAGCGATGATGCCGCCATGCAGGGGCGACAGAAGGAGAAGGGTGGCGGCCGGGATGGCGCTGAGAAAGGCAGGCTTCATGCGGGAGAGGGAGAGGTTTATTTTGAAGTATCGGTGGTCAGGCCGGGCGAGGTCATCCCGGCCGGATCATCTTCCGCCCGAGGAGCAAAGAGGGCGCTGGCGCCCGGTTGCTGTCTTCCGGTGGCGGGACAGTAGGGATAACGCTGATAAATTGCCCGAACTATTCCGAACAAAGATTGTATGGCTCCGGAAGCCCCGGCTCATCGCCGACATCTCTTCATCGAAGAGGTCATCGTCGAACGCTGCAAGCGCGGAGCTTCCTCCCAATTTCTCGGGTCTGCTTTGTCGCGAACTCTTCTGCGAAGCGGCAGAACGATAGGTTGAGACAGTCGTCCATGCCCGAAGATGAAAAGAAGGGATCGCAACGAGAACCCCGAACGTGCATCTCGAATCCAGATCGAAAGATTCTTTCCAAGAAGAGTCCGAGGAACACCTGAACAGCGAGAATTAGCATCCGACTCTCATCGGTGCGATCTTGGCCCCATCATCAGTCTTTCTCCTCGGCCTGCTTGATCGCCCGCTTTACCAAGCGCAGGGCTTCGTCCGAGCTGGCATGGCCCAGCACCTTGAATTTTTTGCCTCTCATCCGGTTGTACGAAGCGAAGAAGTGCTCGATCTCGGCGATCGTTTCCCGGGGAATGTCGGACAGGTCTTCGATGCAGGCGTGGCGCCGGGACTTTTGCGCAACGGCAATGAGCCGGTCATTGCGCTCCGGCTTCTCCCCCTTCTCTTTTTGCGAGGCTTTGATCGCTCCTACGATCCGCGCTTTGACAAGACAGCCCGAGAAGGTCGGTCCGTCCATCAATATGAGAACATCCAGGGGATCGCCATCGTCGGCGAGCGTGGAAGGAATAAATCCAAACTCGAATGGAAACTCCACCCCAGCTGGCATCGGAGCTCCCAGCTCGAAGATTTGGTACTTGGGATCGAAGTTGTACTTATTGCGGCTGCCCTTCGGCGTCTCCACAACCACATTGACCTCGCCCTTTTTCTCGCCCCAAGGGGGTAGCATATCCGGCGTCTTCACACGGATAATTCGCATTCCGATTTAAGGTCGACCGTGAGGCGATTCCCTTGTTTCCATGTGCAAGCTGGAAACGAGGAGACGAAACCATGAAGGCGCCCGGAAGAAGGACTTTCATAGGCATCTCGAGTCGCGACGCGTATGACGGCGCTCCCCGTGCGCTCGGACACATTTCCGAATTCTGGATATTTGCGTCGCCGACCATCTTCTCACACCCCGCCTCGGGAAGAACTGGAGCTTCAGACGCCGAAGTAGCTTTCTGCAATACGCTCCAAGGCTTTATGACAGGCTCGCTGAGCGAGGGCGCCGCCGCAATTTGTGGCTGCGACAAAAGAAAATCCCATTTCAGGCACTACGCATACCAGCGCCGTAAACGACCTGTTTGAACCCACATGAATGAGCGTCTCTTTGCCGCGGGCCCATGGCGCCATTTTCGTAACCCATCCGAAGGAATAACCGGCCTCCGAGTGAAGTTTTGCAAGAGTGTCTCGTTTGAAAAAGCTGCTCGAGGTATCTCCCGAAGAATAGCAGTGAGATTCAGCGAATTTCAAAAGATCCCGCATGTTACAATGAACTGTGCCAGCTGGGCCGATTGCAGGGGGATTGTCCGCAAAAGGGCCTGGGCCTATCGGTTCTAGTCGAAGCCATTTCTTCCTTCGATGGCCCCATGGATTGTCCAAAATATCTGGACTGGCGGGAACTCCAAAGCCAGCCGATGCCATCTGAAGGGGCTGAAAAAGATACGTCTTAATAAGTTCCTCCCACGAGGCCCCCTTTATTGTTTCCATCATGGCTCCCGCGATGACGTAACCAATGTTGGAATATTGATATTCACCGACGGGCACGTAAGGAGCCTGCCCAATCACCCAGGCAACAATTCTCCTTCTCTCTTCGGTTGGGGAGTCAGTGGATGTGAAAAGCGGTCTCCACAGATTATCCGGCAAGTGGCCGATCACTCCGCCTTGGTGGCAGAGTAACTGTTGCAGGGTCACGTTTGCCAAATCCGAGTGAACCGACAGATCTTTGAATGTCTCCGCAATGGTGATTTCCCAACGGAGCTCACTTCTTTCCACCAACAAGGCAGCAAGGGAGGACGTCATGGATTTCGTGCATGAGCCAATGTGGAAGGCGTCGAGCTCTCCGATTGAGATATCACTCTTAATTTTACGCACTCCGCACCAGTAATGATGAGAGTCGAGCTCTCCCGCCGCACGGTAAGCGACAGCTAGACTAGGAAGATGGCAGAGCCTAGCGAGCTGTCTCATAAATTTGGGGAAGTTCATCTCTGTACTGCGGTCTGCCGCAGCAGGAGCAGAACTGGAAAGCGCTTGCTGTTCGCGCATCCCAATCACGAAGCACGTCCCGGCAACTGTTAAACTAAGAGCTGCCAAAAGTGATGGTCTACCAATCAGGAAGGTTGATCCCCAAACCGCTCCCCCCAGCATGACGATCATAAGCCAGAGGGTGCTTTTTGAGGGCCTTCGGCCATTCTTCTTGAAAGCTTCTCCTCTAAAATGGGCTCCGAGCACCGTAATGAAAATTCCGCTCATCACCCAAAAGCGATCGCGACATACGAGTGTGGGGATATAGCCGACGCAAATCATCAACCAACCCAGAGCGAGTGTCTTCTCTAGGTTTTTCAAGACGCCCTTTCCATTTTTCCCGGCATTAAATCGAGAATCTCCAATTCAGGAAACTGCATAACCGCAGGACGCGAAAAGGGGGCTGGAGAATATTTTTGCGATTATTTGTTGGGTAGATCGGCCAGCGGCGCACGGCTCAACCAAGGAAACGAAGGCGACAGGCGCTCGAATCTTCGCTTCCAAGCCCTTTCTCGAAATAACAGAGTAAATCTACCGGAAATGCCCGTTCATTTCCTCGTTTCTGTATATAGGCAGGCAACGAGGAAACGAAACTCGTGACGGTGCGAAGGAGGTGGCTTTTCGAGTCGCGGCGTGTGCGGTGGCGGCCAGGCTCGCCACCCTCCACCAAATCTTTCCGCGGAATCTGGGGTTGGAACTTCTCTCTCCCTTACCTCCACAAGTTCCGATCCAGGGTGCGGTACTGGATGGCTTCGGCGAGGTGGTCGGGTTTGATATTCGCGGAGCCGGCCAGGTCGGCGATGGTGCGGGACACTTTCAAGATACGATCGTAGGCGCGGGCGCTGAGCTGGAGGCCGGACATGGCGACGCGGAGCATGTCCTGTCCGGCGGAGTCGAGCTTGCAGTGCTGCTTGAGCTGACCATGGGTCATGCCGGCATTGGCGCGGGTGCGTGTGCCGCCGGAGAATCGGGCGGCCTGCACCTCGCGGGCGGACTCGACGCGCTCGCGGATGGCGGCGGAGGGCTCGGCGGGTTCGTCGCTGCTGAGGTCGCGGTACTCGACGGCGGGCGCCTCGACGTGGATGTCGATGCGATCGAGCAAGGGGCCGGAGATGCGGTTGCGATAATTCTCCACCTCGCGGGGCGAGCAGCGGCACTCGCGCTTCGGATCGCCGAAGTAGCCGCATTTGCAGGGGTTCATCGCGGCGACGAGCATGACGTTCGCCGGGAAGGTGACGGTGCCGACGGCGCGGCTCACGACGACCTTGCGGTCCTCGAGCGGCTGGCGGAGCACCTCGAGCGTGGAGCGCTTGAACTCGGGGAGTTCGTCCAGGAAGAGAACGCCATTGTGAGCGAGGCTTACTTCGCCAGGTGAGGGATTTGCCGAGCCGCCGATGAGACCGACATCCGAGATGGTGTGGTGAGGCGAACGAAATGGGCGCTCGGCGCAAAAGCCATTCCCGCCGAGCTGGCCGCTCACGCTGTGCACCTTCGTGGTCTCGATGGCCTCCTCGAGAGTGATCGAGGGCATGATGGTGGGGATGCGCTTCGAGAGCATCGACTTGCCGCTGCCGGGCGGTCCGATGAGGAGCAGGGCGTGGTTGCCGGCGACGGCGACCTCGATGGCGCGCTTCACCTGCTGCTGGCCCTTCACCTCGGAGAAATCGACCTCGTGCCGCGTCGTGCCGAAGCCGTCGAGCGCGGGCTCGGTGGGCTCGATCTCGCGCTGGCGGATGAGGAAGTCGTAGGCCTCGCGCAGTGTGCGCACGCCAAAGACCTGCACGCCGCTCACGACGGCGGCCTCGGCGGCATTCGCAAGGGGCAGGATGACGGCCTTTTTCCGCAGGCGGCGCGCCTCGATCGCTATGGAGAGCGCGCCCTTGATGGGACGCACCTCGCCATTGAGCCCTAGCTCACCGGCGACCATGCAGCGCTCGAGGCGCGGGATGTCGGCGTCGTCGGCCACGGCGATCATGCCCAGGGCGATGGGCAGGTCGAAACTCGGGCCCTCTTTTTTGAGGTCCGCGGGGGCGAGGTTTACGGTGGTGCGATGGCGGGGCCAGCGGAAGCCGCTATTCGCAATGGCGGTGGTCACGCGGTCGCGGCTCTCGCGTACCGAGGCATCGGGCAGGCCGACGACCACGATCTGCGGCTCGCCGTGCCCGGCATTCACCTCTACCACCACTTCGCACGCGTCCACTCCACGGATCGCCGCCGAGAAGATCCTCGTGAGCATGCGTCGGGTTTATCTGCTCGCGCGGCGGAGAAGAAGGGGAAAACGGAGGAATGGGAATGCGGGCCTCACGCGGCGGTCGCGGAGGCCGCAGAGGGGGGGAAGACAGGATTAACAGGATTTACAAGATGGAGGGGGGGATGAGGGAACCATGAGAGGAGGTGATACAGATTGCGCTGATTGGCGCAGAGGGGAGTGAGACCACGGATCACACGGATTGAACGGATGGGAATGCGGGGAGATGGGACTCTATCCGAGATATCCGAGTAATCCGTGGTGCTTGCGTGGCCTGAAAAAGCGAGAGGCCTTCCTGTGACCGGGAAGGCCTCTGGGATTCTTGTCGGTGCGTGTGCAACGGTCACCGGATAACGACGACTGTCTTTACTGCTGAAGAGTTTCCCGAGGTGTCGATGGCGCGTACCCGGAAAACATTTCGGCCGGGGTTTACATTCAGGAGCTGATACCAGAACCGAGGACTGCCCTGCGTTCGAACGTACGGGCCACTGCCGGTCTGAATTTCCACTCGCCTGACTCCGCGGTTATCGGACGCCGTTCCGCTCAGGATCACGAATCCATAGGGGGTACTCCGGTTGAGGTCGCCAGAGATATTTACCCGAGGAGGAATCCGATCCGTCGTGTCGGGCGGAACCGGTGTGGGCACAGTCGTCGGGGTTGGTGTCGGACTGGGCGTTGGCGTTGGCGTTGGCGTTGGAGTCGGAGTCGGAGTCGGAGTCGGAGTCGGAGTCGGAGTCGGGGTTGGGGTTGGGGTTGGGGTTGGGGTTTGAGGGTCGAGGACGGCGATCCAGGTCTCAAGTTGTCCATTATATTCGCCCGAACCGATGATGGTGTTCCCATCGGCGCTCACGGCATCAGCTCGGAATAAATTCCAGCCGGTGAGGTCCACCCCGGATGCAGCTAGGAGAGATGCGATGGATTGCATTCCATGGACAGTGTCCCAACGGAAGGCCTCCGAACCGTTCGGTGTCGGACTTATGCCAACGACTACGGACCCATCCGACGAGCACGCGGTCGGGGTGCAGGAATTCCCCCCTGGTAAGGCTCCCAAATCGACTGCGCCTGTCTCCTGGGTCCAACGGAAGCCTGTGGTATAGCTGGTATTAGAATAATAACCTATCACGATGGAGCCATCGGCAGAGACGCCGGTGGCATAGCCATCACCGCCGGGCCCACTATTCGAAATAAGCGCAACCATACCGGAACTGGCCGTCCAACGGAATGGTTCGATGCCGTTGGTGTCGCGAGCCCCTCCGATAACAGTGGTTCCATCGGCGGAAACCGCCGTCGGGAAACTAGACGAACCTGCCGGAAGATAACCGAGACGCACGACACCGGTATTTTGGCTCCAGCGAAATGCCTGAGCTCCCAAGGTGCCATAGTTATACGTGCCGACGACGACGGATCCATCGGCCGAAACTCCATTGGTGGCAATATTGATCAGGTCATACGAGGAATCGAGTAGAGGCTCTACGCCCGTCTCGGCGGTCCAAATAAAACCTCGTTCGATAGGAATTCTATAAAAAGCATTCGTTCCATATGCCGTCCCGACGATCACGGATCCGTCCTGCGATAGTGCGGAGGCGACGCTCTGAAAGCCATTCAATGAGCCGCTTGCCGGATAATCTCCCAACGCTTGGAACCCGGCCAGTTGTGTCCAGCGAAATGATTTTTCTGTGTAGCTTGAGTGACCGACGACGACCTTGCCGTCCGCAGAGATTGCAGTCGCGACCGCCCCCTCGTAATTGGGGGATGTGAGTCCCTGAAAGCTGGCTGCCATCGCGGCATTCACTCCTGCCAGGGCGACCACGAAAAGATGCGCTCGAACGACTGCGCGACAAGAGCGCAAAGATGGAGTTGACGGCGGCATAAATTGCGAATGGTTGGTCAGAGCGGTTGCTGGCCGCTGCGTACTGTGGGTGATGGGTGCCGCTCGGGCTATCTCAAATTGCAAACAGATGCTTTTAACCTTGGGCCGTCGTGTTGCTGGATTGGGAGGAACACAAGGCTCACGCCCTCCACAGGCGGGCAGGCAATTGACGCGGAGGACGCAGCAGGCAATGAGACCACGGATGGCACGGATGGGAATGCGGGCGA
>Ga0068856_100000848_pt1 | contig 32912 bp, 32 predicted proteins | sample KBSCornC62_FD_66595 | JGI IMG/M metagenome (GOLD analysis project Ga0068856, IMG submission 66595) | Corn rhizosphere microbial communities from Kellogg Biological Station, Michigan, USA - KBS Corn C6-2 | ecosystem: Host-associated > Plants > Roots > Rhizosphere > Soil ... | reverse complement strand
CGCCCTTTCCTTCAGGTATCCAGCTCAACAGTAGCCAAAATAATAACGTTATGTTATTTTTTGTAGTTCGTTCAATCTGGCGAGATGAAACTATCCTGCTCATTTATAAGCACTTACATCCAGCCCCGCCAAAGAATTTCCACAGGCTGTGGAAATCGGGATAAGCGGGATACCGCGTTTTGGATTTGACCCAGGGATAGCAGGTGCGGTGTAGCGCAGCAGCTCACGATCCAGAATGGCTGACTACATATACACGATGGAATTGAGGCTGTCGCCCCAGCAGCAGAAGGGCGTCACCCTGGTTCAGGACGTCGCAAGGAATGCCGGGATGAATTTATATCTGACCGGCGGTGCGGTCCGCGACATCATTACCGGCTTCCCCATTCGCGACCTGGACTTCACCGTCCAAGGCAATCCTCTCAAACTGCAGAAGGAATTTGAACGAGCCGGAGCCGTGATCGGCGGTGCCGACGACTACTTCGGAACTTTGTACCTGACGCTTCCAGGCGCAGTTCGCGCCGAGATCAGCAGCGCTCGTATTGAGCGTCATGAGAAGACCGGGAAGCCGCCGGTGGTCACGCCGGCGACAATCATCGAGGACCTCCGCCGCCGCGACTTTTCTGTCAATGCGATGGCGTTGTCTCTGAATCCAGGTTCTCGCGGACTGTTGATGGATCCGTTCAACGGCGCGGCCGATATTGAGTTGAAAGTGCTGCGCATTCTTCACAACTACTCGTTTGTGGAAGACCCCTCGCGATTGATTCGCGCCTCGCGTTTTGCTGCGCGATTCCATTGGCCAATCGAGGAGCGCACACAGGCGCGTTACGACTCGGCAAAAGAGAACAACTATATCGAGTACATCACGGATCGCGCCATTGGATACGAGATCGAACAATTGGCCTATGAAGACGATCCGTTGAATGTGGCCCGGGTGTTTGAAAAAGAAGGCTGGCTGAAGATACTGAGCCCGCATTGGACTACCGCCAAGATCGACACCAACGGTCTTTCGCAATTGATGAAAACGCGCCAGCAGATGGTAGATCTGGGGTACGCGCCCGCGCCTGCACCCGCGATGCTCCAATTCTTGACTGCGCGTTTGACCGAAAAAGAATCCACTGACATCCGCAAGATGATTCCGCGGCGCGACTTGGCCGAAGCCTGGCGCGATCTTGAAGATCACGCGAAGGAGCTTTCCAAGCGCCTGACCGGAAAAGAAGCGGCTACGCCTTCGCGTACCTGGAAGTTGCTCTCCAGCGCGCGTCCAGAGATGGTGTTGTTCCTTGCCGTTACATCGCGGCAGCAAGCCGTCGCTCAGAAGATCAAAAACTTCTTCACCAAATGGCGAGAGGTGCAGCAGAAGATCCCGCTGCCAGAGATGACCGAGTTGCTGATCACGCCGCAACTCCCCGACTATCCCAAGATTTCAGAAGACGTTTTCATGCTTCTGCTCGATGGAAAATTACGCTCGCGTACTGAGCGCATGAACTTCTTGAAACCGCTGGCACCCCCGCCCCCGCCACCCCCGCCACCGCCTAAGAGGGGGCGTGGCAAGGCCGCGGCTGCGGCCACTCCGGCCCAGGCACCCGCACAAGCGACGGCCAAAGGGAAGAAGAAGGGCAAGGGCGAACCTGCGCCGGCAGCTCCGGCGATCGCTCCAGCCAAGGCTGCTGCAAAAACTCCAGAGCCTGCTAAAGCGCCGAAACCTGCCGAGAAGGTCACAACTTCACAAAAGGTTGAAGCGAAGAAACCGGCAAAGGCTTCGGCCAAAAAGCAGGTGCCCAAGCCGGCCAAGAGTGCCAAGAAGAAACACTGAGCTCACATCCTCTTGCTCAGGTCCAATCCAAACTGAGGGTGGCGGTAGGTCCCACCGATTCTTACCGGCACTACCGTCTCATGGGGCTCTTTCTTGATGAACTGCTCAATCACCTTGGCGAAAATGGCTTTGATTCCGTGTGTAGCCTTGGTCAGGTTGTCTGCCGTCTTCAACTCGCCATGCAGGTTCACCCGCTGATCAAGGAGTCCAAATTCTCCGTGAAGGTTTGCCCGGGCATCCTGGTCCGTCACCACTAACTCGGAAAACCGGGCCACCCCGTTTTCCACGGATACGCGTCCCCGAATGCTGGCCGGCGCTCGCGAGATCGGGGCGTTTCTGGTGAGGCTCCTGGGCGATCTTGCTCAAGTTGAGCTGTGTCTGCTCCTGCGTGAAGCGTGCGTTTTCAATATCAAATGTGCTCGACAACCCCAACTTTTTCTCGAACTTCTCCTGGCCGGGGGGATGGTCACCTGCATGCGGGGTTCCGGTGACCGAACCCGTGATGGGTGCTGACCACGGTGAGTACAGGTGTCGAAGTTTGTCCCTGAACCGCCAGGTTGTCGAATGTCCCGCTGAATCGTCCTTGGGACGAAATCACACCGGCGATGGCGTGGAACACGCTCGGGTCTGCATTCTGGAGTGTGTACTCGCCCTCGGGTGCGGTTCTTCTCCTAGCCAAACTGTTCCACGGACCGAAATGACCGGAAACCAGCAACAGGCCGCGAGGGAGTGGATTGTCGAGTTCCGCGGTAAAACTCGATGGACTGCGTCCCCCTAGATTTCTCACTTCGAACTTGTGGAAGACGAACCGCAGAGGTTCGTGGCGAGGAGTGCGAGCTACTTCCAGTACGGCATCATCCGCAATCAGTCGGTCGACCACCGTAACGGAGGACTTCGGCTCGGGTTTGCTCTGCTCTTTCTGCCAGTTTACCCGCGTGCCTTCGGCTCGAATGATGGAGACATGATGATGAAGCATATCCAAGAAATTGCTTCGGACGGTGAGCCGCTGAATCGTGATCAGAGGCGGGCCGGATTGCTCGCGCTGAAAAACGACGCCTTCCGCGAGGCAACCGGGCGGGAAGTATTTTGTCTTGAAAGTGCGAAAGCGTACGCCTGCAGAAGCGGCCTGCCCCAGCTCGCGTTGAAGGGCCCCCTCGCGAAAGGGCCAGTAGCGATCGAGCAGCAGGGCCGCGCTCAAAATGAGAACCAGCAACCCACCTGCGACGACCAAAAAGCTTTTGCCCATCCTGGATTTTGGCAGCCACATTTCCATGACGTCTGCAGGTCCACAAAACGGGTCCAGATTTCATTGGATTCATCGGACCGCGTGCTGTTGCCCGAGATCTTGGAATGCTCATCCTTGACACAGGGAGTAAACAAACGCTCCTCGCTGTCATCCAATCGATCCCTATGGCCGATATCATCAATCTGAATACCGCAAGCCCAAAAGAGCTGACCCAGTTGCCTGGGGTTGCCAAGAATGTCGCTTATAACATCGTCAGCCATCGCAAGCGGCACGGCTACTTCACTCACTGGGAGGAGCTGCTCGAGGTGAAGGATTTTCCGACCGAAGCCTTGGACCGGCTCAAGGCACGGGCAACCCTGCTGCCCATCGACGGAGTACGTCCTGAGGAGTTTGGTCCGCGCCGCTTCAAAGCCGAGCACCTGCTCCGCGAGGCCAAGAAGACGCACGGTTATACCAAGGCGATTCGCAACACGCGAAATCGCGAACGCCTCAAGCGCGCTTCGTAGGCAGCGGCGAGGTCGAAGCCCGATCCGAGGACGCGGGATGTCCTGAACCGGTGGCCTGAGCCGATATAATGGACTGAACGGCCCGGAATTCGTGCCGCTTCGGTTTTCACATGCCAAACCTATGGTTGCGAGTTGCGCTCGCGCTCTACGGGCTCGGTCTCGTGTATGTGTTGGTGGCGCTAACCCGCACCAAGGAAATCCTCGATCGGATCGCGCTGCACGCCGCTTATCTCGGGATGGTCTTTCACTTCGTTGCCATCGCTGAGGCCGTGAATCAGCAGGGCGAACTTGGTCTGGCCACTCTTTCGCTTGCCGGATCCATGCTGGCGTTCCTCATCATGGTGGTTTTCCTGCTGGTCTACCTGATTTATGGGACCACATCCCCCGGAATCGTCGTTTTTCCCCTGGTCTTCATTCTGACGTTCTTGGGAGTAATGCGGCAGGAGCCTTTTGTTGTGGCTTCGGAAACCGCGAAGCGCGGCTGGTTGATCGCGCACATTTCGCTGATTTTCTCCGGATACGCCGCCCTGGTGCTCAGCTTCAGTGCTAGCCTGGTTTACCTCTTGCAGGAACGGGCATTGAAGGCAAAGCGCCCGGCTTGGCTGCTTTCCCGCTTCCCGGCTCTTCAGGTCACGGATGAGATTGGTCTGCGTTCCTTGCTGATCGGGTTTCCCTTCATGACGGCTGGATTGGCCATTGGGCTCGTGATTGCGCAGATGAATTTTGGACACATCAACTTCCGCGATCCCAAGATATTGGTAACACTTTTGACCTGGGCGGTTTATCTGGTCCTTCTCTATATGCGTTGGAGTGCAGGATGGCGCGGCCGGCGAGCAGCGTATCTGGCGGCAGGAACCTTTGTCATGGCGATTATCGCTTGGGGCGCGAATTATTTCAGCACCATTCATCAGCTGGGGAAACCATGAACCTGCAACTGCTTGGGGTGAATCACCGCACTGCGCCGGTCGAGGTGCGGGAGCGGCTTGCCATCCCCGAGCGCAAACTTCCGGAAGCTTTGCAGAGTCTCATGACGCTTCCGGGTATGAACGAAGGCCTGATTCTAAGTACCTGTAATCGGGTGGAAATTGTTGCCCACACTGCCAATGGCAGCACTGACCTGCGGCATTTTCTCAAGCAGTACTTCAATGTGGATCCCGCGCCTTATGAGCCCTATTTGTACGAGTTCCGCCAAAAGGATGCAATTCGCCACGTTTTCCGGGTGGCTTCGAGCCTGGACTCCATGGTCGTCGGCGAGCCACAAATCCTTGGTCAGGTGAAAGAGGCCTACGCGACGGCTCGGGCCGCAGGGACTGTGCAATCCCTTCTCGATCTGCTCCTTACTCGCGCCTTTGCGGTTGCCAAACGGGTTCGCACCGAAACAGCGGTGGGTTCATCGTCGGTTTCGGTAGCATCCGTCGCGGTCGAACTGGCCGGCAGGATTTTCGGCTCGCTGGAAGGCAAGCAGGTCTGCATCGTGGGTGCCGGGAAGATGGCGGAGCTTGCGGCACGACATCTGATCACGCGAGGCGCAGGCCCCGTACTCGTCGCCAATCGCACCTACGAACGCGCCTGTGCCTTAGCGGAGCACTTCGGGGGGCAGGCCATCAAATTCGATCAGCTCTACGAGCGCTGCGAGCGCGCCGATGTCGTAATCACTTCTACCGGTGCTCCCGTGTCCATCTTCCGCCGCGAACACGGTGAACGATTCTTGGCGAAGCGGAAGAACCGCCCCATGTTTTTCATCGATATCGCGGTGCCACGTGATGTCGATCCGGAAATGAACAAGCTTGACGGGATCTTCGTTTACGACATCGACGACCTGCAGGACGCCGTCTCCTCACACGTCCAAAGCCGCAGGCAGGAAGCCGAGCACGCCGAAAACATTATTCAGACCGAGGTCGAGCGATTCCATGCGCGTCTGCAGACGCTTCATGTAGTTCCGACGATCGTTTCTTTGCAGGATCAGTTCGAGACCATTCGTCAGGCAGAACTTGATCGCGTGCGCGGTCGCCTCGGCAAGCTTACGCCCGAACAGGAGCTGGCGGTTGACGCTCTCACCCACGGGATCGTCAACAAGATCATGCACATGCCGATCCGCACGCTGAAGGCCGCAGCCGGTCCCGAGATGGGGATTCTCGTAGAAACATTCCGTAAAATCTTCAACTTGCACGATAAATCTCCAGATCTACTGGAAGCTGAGGCCGAGGCTCCCGGGGACCTCAAGAAAGGGCAAGGAAACTAGGGCTTGCGTCTGAGGATTGGTTCTCGCGGCTCTCAATTGGGACTCTGGCAGGCGAATCACATTGCTTCTCTCCTGCGTGCGCAGGGGCATGAAGTCGAGATCGAAATCATTCACACTACCGGCGACAAGATCATCGATGTAGCGCTCGCGAAGGTCGGCGCGAAGGGAATGTTCACCAAGGAAATTGAGCAGGCACTGGCCGAGGGTCGGGTCGATCTTGCCGTTCACAGCCTGAAGGATCTGCCGACGGAACTGGCCGGTCGCTTCGAGCTCGCGGCCATTCCCAAGCGCGAGGATCCCCGGGACGTGTTCTGCTCAGTGAACTACTCGGGGGTTGAAGCCTTACCTCAGGGCGCGCGGGTTGGGACTAGCAGCCTGCGCCGCGAAGCACAGCTGCGAGCCCTTCGGCCAGACCTGGTCGTTCATCCCCTGCGAGGGAACGTTGATACCCGACTCCGAAAGCTCGAATCCGGAGAATACGATGCGATCATTCTGGCCTCGGCCGGCCTGCGGCGGCTGGGCAAAACGGAGCGCATTCGCCAGGTCCTGCCGGTGGAAATGATGTGTCCTGCTGCCGGGCAAGGAGCGTTAGGAATTGAATCACGCGCAGGAGACAGCAGTGTGCGCCAAGCTCTCGCCCGGTTCGACGACCCTGCTGCTCGCTCCGAGACCACATGCGAGCGAGCCCTGCTTGCCAGTCTCGGCGGGGGATGCCAGGTGCCGATCGGGGCGAATGCAAAATGGCAGGGTGGCAGACTGCACCTGGAAGCGATTGTAGCCAGTCCCGATGGCAAATTGCTGCTGCGTGAATCGGGCGATGGCGCAGATCCGGAGCAACTGGGCACGCAGGCCGCGCAGAAGCTGCTTTCCCGCGGTGGCGCTTCCATCCTCGATCAGGTTTACAGAACCCAGAACCCGCAACCGCAGCAACCATGACCGATCGCCCCAAACCGCTTGTCGGTCGCCGAATTCTTGTCGGACGCGCGGCTCATCAGGCCAGCGCACTGTCTCTGGGGCTGAAAGATCTCGGGGCGGAAGTGATCGAGATCCCATTCATCGAAATTCGCCCTCCGCGCTCTTATCAGAGGCTCGATTCCGCCTTGAAGCGGATTGCCCAATACGACTGGCTCATTCTGACCAGCGTAAATGGTGTCGAGCGCGTAGCCTCGCGGCTAGGCCGCCTGAAGATCAAGCCGACGAATCTGAGTTCCCTAAAGGTGGTCGCCATTGGCCCCTCGACGCGCGATGCTGCAGAGAAGGTAGGTTTGAAAGTAGCAATTGTTCCTAAGCAATACGTGGCTGAGGCGGTCGTCGAGAGCCTGCGCGGAAAGGTGCAAGGGAAGCGGGTGCTGTTGGCCCGCGCCAGAGTCGCCCGCGACGTAATTCCCCGCGAGCTGCACAACCTTGGTGCCAAGGTCGACGTCGTCGAAGCCTACCAGACGATTGTGCCCATTTCTTCGCAGAAGAGCATCCGCAGCTTGATGGGCGACACCAAGCGGCGCCCGAACCTCGTCGCTTTTACCAGTTCCTCGACCGTGAGAAATTTCGTGCAGCTACTTGGCGGGCGTGGGCGGCTGTCCCACAGGGAACTCGAAGGCATTCAGTTTGCCTCGATCGGCCCCATCACTTCCGCAACTTTGCGCGAACTCGGGATTCCCGTGCACATCGAAGCCTGCGAATTTACCATCCCTGGCTTGATTCAAGCAATTCTCGCGAACTGAAAATCAACTCTGTCTCAGACAAGAATTGCAGCCGATAGGCACGAGGAAGCTCTCGCAGGTGTCGCCGGCGTGCGATGAACCGGGTTCTTGCCCTCTGCTGGTTGCTGCGGTGCCGGTCGGAAAGCCTTACCTAGCGATGGGTGGGCATTTTCTGTGCGAGCCGGGCGAGTCCCTACTCCGTCAGCTTGCAGCCGCAATCCGCAGGCTTCACGTGGGCTTTCAAGAAATTGGTCACCCGTTGATAGGCGTCGATCTGATTTTCGATCTTCGAGAACCCGTGGCCTTCGTTCTCATAGATCTTGGCTTCTGCCACGCCCCCTTGCTTTTTCACCGCTTCGATGACCTGTTTCGTTTCCTCAGCCGGGCATCGCGGATCATTTGCACCTGCCAGCAGCAGCAGCGGGGCCTTGACGTGATTGACGAAAAACAGCGGCGAGCGCTCGCGGAAAAAGTCAGGATTTTTTTCCGGGTCGCCCATGGTTGCGCGGTCGGACTGCTGCAGCACTGGATCTTCGTTCTGAATCTCGGTGAACCAGTTCACGAAAGGCACGATCGGCACGCCCGCGGCCCACAGCTCGGGCGCCTTGGTGACCGCCATCATCGTAAGATAACCGCCGTAGCTGCCGCCCATTACGATCAGCTTCTTTTTGTCGGGATAGCCTGTCTGCATCAGGAAGTCGGCCGCTGCCAGTACATCCTGCAGATCGCCGCCGCCCATGTCGAACAAGTTGGCCTGCTGGAATTCTTTCCCGTATCCAGTTGAGCCGCGATAATTGGGCGCGATCACCATGTAACCCTGATTGACGATGTGCTGAATGAAACGATTGAAGGAATTCACCGACTGCGCAGCCGGCCCCCCGTGGATATACACAATGGCCGCGTTCTGACCACTGCGTTGCATGTTACGCGGGACATAGAGCAGCGCGGAGATTGTCCACTTTCCGTCGCGGCTTGGATAATGCACCAGGAGCGGCTCCACAAAATGTTGTGCGGAGATTCCCGCCATGAGCGAACGGGTAACCTGCGTCGACTTGCCAGTCGCGAGATGATAAACCCAAGCGTCCTTGGGCGCATTTGGCCCATTGTGGTAGTACAGCAACTTCGCACCATCGCGGCTGAAGGCTGACTCCGCGCCTCCCGCCTCATTCACACCCTGGGGAAGGCGGAGGGAAGTGTTCTTGCCGGCTAGGAGGTCGTGACGATAAATTTCCGTGTCTCCGTCGACGTCGGCAACGAGAATAGTGCTCTTTCCATCCGGCGAAAAATTGCGTCCGGAAACTTGCCACTTCTCCTGGGTCAGCCAATGGATCTTCTTACTTGCAATGTGCAGCAGGCCTGCGTTCTGGTAGCCGTTGCCCGCGTCTGAGGTGACGAGCAGGGAAGTACCATCGGGCGAAATGTCGTTGGCAGCGTAGAGATGCTCGCCCTGGTGCGGTGTTAGCAAGGTGCCCTGACCGGATGAAACTTCCACCAGGTAGATATTGGAATTCGTACCTTTGGCTTCTTCTTGCGTATAGGCGAGGAACTTCCCGTCCCTCGACCACACCGGATTCGTGTTCAGCTTGTCCGCTGGCGTGTTCGCGGTTAGGTGTTTGGTCTCACGTAGGAGCGTGTCAAAGACGTCGATCTCATACGACGCTGACGTCTTGGGCTTCACCATGTACGCCAGATAGCGTCCGTTCGGCGACCACGACGGATTCTCTTCTGAGATCTCTCTTGTCTTGGTGACGTTTACGACTTGCCCGGTTTTGGGTGAGGCGAAGAAAATATCCCACTGCTCATCGCCCTCGTAGTCGGATTGATAGGCGATCCATTTTCCATCGGGCGACCATGTCGGGTGCGTTTGCCGCTGATCGCTGACCGTCAGCTGCGTGGGCCAGCCGCCTTCCGCAGAAACCAACCACAGGTTATATCTCCCCGAGATGTTGGAGACGAAGACGATGCTCTTGCCATCTGGCGACCAGGCCGTGTCGCCGACCTGCCGCGTCATGTAGAGGCGCTGAAGAGAAAGACTTTCCTCACCCTGCTCCACATTCGCGTCGGGTTTCGCAGTGATCTGCTTGGGATCGGTGATTGCTTTTGGGGGCAAGATCTGTGAGGCGGCCACGAGGTTCATCGCTAGCACCAAAGCAGCCGAACGCGAGGCTGCGGTAAGCCTTCTCCCGGTCCTACGCATGGCCGGTCTATTTCACCAGCAAGACTGACGGCTGTCCAGAAAGACTGACCGAGGGAGTCGCGGCAGGGGACAGACGTCCAGTGGGCGCAGTACCGCTCGCCGAGACGACGGAATTAGCCGTAAACACCGACATCGTGGATCCACCCCTGTCGGGTACGAATAAGATGCTGCCGTCTGAGGTCATTCCGCCCGGTCCCGGGCTTGCAGAAGTGGAGACAGCGGGAGTTGAAAGTGGTGCCAGCGCCCCGGTTGAGCTGTTGTATTGGTACTGCGAAATGTCGTTGGCTCCGGAATTCACCACATACACGAAATTCGCTACCGGATTGACGATGAATGAGGTTGGGGAGATTCCGGAACCAACCCCCGAACCGGCGATCAGCGATCCATTTGCATTGGCGCAGGCAGGCGACACTTGAATGCATGCGGTAAAAATGCTCACATTGTTGGAACCGGAGTTCGCAACAAACAAGTTATTTCCATCCGCAGACGCGCAGGCGGTCGTTGCAGTGGTGAACCCGGCGCACCGGGAGAACGCCAAGCCTGAGGGATTTGTGCCTGCAGCGTAGCGCGTCGGGGGTAAGGTCAGCGCACCGCTGCTCGCGTCATAGGTAAACAGCTCCACGCTGTTTGTGAACTGGTTGCTGACGTAGAGGAAGTTTCCGACCGGCGCCGCAATCACTCCTGTTGGACCGGACCCGGTTACATCTCCGAGGACCTCGGTAGGGAACGGGCTGCCTGAGATCTCGGTCAGAGTTGTCCCGCTGATCGAAAAAACCGAGATGGTTCCCGACGTGGGATCAACGAATGTACCCTGGTTCGCAACGAAAAGAAACTTGCCAGAGGGGTCAACAGCCAACGCCACAGGAGTCTGGCCGGAGGGAACCGTTGCCGTCGTGCAACTCTGGGATGAAGCGCACGCCGGTTTCAGGGACTGATCCGAATTGATGGTGTAAATCGCTACCGTATTGTCGGTCGCATTGGCCACGAATAGAAGCGTCCGGTCTGGGGTGATCGCCATAGCGGAGGGCTGTGCTCCGGTGGCGACCTGGCTGCCCACGGGCGATGTGGCGCCGCTGCCGAGACTTACGGCGAAAACCGACAACTTCTGGTCCCCGCTGGTGGCTACCCAAACATATCCGGTCGTGTTCACGTTGGTCGAACTGCTACAGCTCATCAATGCCGCTAACGGCAGGATCACTAAGGCCAGCGCCCAACCCGACTTCATGCGCATTCGTCTTTGTCTCTCCGGATCGTAAGAGTTGCCACGCGGTGCTCAATCCCCATGGTGCCGAATCCACCCCTGCATCCCGTGCGCGCATCAATTTGGAGCCAAACACTCCAGAGCTGCTTTGCCGGGTGTGGAGCTGACCGCCGAAGCTTATAAACCTGAGATTTCTGAAAGGCTTACCCCAATTGTGTATCAGGAATGGGCAGAAAAGAGCAAACCACGCCCGGTCTCAGTCTAGCCCAGTTGCCGCAGGCGACTGCTCTGCCCGGGCTTCCCCCACAACGGTAGACTGCAGGGGAAGCCGGATTTCAACTGACAGTCCACCCTCTGGCAAGTTGGATGCGACCACCGAGCCGCCATGCAGCCTGACCGCCTGATCAGTAATCGCGAGCCCGAGCCCAACCCCTCCGGTCGAGCGGCCGCGAGCGTCGTCAATGCGGTAAAAGGGACGGAATATCTTTTCCAGGGATTCATCGGGCACGCCGGGCCCGGAATCCGTCACTCGGATCAGCCCCTGGGCTGAGTTCAGGCGTTGCACTCTTTCGGCTCGTACTTTGACGGTTGTTCCTTCCCGCGAATAACGGGTGGCATTGCGCACGACATTTTCAATGGCGCTGCGTAACAACGCCGGATCACCTTCCGCGGGCAGTTCATCCAGAATTTCCGCCTCCACACGGCAGTTTCGTGCTTGAGCCTCGAAATCAGCATCGCGCGCGACCTCTTCTACCACTTCTTCCAGTCGCACAGGAATTTTGCGCAAGCTCCCGGCCCCGCTTTCCAACCGAGCGATCGTGGTCAGACTGCCGATCAACTCGTTCATGCGGCTAGTTTCGAGGCTGATCCGATCAAGAACCCCCTCTGCCTCCGGACCCGTTCGCTGCCGAGCGAGCTCAAGGGCCACGTTAAGACGCGCCAATGGCGAGCGTAATTCGTGCGAAATGTCCTTCAGCAGCCTCGACTGGGCGCTCACCAGCTTTTCAATCTGCTCGGCCATTGTGTCGAAGTCCCTCACCAAATGCGAGAGCTCATCCTTAAACAACCCGGTCTCGCCAGCTCGAGCGGAGAGCTCTCCGGCGGCTAGTTTCTGGGTTGCTTTTCGCAGCCTCAAAATGGGAGAGGTCAGGTATCCGGCGAGCACATAGCAGACGAGTCCGGAGGTCAAAACGGCGATAAAAAGACCAAGCAACGGGACCCCATTCGGTCCAAAGAAGGCCGTTTGCCCCGGAGGAAGCTCCGTCACCAAAACGTAATGGTGTCCATCGGCCCCCAGAGACTCGGCTTTCAGGGTCTGGATATGGGGATTCAACCGGCCCAGGAAAGTGTCGGCGGTTCGGTGCTTGCCCGTAGCAGTTTCCGCAATCCAGGGCGGGATGGGGCGCTCCAGCAGTGGACCGTGCTCGTCAAAGAGCATGGCATGAACGCGGCGGGTATCGTGGTATGTCCTTAGATAGTCGCGAAGTTTTCCGGGCCCCCCGGTTTGATAGGTGGCGACAGCATCGTCCAGTGTCTTCGGTAGCAGGGCCTCAATTTCCGAGATTCGCCGTGTGGGCCTCATGGCCACGGTGACCAGGATGGCCAGCACCAGGAACAGTGCCTGCGCCAGCCAGAACGACAAGAAGATTCTCAGGAAGAGTCTCATCGCGCCATGCTCTTTTTCGAAGAAGTTGACGGGCGCGCCAAAGCGAAGATGTAGCCAGAGCCGCGGATCGTCTTGATGTGTTCTTCGCTGTCGGAATCTTCGAGTTTGCGTCGTATTTTGCTCACATGCATGTCAATGCTGCGGTCAAAGGGGGAGAACTTGCGGCCCAAGACCTCGTCCACCAAGGCTTCACGCGTGACCACGCGTCCTGCCTCGCGCAGCAGGACCTGAAGCAGGCTGAATTCGACAGAAGTGAGTTCAACCGGTTTGCCCCGGTGGGTCACCGATCGCGTCGCGGGATCGAGTTCGACATCGCCGACACGAATTACATCCGGCACCGCGGCTTCGCCCTGGGCGCGCGTCCGGCGCAAAACCGCCCGAATTCGCGCCACCAACTCGCGTGGATTAAATGGCTTTGGTAAATAGTCATCGGCGCCGATCTCCAGGCCCACGATACGGTCGACATCCTCACCACGTGCGGTGAGCAGTACAACCGGCAGTTTCGAGGTGTCCCGTATTTTTCGCAAAACGTCGAATCCATTCATCCCCGGCAGCATGACGTCGAGGACGGCCATGAGGTGCTCGCCGCTAAGCGCCCGCGTAAGCCCGATTCGCCCATCGTGAACACAGTCGACCTGAAAACCTTCCGGCCGCAGGTACTCACTTACCAGGGAACAGAGTTCCACATCGTCATCGATAACTAGAATTCGATCCACGCCTTTCATTCTATGGACGGTAGCTCCTGAAACCGAGTAAAGATTCGTCAAATCCCTGGTCTTTGATTTTACAAAGATTTACCCGAATTACCGCACTCTTTACCATCAAAAGCCGGCTTTCCGTGTTTCTATTCTTCGTAGGGTACAACCTCGGCAAATAGTCGAGAACCAGGAGGACGAAGTGAATTCAAGATTTGCAAAAACCGCATTGTTCGCAGTGCTGGGGCTGGCGCTGGTTGCCGGAGCCGCTTTGGCTCAGCAGGAAGGCGGCGGAAAGCCCATGCACCGCGGTTTCGGTGGCATGCATGGTCCGATGATGGGCGATCCCGGGTTTGGCATGATGTTGCATCAGCTGAACCTCACCGATGACCAAAGGGCCCAGGTGAAGAAGATCTTCGCGACGGAAAAACCCAACCTAAAGCCGCTCGTTCAGCAGCAGTTTCAGTCCCATCAGCAGATGATGCAGTTGATCACCAGTGGCAATTTTGACCAGGCGAAAGCCACGGCGATCGCAACCCAGGAAGCTCAAACCCACATCCAGATGCAGGTGGAATACGCGAAAATCGGATCCCAAATCTACCAGATTCTCGATTCTACGCAGAAGACAAAAGTCGCCGACATCATGGCGAAGCACCAGGAGCGCATGCAAAAGCACCTACAAAGCCAGGGCGATAGCCAGCCCGCCCCGCCCGAGCAGTAGTTCCGGCGGTTGATCTAAGTCAGGGCGGAGTCTTCCGCCCTTGCTTTTATGGGAGGAGCCCAATGTCGGAAACGGCGAACAAAAAGGAATTTGTCAGTATCATCGCAGGTGAGATTTCATCCGGCATCGATCGGGCCCTTGCCTATTGGTTAGGCCGTATCGAGTTGGAGCTTGTGGATGCCAGTTTCACGATGGCGCAGCGGCTCGCCGCCATTGAAGCCATCGTGCACGAATATAAGCAATGCAGTGGACGGGAAGAGCTTGTGTCGGCCTAGGAGCTCATGAACGCCGACAAGTTCATTTCCTGGTTGCTTCATTCGGATTGGTACCTGATTGGGGGCTGGATCCTGTGTCTGGCCATAGCCGTCATCCTGAGCTTCCCCAGGCTTCCACCCAAATTGAGCCGCTCGCGAAATTCCCAGCCGGACGAGCCTCCAGCCTAGCTAGCCCGCATTCTGCACCCGGCGCTGGTAGAATCGCATCTAGTAGCTCATGCTGGAACAGCTCCGTCCTCTCTTCCCATATCTGAAAAAGTACCGCGGGAGTTATATTCTCGGGACGATCTGCGTCTTCTTCAATAACGGTATCTGGATTCTTTTTCCACTCGTTATCCGTCGAGCCATAAATGACTTGGCCAATCATACGGTCACCGGCCACAGGCTGATGATCCACTCGCTTTCTTTGCTGGCGATCGCTGGCGCTAAGGGTATTTTTCAGTTCCTGACCCGCTGGATCGTAATTGGCGTGTCGCGAGAAATCGAATTTGACCTGCGCAATGACCTGTTTCGGCATTTGGAACGCTTGAGCTATGGCTTTTATCAACGGACGCGAACCGGGGACATCATGGCGCGCGCTACCAATGACCTGAATGCCGTCCGCATGCTGCTCGGTCCTGCGATCATGTATTCGGCCAACACGATCGTATTCACCGCGGGCGCACTGGCCTTCATGCTGTCGATCAGCCCCACGCTAACGTTGTACGCATTTCTGCCGCTTCCGATCGTCAGCATCGCCATCCAGTACTTCGGCCGTCGCATCCATGAGCGCTTCGAGCGAATTCAGGCAATGTTCTCCGACATCTCCGCCCGTGCGCAGGAGAATTTTTCCGGGGTGCGGGTAATTCGTGCCTATGTGCAGGAGGAAGCGGAGGTGGCTGGATTCGAGAAGTCCAATCGCGAATATATCGCTCGCAGCCTGAAGCTGGTTCGCTTGATGGGCATGCTCTGGCCAACTCTGGAAACCATGCTGGGTCTGGCGATCGTTCTGGTCCTCTGGATGGGGGGCCGTGAAGTAATCGCCGGGCAATCCACGGTTCGTCTGGTTTCCTATCTGGGTACGACCACATCCCTCAAGCTTTACGGCGCGCTCGATGTTGGCGGATTCGTTGCCTTCAACACTTACATGGTCCAGCTCACCTGGCCTGTGATCGCTCTGGGTTGGGTCATCAACATCTTCCAACGGGGGACAGCTTCACTCGGGCGCATTCACCAGCTGATGCAGGAGCAGCCAGAAATCACCGACGCACCAGGAGTGGCGTCCTCAACGGAGCGGGAACTGAAAGGCGACATAGAGTTTCGCAATCTGAATTTCGCTTACGCCGGTGTACCTGTTCTGCAGGGCATCGATTTGCAGATACCGGCAGGCACCAGCCTCGCGATCGTGGGCCCAACCGGCTCGGGCAAGACCACGCTGGTAAGTCTGATCCCACGAATCTACGATGCCCAGCCGGATGCCGTGCTGATCGACGGAAAACCGATACGCGAATATGCGCTGGCCGATCTGCGCCGCAACATCGGTTTCGTTCCGCAGGAGACCTTCCTGTTCAGCGAGACGATTCGCGAGAACATAGCATTCGGGGTGCAGAACGCCAGCGACCACGACATCCGCTGGGCCGCGGATGCCGCCAACATCGCCGCCGATATTGAAAGCTTCCCCGATCAGTACAAAACTGTCGTCGGCGAGCGGGGTATCACGCTCTCGGGAGGGCAGAAGCAGCGTACCGCCATTGCCCGAGCTCTGATTCGAAATCCTCGGATACTGGTGCTCGACGACGCGCTCTCCAGCGTGGACACGCAGACTGAGGACAAGATCCTGAACCACTTGCGCCAAGTCATGCAGGGCCGAACGACCATCTTCATCTCGCATCGCGTCTCCACGGTCCGCAATGCCGATCGCATCGCCGTACTCCACGGCGGACGTATCGTCGAGCTTGGCACGCATGACGATCTGCTGGCCCTGAATGGCTACTATACGGACCTTTACAACAAGCAACTGTTAGAAGAAGAGCTCGCCGAAGTCTAATTCACCCCAAGAGACCGAGTCAGAGAAGAGTGCCGTTTGCATGAGAGATCCTCTCGAAAGTCCGCTACGCGGCTTTCTCTTGCTTGGCCCCCATCTCCAGGGCGGAAAACTGTTTGAGATGACTTGGTGACACCGCCTTCGGCATCAATCCGTTACAATCCGCAAATGAAACGTTGGCCCATGCGCGAGTTACTCGATGAAGATCTGGGTACTCCTGCCGAGATTGCAGCGTCTCTCCGCGACTTGCGCTGGTTCAACCGATGGTTCGGTGGACTATCCACGACTCGCCGCCTGTTTGAAAGCGTTGCGCGCATCACCGGGCGGAATTGCTTTACCTTGCTTGAAGTCGCCTGCGGAGATGGGTACCTCATGCGCACCATTGCGAGCCAGCTGCGGCGTGATGGTATTCAGCTCGACGTTACCCTGCTCGATCGCGCCGCGTCGCATTTGCCTGCGAACGGCTCGATGGCGAAGGTCAGCGCCGATGCACTCAGGCTCCCGTTTCGTGAGTCGGCTTTTGACTTGGTGTCATGCTCGCTTTTCGTTCATCACTTGTCCGAGGAGCAGGCAAGAGAATTCGCCCGTGAAGCTCTGCGGGTGTGCCGCGTTGCTGTGCTCGTCCACGATCTTGTTCGACATCCCCTTCATCTCGCTCTGGCGTACGCGGGCCTGCCGCTTTATCGAAGCCGTATTACGCGCAATGACGCGCCCGCCTCCGTGTGGCAGGCCTACACGGTTGCGGAAATGAGGAATTGTTTTCGCGAGGCTGGGGCCGCCGAAGTAAGCATCCGGCAGCAGTATCTGTACCGCATGGGAATGATCGCCCAAAAACCGCAATGATCTATGACCTCATCGTGATTGGCGCCGGCCCGGGCGGTTGTGCATCCGCCATCACCGCAGCACGTGCCGGTATGCGCGTGCTGTTGCTCGAGCGAGGGCATTATCCGCGGCAGCGTGTTTGCGGAGAGTTTGTTTCTGCCGAGGCGTTAGAACTCCTTGCAGGTTTGCTCTCATCCGACAACCTGGGGCTGGTCAAAAGCTCGCCCAAGATTTCGCAGTCTCGAGTCTTTGCGGATGATTGTGTGCTGAACCTGCCGATCAACCCGGCGGCATCAAGTATTCCCCGCTTTGACATGGATCGAGCGCTTTGGGAATCCTGTCTACTGGCGAAAGTCGACGGGCACCAGTCTTCGGTTGTTCAGTCGGTGGACGGGGAGGGACCTTTTGTCGTCACCACCAGTATGGGCGTGTTTCGGTCCCCGACTCTCGTCAATGCCGCTGGGCGGTGGTCATTTCTTACCAACTCCAAGATTCGAGACGGCGCAGGCGCAGAGCCATGGGTCGGGATCAAGGCTCACTTCTTCGAGGCGGACCCTTCAGCGACCGTGGATCTCTATTTTTTCAAGGGCGGGTATTGCGGGGTGCAGCCCGTCGTGCTGCCGGATCTTAACCATTCCCAAGGTGTGGTAAATGCGTGCGCGATGGTAAAAGCGAAGGTTGCCACTGAATTGATAAAGGTTCTCAATCTTCACCCCGCTTTGCGCTGCCGGTCACAATCCTGGCGGGCCGCGACCGACCAGGTCCGCACGTCGCCACTCATCTTTCACAAGCCGGAACCGGTTCAGAGAAGGATTCTTCAAGTTGGTGACGCCGCTACTTTTGTCGATCCCTTCGTTGGAGACGGCATTTCTCTTGCGCTTCGCAGCGGAGTTTTGGCAGCTGAATGTCTTCTGGAACATCTCGGTGGTGCCCCGCTAAGCGGTGTGGCGACAAAATACGAAACGCTGTATATGCGCCGCCTTGCGCCGGTTTTTCGCGCATCCACGGTGTTGAGAACTTTGCTCAGGGTGCCCAAGCTGATTCGGGGCCCCAGCTTATCGGTTCTTCGGCACGCGCCGTTCATTACGCGTCAAATGGTCAGGATGACCAGATAGAGAGACTTTGGCCAAGCTTCGCTAACATCGGGTGGCGTTGCTAGCCGGCAGAGATAGATTCTTATCCGTTCGCTCCTTGCGAGCGCCGGTCTGGGAAGAATGTGCCTCCGTTGAGCACGGACCGCACTGCATCCACCAGGTCGCGCGCGGCTTCACTTTTTGCCACGGCCCCGCGAATGCTGCCGGTCTTAAACCGGTTTACTACATCTTCCGACAGATGCAGTGAGAACATGATGATGGGGATCTCGGGCCTTTCAAGCGCGATGCGAGCTGCGGCTTCGATGCCGTTCATCTCTGGCATGGTGATGTCCATGATGACGATGTCGGGAGAAGAGCGAAGCGCAAGCTCGACCGCTTCATTTCCGGTGGACGCGCCGGCGTAGACCGACCAACCCGGGACCGACTCCAACAGGTTTCGCAGGCCCAAGCGCATGACCTCATGGTCGTCGGCGACCAGGATGCGCACGGGTCGATCCCCAACCTTCGGTGCTACGGAATTCAAGGGCATAACAGCGGAAGCCATAACGATTGAGTGGCAATTTATGCCAACAAACCAAGATGATACAAGAGGGCCCTAAGAAGCGCTTCTCTCTTGCTTGTCCTCGACCGCAGGTTCACCTAAGGGCTCCTTCGGCCGCATCGCGAGGTCGGTTCCGGACTCTTGCTGGTCGGCTTGAGCCATGCCGGCGCCCATCCTAGGTGCGAGAAATACTCCCAGGAGAACGCCCGTTCCCATTCCGGCGAGAAAAAGAGCTACCCCGGTAGTTGCCCGGCGGCTCGGTGCCTCGAACTCGAAGTCTCTCGAGAGAAGTGCACGAATTATGCGAGTCAGCCGTGCGGAGTCCATGAAGACTCTCTTTCTTATCGATTGGAAGCAATTCCGAGGCGGTTTGCCAGAGGACGAGCGAAGTCTATTCTTCAGAAATGACCAGCAGCAATACAGGAAAAGCTGTACCCCGGCTAGGTTATCTAGCAGCGAGAGCGAAACGGCCCGGCTAAGCCGCTTGCCCCCTGAGCGTAGCTAGCGCGAGTAGTGCGTGAGCTTGCGTCCGGTAGGTGTCATACGCCTTTCTCAACCGGGTTTCTTCCGGAGAGCCTACTACGGTAGAGATTCCCATCTTGCAGAAACCCAACCGGAAGACCAGGTACGCCAACCGATAAAGATCGAATCGGGACGATACGTCGAGCCCCGACACGATTCGGAAGCGATCGAGCATGTACTTGGTTGCGGCGCTACTCATTTTCCACTCCACGGAAGCGCCGGCCAGGTCCCAGGCAATATCACAGGGTCCAGGGAAAAAGTGGTTGTCGCCATGATCGACGCCGTCGACTTTAATGATGCGACCCGACCTCCCTGCAATCCACTCATGGGGCTGCATGCTGCCATCGGTAATCACTTGGCGGCCATCGCAGAAATCGTCCTCACGGAATGAGAGGGTGATTCCGAACTCCTGCCTGATATTGAACTCGAGCATCTGTCGCAGTTGCGGAGTTCCAGAGGATGCCGTGCAAGGAAATTCCGAAAAGCGGAATGCACAGTACTGCGCGATTTGGTCAAGGACTCTGCTGTCTGCATCCTCCGGTTGCAATCGTCTCCCTTGGACAAGGGAATAGGAGAGGAATCCATCCTCAGCTTCACAAACGCTAGGTCCGAAACCAGCGTCGGCGAGTTGAAAAGCGCGAATGCGGGATTTGACTCCAAAAGGGCCCATACCCTCGAATTTGTACAGGTGCTTCCCATCCGGAGACACGAATTTAAGGCGCTCCATCTGTGTCCAACTCTCCGGCCAAGTCGTATCAGGCGGCAGCAAGAACTTGCGCCAATCTCCGCTCCCAATGTAGGTGCAACGCTCAAAGCGCCGGTTCACCGACGGAGAGGTTGCTATGAAACGAAATTGCCGCCACCGGCGGATCGCGTCGTCAGCACAAAGCGATTTTATGTCCGGTTCCCGGCTTCCGACGAGGGTGATATTTTCCCGTGGCACCCCGGCCCTCCGTAAGGCCTCGGCAACGGATAGGAAAGTGGACCCACTCCGGCCTGGGCCTTCGTCCACCACCAGGAAGTGAGCGTTGAAATTTTGTTCAACCCAGGCCAGTTGTAGAGCACTGAAGTCTGTCTTGCGGGAGTAGGGATGTCCGGTGGGGCGTACGGTGATGCGGGTTGCTGGCCTTCCTTCCGCAAGCAAGGCCCCCAGAACCATCGCGCTAAGCGTTGTTCCAATGCTGCGAATCCCAACAACCGCACAGGCCCTGGGTTCTCTCGGAACTTTACCGAGCACCCCAATAAAGTCGGTAGGGTGTAGCGCGTAATAGGTAAAGCCTTCGGGCGGCGAAACGTCGATTCGCTCCGGAACTTCAAGAGATCCCAGGATTTCACGGACCTTGGCCAAACCGTTACTCGAGTTGCCGCACACAGCCGAAGCAATGGCGCTCGTCACCTTGGAAGCAGAAGGCGAGCACTGACACCCGGCATCCTCAAGTGCGGCCTCTAGTCCCCCGGCTTCAATGAGTGCGTCAATGATGGTAGAGCTTAAGGTCGGTTTTGCGAGCCGAGAAAGCAAGTCCGCCACCATGTGTGGTGCAGACACGCTTTGCTTACCCTCGCGAAATACCCACAAGTCCTGTTCCGCAGTTGGTTGTGCATCGGCTGAGAGGCGAGCGGCTGCTTTGAGAGTTTCCGTGCTAACGGTCATGCCGAAATGCCTTTTCCGGTTGGTTACGAGCTTATGTCCTGTTCGCGAAATGGACACCGGGCATCCGGGCCAATCGGTTGCAAGGGCACTCCGGGTCCTGGAATTGATCTTCAAACCTGAGATTCCCATCATTTGGTTTGTGTTGCTTGCGACGCGGAGCCGACTCCCACAGGGCCCAAGTGCGAGTCCTGCAGGGGCGGGGATAGGGCCAATACATCGCTCGTGCTGGGCCGAGCATCGAAAGATGCGAAACCAGAGAACGTGTGCTCCGGGTGTGCGGGCGGTTGGGCTCCGCACAGCAAGGAAACCGAGATGAAGTTAGTAATTTTCGGGTTGACGCTCAGTTCCTCATGGGGGAACGGGCATGCCACCCTCTGGCGAGGCCTTTGCAAATGGCTGGCGCGACAGGGCCACGAGGTGAGTTTCTTCGAGCGCGATGCCCCCTATTACGCTCTTCATCGCGACCTGCATAATCCCGAAGGCTACAAGCTCGAACTATATTCAGAGTGGGATGAGATACGTTCCCGCGCGAATCGTGAAGTCGGAGCCTCGGACGCTGCCATCGTAACCTCGTACTGTCCGGATGCGCACCAGGCCTGCGACTTGGTGCTTTCCTCTCCTGCCATGAAGGTCTTTTACGATCTTGATACGGCTGTGACACTGGAAAAACTACGTACACAAGGTCAGGTCGACTACATCCCGACGTACGGCCTTTCTGAATTCGATCTAGTACTGAGCTATGTTGGGGGTAGGGCTATTGAAGAGGTGAAGGCTCTGCTCGATGCCCGTCGGGTGGCACCACTCTATGGAAGCGTCGATCCGGAATTGCATCAGCCAGTGCAGAAATCCGCACGGTATCGATCGGATTTTTCCTACCTGGGAACCTACGCTGCCGATCGGCAGCAGGTGCTAGAAGAGTTGTTCTTGAAGCCTGCCCATCAGCTTTCAGGACAAAAGTTTCTTCTCGGCGGCGCGCAGTATCCTGCGGATTTTCCCTGGCGCGAAAACATTTGGTTTGTGCGGCATGTTCCTCCCCACGATCACCCTGCGTTCTATTGTTCGTCTCGCGCAACCCTGAACGTAACCCGCGCCGCGATGGCCAGCATCGGATATTGCCCCTCGGGCAGATTGTTTGAGGCAGCCGCTTGCGAGACGCCGATTATCAGCGACTCTTGGGAGGGAATTGAAGAATTCTTCGAGCCCGGCCGTGAATTGCTGATTGCAGAGTCACAGGAAGATGTCGTCGAACTGTTGTCGCAGAGCGCAGAGGAGTTGAGCCCGGTTGGCAAGGCGGCGCGGGCGCGCGTTCTTGCCAGTCACACGGCGGAACATCGCAGCCGCGAATTGGTCTCGGCCCTGGAGGCGGCGGCATGAGGCACCGATGGGGAATCATTCCTGCGGCAGGGCTGGGGACACGAATTCAGCCCTTAGCGTTCTCCAAAGAGTTGCTGCCGGTCGGTACGCGTCGCGACGGAGAAATTGAGCGTCCTCGGGCAGTTTCGGAATACCTGCTCGAACGTATGCTCGCCGGTGGTGTTGATCGCATCTGTTTTGTGATCTCGCCGGCCAAAACCGATATCGTCAGCTACTTCGGCGGGAAGATCGGCATTGCTCCCATCTGCTATGTCGTCCAACAGACTCCCAGCGGACTGTGTGATGCTCTGTTTAGCGCCGTCCCATTCATTGCACCCGAAGACGAAGTCTACATTGGTCTTCCCGATACCGTCTGGTTCCCGATTGAGGGGTATGAATTTCTTCCAGATGGGGAGTTGTCGTTTCTCCTCTTTCCGGTGGAGCGGCCGGAATTGTTCGACTCCGTCGTAACCGACCACGACGGGCGAGTGGAACAGATCCAGGTAAAGCAGAGGAATGCCGCATCTGAATGGGTTTGGGGTGCTTTCAAGATGCCAGGGCGGCTCTTCTTGGTATTGCAAGATCTATGGCTGGCACGCGGCCGCTCGGACGAATATTTCGGAACTCTGGTCAACGCTTACTTGGTGAATGGTGGGCGCGCGTACGGCATTAAGCGCGGCGATGTCTACGTCGACGTGGGCACGCTGCATGGGTACCGCGAGGCCGTCCGCGTCCTTTCCAATCAAAGCACTGCAGATGAGATCGCGCGGTAATCAAAGCTGGCGGCAACTATCGGGCAGTTTGCGCGAGAGTCGCCGCAATCGTGGCGCTCGCATTGTCATTTTTGCGGCGCATCCCGATGACGAAACCATTGGGGCCTCTGCATTGCTCGCAAGCTTCGACGAGCCGCAGGTCATTTACCTCACCGACGGGGCTCCACGCGACAGGAACTTGTGGTCCCAGGATTTTCATGGTTCCCGCGAGAACTATTCGTTGTTGCGGCGGGCTGAGGCTGAAATGGCACTCTCTTTAGCAGGGTTGTCCGTCAGTCAGGTCGAGTGGCTGGGTGCAGTGGATCAAGAGGCGATATTCCACGCAGACGATCTCGCATACCGCCTAGGCCGCTTGCTCAGCAGGATGGACGCGGACGTTCTGGTGACCCATCCCTATGAAGGCGGCCATCCCGACCACGATACGGCCGCGCTGGTTGCTCACCTCGCATTTCATCAGCGTGGTCGAACGAGTGCCCCTCTTCTGCTTGAGATGACCTCCTACCATGCACACCACGACCAGTGCGTCTCTGGTCGGTTTCTAAATGGAGACGGCAGTCAGGAGCTGCAGCTATTTCTTTCCGAAGCGGAGCGGGCGCGCAAAGCTGGCATGTTCGCAGCCTATGCATCTCAACGGCGTGTCCTCGATGGTTTCGTTATCAATCACGAACGCTTCCGTGTCGCCCCGGAATATGATTTTTCGCGGCCGCCTCACAAAGGCAAACTTTGGTACGAGTGCATGGCCTGGCCAATGACTGGACGACAGTGGCGCGCCATAGCCCAAGAAAAAATCTTTGCAGTGCAGGAATTCTCGTGTCTTTGACCGTGCTGAACGTTGCCTATCCCTTGGCTCCTGTTTCGCAGGCAACTGCCGGCGGGGCCGAGCAAGTCTTGCTCACGCTGGATCAGGGCTTGGTTCGAGCCGGACACCGATCTGTAGTCATTGCCTCAGCTGCGTCTCGCGTGGATGGTCTGCTCTTGCCTGTTCAGATGCCATCCAGGAATCTCACCGAGGAGTCCAAGCGCGAGGCTTGGGCAAAGTTCCGCGGTGCTCTCGATAGCGCTCTTCAGAGATTTCGCGTGGATATCATCCATATGCACGGTGTCGATTTTGGGGAGTACCTGCCTGACGTGGATGTACCTGTGGTTGCCTCCCTACACCTGCCTTTGAGCTGGTATGGAAAAAATCTCCAGGCTCTACCGGCCCACGCCTCTCTGGTTTGTGTTTCGCATTCACAAGCGCAGAGTGCTCTGCCGGGGATGCGAGTGACGCAAATCATTCCCAACGGCGTGGACCTTCGGCAATTTCATCCAACTCCGAGAAAAGGTGACTACGTCCTGTGCATGGGACGGATTTGCCCGGAGAAAGGCTTGCACATCGCCATCGACGCGGCTAGACATGCGAAAGAGAAGCTTCTCATTGCGGGAAACCTGTTCGACTATCCCGAGCACCGGCAATACTTCGAAAAGGAGGTCGAGCCTCGCCTCGGGGCCGAGGCTGCTTTTCTCGGTGCAGTCGGCGGACGACGGAAGGCTAGCCTGCTTGCCGGAGCCAAGTGCCTGTTGATCCCAAGCCTGGTACCGGAAACCAGTTCGCTCATCGCGATGGAGGCATTGGCGTCGGGGACCCCGGTGATTGCTTGGCGAAGCGGGGCATTGCCGGAAATTGTTGCTCAGAGAAATACCGGCTTTTTGGTGTCATCGGTGTATGAGATGTCCCACGCCATTCGTCGCGTGGGGAGCATTCGCGCCAGCGATTGCCGGCGGGAAGCCGAAATTCGATTCTCAGCCGAGTGGATGATTGATTCTTATCTTGCACTGTACGAAGAATTGGCCCGCGGCATCCGGACTAGGGAGTTGCAGGTTGCATGAAGACAGGCTCAGCTGCGCCGATAATCGTTCGGCTTCTCCAGTCCCGGGATCAGTTCACTTCGCTACTTCCGGAATGGAAAGAGCTTTTTTCAAGCTGTCCCGACGCCGCTCCGTTTCAAGACTGCTCATGGCTGATGGGGTGGATTGACGAATTCCGCCCGCAAAACCTGGTTGGTGTAGAAATCCGCCAGGCAAGCCGGCTCGTGGGCTTCGTGCCATTGCTCATCTATCGCAGGAATCAGGAGCGCGTATTGGCGTTTGCCGGGGGAGGAGTCTCAGATTACCTGGGCGTGCTACGGGCAGAAGGTCACGAGGGCGCAATCGTAACCGCACTCCTCCATGCGGTCCACACAATCCCGGACTGGGATGTTCTTGATCTCACCGACCTCGCGCTCGGCAACTTCTTGTTGCATTCTCGTTCGCTGCGGCCTTATGTAAAGGCACATGATCTCTGCTTTGTCTTGACCCTCCCTTCCAGCAGCGAGGAACTGCTGCATTTGCTTTCGAAACGGCAGTGGGCAAATCTGCGCAACGCGCGTTCTAGAACGCAACGCGAGGGCGGTGCCGTTATCGAACCGGCAAGGCCCGCGAATTCCACGGAGTTTCTCGAGGACCTGTTTCGGCTGCATACAAACCGTTGGAAGGAATTGGGACAAAGCGGTGTTCTCGGTGACCCGCAAGTTCGGCAATTTCATCGTGTGGTGGCACCCACTCTTCTGTCATCAGGCCTGCTGCGGCTCTACCGCATGCGAATCAAGGATCGCACCATCGCGGTCAACTACTCGTTCTTTCATCGGCAATCCGTCTATTGCTATTTGCAAGGATTCGATCCAGAGTTCTCCGGTCTCAGTCCAGGCATGCAGCTCATGTTTGCGGTCATTGAGGAAGCGGTTCGTTTCGGCGCACGCAGGTTTGATTTCCTGCGCGGAGAAGAGGGATACAAGTTGCATTGGCGACCAGAGGCGGAACCGACATACCGGGTCGAAATTCCGCGCCGCCTCGCTCTGCGCAAGCTCAGGGTCCCAGCGTGATCGGCTCTTGCCGCATACAGGAAACCACCGATTCGAGGACGTCCAGCTTGCAATCAAGCGTACAGGATGCTTTCCCAAGAGCTAACCGATGAATGGGATACCTTAGGCGCACCTTAAGGGGCTAGTCTTCATCGAAGACACTGACGTACAGCAAATCTGCAAACCTGGTGGCCTTATCATGATGAGACTCGAAACCAGCGACAAGAAAGACTGGCAAGGCTTTACCCGCATCCTCGAAGTGCTTAGCCTGCTAGATGAGATTCAGCAACGCTCACCCCAAGAAATTCGTGAGGCCATCGACGGATTTTGTGAATTGCCGTCCAATCCGGGCGAGACCGTCAGCATGGAGGAAGTAGTTTTTTGGGCCGGGATCGCAACCGGAATGGAACTGCGGAGTCACACGGAAGACGAAATCGTGGATGAAGCGGTAGCGGAGAAGATGCTTGTCTTTTCGTCTATCTTTGCCCATTCCATGAAAAGTGCGATCGTCGATCTCGCCTTGGGGGATCTGGATCCAGAGAATCGGTTTTGGAATCGACGCGAATCTCGAGTCGGGTAGCAGCGCTTTGGACTTCTTGATCCTGGTATCTACCGGGTGCTCCGGCAGCCGTCGGGTAGCGTTCCTCCGCCCGGGGGCAATATTTTTCGGGACTCAATACGCCGTCCCCGGAGCATGGCGATAGATTCGGGCACTATCGTTCGGTCCGGGGACGGTTCCACCGCACCTAGTGAAACCTTAGATGGCATCAACATCGGGCAGGTTGGTGAAAGAGCCTCTTCAACCTATCTGTTTCCGAAGCAGAAATTGCCCGGGCGCCTAAGCTATTTGCCTGAGAGTCCACGACTTTTACATCTTTTACATCCTTTCCCCGATTGGTTGGGTTCTCGACGGGCACTAGACTCGCTTGGAGGAGAACCTATCAGGAGGTCCCAATGCCGGAAAAACAAACCCTTGAACGTGCCCAGGAAGACGCCAGGGAGGGCAAGGCTCCCACCACCCAGGCTGGGGAATTCGTTCGCGAGGAGATTCACCATGTCAGGGAAGGGAAACATGGAGCGAAGAACGCGAGACAAGTGATTGCCATTGGATTATCAAAAGCGCGAAAGGCAGGCGTGAAACTGTCACCCCCTCCTAAGGGGACGGCATCCGCCCAAAAAGAAGGTAGAAAACACCGTTCGACCGGCCGCCGGCCTTCCCCTAGGCGCTCACGTGCCCGAAGGCAGGTCCTGAAACGGCAGGGTAGGGCGGCTGCTTCGCATCGCGCGCTCTCGCAGCAGGCCAAATCGGCAGCGCGCCCGAGAACGCGCTCTGGACGTTCTCAGGCGGCGCGCAAAGCGGCCCACACCCGCCGCTCATCTCGCTCTTAGAGGAAAATATCAATGCCAACCGGATGCGCGATGCACATCGGAACCTCCGGCTGGCATTACAAGCATTGGTTGGGAGACTTTTATCCCGAGAAGCTCCCCCCTGCGAAAATGTTCTCGTGGTACACGCGTGAATTCAACACAGTTGAAATCAACAATAGCTTCTACCGGCTCCCCGAGCAGAGGACATTCCGCAGATGGAAGGAGCTGGCTCCCCCGGGATTTATCTTTGCCGTGAAGGCGAGCCGATTCATCACTCACATAAAACGCTTGAAAGATGCGGCGGAGGCACTAGACTTATTTTTTGCCCGCGCAGAACCGTTAGGCGGGAGTCTCGGGCCCATACTGTTTCAATTGCCGCCACGTTGGAAGGTGAATCTGGAACGCCTTGGGGATTTCTTAAACCTCTTGCCGCCGCGGCACCACTATGCGATCGAATTTCGCGACGAAAGCTGGTACGTCAACCAGGTTTACGATCTCCTGCACCGCTCGAATGTCGCTTTCTGTATTCATGATTGGGGGGAGATGCCTAACCCCCAAGTCTTGACTGCCGATTTCACCTATATTCGCTTTCACGGCAGCGGCACCAGGTACGGTGGCCTTTATCCGGAGAGACAGCTACAAAAGTGGGCGGACCGCTTGCGCGGTTGGGAATCGGAGCTGTTTGCCGCCTACGTCTATTTCAATAACGATATCGGCGGCCATGCGATCCGAAACGCGCGAAGCTTGCGCACCCTCATGGGTATTTCACAAACGCACATTCTTCCGGCTGCGTCCTGAAAAGCGCAAGGGATGATCGTGGGACTACTTCTTCAGGATGGGGTTATACCCGTCGCTCACTAGCTTTGCCCGCGTGGTCTCGGCATCCTTGATGTCGGTAAAGGGACCGACTTGCACGTGGTAGAGCTTGTCGGAAGTAGGCGTTGCTATCAGGGCTGAATAACCATGCCCCTTGAGCGCTTCGACCAGAGCGTCGGCGTCTTCCTGCTTGCTCACGGCCGCGACCTGCACGAAATATCCAGGACCGGAAGGCGCGGCCTGCTGAGTACCCGACTGCTGCGCCGCATTTTGATCGGCTGCTGCGGGAGTCTGTTGCGCCGGTTGCCCGGACGGACTCGAAGGGTTGTTATCCGAACTCGACTGGTTAGCGGGAGTGGCTGCCGGCTGCGAAGTCGGAGTCTGCGTCGCCGCTGACGGCCGCACTCCGGTGGGTGTCGCCTGTAGTTCGGGCGCGGACCTCACCGAATTTTTGCCCATGGTGAAACCCATGCCGAAGAACACAGCACACAGCAGGACCAGCCCAAAAAACAAAATCAGCATCTTGCCGGTGCCTAAGGTTATCTCGGTATCGGTTTCTCGTTCCAAGTGCGGTGCGCTCGCAGGACTCATAGCATGTAAAATCGGAAACTTTGCAATTGGGAGATTGGACTCAACTTATTCACCGGGTTTCCCATCGCCCCATGACTTCAGTAGAAGAATCGCCCAATCCTCTAAACCCTATTTTGCTGCCGGAGTCTCGCCTTTCGCTAGTAACTTCTGGAGTCCGGCGAAAAAGTCCACCGGTACAGGGAAGACCACGGTCGTATTCTTCTCTACGCCGATCTCCGTCAAGGTCTGCAGGTAACGTAACTGCACGCTGACTGGCTCGGTTGCGAGTAGATGGGCCGCGTCCACCAGTCGCTGCGCCGCTGAAAATTCTCCCTCGGCATGGATGATCTTAGACCGCTTCTCGCGTTCTGCTTCAGCCTGTTTTGCCATGGCGCGCAGCATGGTCTCAGGCATATCGACCTGTTTGACCTCAACATTAACCACTTTCACCCCCCAAGGCGCGGTGTGCTGATCAAGGATCGTCTGCAGGCGAGTGTTGATCTTGTCACGATGCGCCAGCAGTTCGTCGAGATCGAGCTCGCCGAGTACCGATCGCAGCGTCGTTTGCGCAAACTGGGAGGTTTGGTAGATATAGTTCGAGACTTCGACCACTGCGTGCGTCGGTTCAATCACTCGCAGAAAGATGACGGCATTGACCTTCAAGGTGACGTTGTCGCGCGTGATGATGTCCTGCGATGGAACCTCAAGCGCTTCTTGCCTTAGCGACACGCGAACGATGCGATCAATAGGTGCAAAGACCAGAATCACCCCAGGCCCTTTTGCCTGGTGCCGCAAACGGCCTAGGCGGAAGATAACGCCGCGCTCATACTCAGCCAGGATCTTGATCGCGCTGAGAACATAGATTACAACGATGAGGATGGCAACCGTTCCGAATCCGAACCCAAACTCCATAAATCCTCCCCTTCTAAGTTCGACGTGATTGTACTGCAACCCGGAGCCCGCGCGATTCGATTTCGCGATAGGGTGCCCGGCCCGGACCCACGACCACGCGGTTCCTCTCTGCATCTCGTGTTCTTCGTAGCAAAAGAGCTCGTGCTTTATGCCGTTGTCTTTTCCGGTGATCCGCTTTCACTTGTTGCTGGGGTGACCTGCAATCGCAATCCGTCGACCTTTTCGACTACGACATCTTGACCTACTCCCACTTCTCTGCTGGCAGTGGCGTCCCAGATCTCCCCGTGAATGAAGACCTTTCCTGAAGGTGCCAATACCGTTTGTGCAGTACCGATCTCGCCGATAAGGCCTTCGATCCCGGTGACAACCTTGTTTCTTCGCGCCTTTAAAGCGATGGTCATCAGGAACACGGTAATCATTCCCAGAGGAATGCTGACCGCCAGGGCGGTCCAGAGCTGCACCCGCATTTCAGGAATCGGCCCGTCCACCAGGAGCAAAGCGCCCAACACCAGAGTGGCGATTCCTCCAGTTGCCATTACGCCGTGGGTGGCGAACTTTGCCTCAAGCGCGAACAGTACGAACGATGCGAAGATCAGGACCACGGCAAAGAAGCGAATTGGCAATAGGTGCAGCGCAAAAATCGCCAGCAGAATAAAGACCATTCCGACCGTTCCTGGCCACACCGCACCCGGATGGTTGAATTCGGTGTACAGGGCCAGGGCGCCGATTGCCAGCAGGATGAACGCAATGTCCGGTTCCATCAGAAAGGATAGTATCCTCTCCTTCAAAGTGGGTTCGAGAACCGCTTCTTTCTGTCCGACGAGATTCAGGGACACGATCTTGCCATCGAACCGCTTAATCGGTTTGCTTGAGATTTGGCGAAAGAGATCCTGCTCGTCTGAAGCAACGTAATCGATCAGCTTCTGCGAAAGCGCCTCGGTTTCGGTAAACGACTTCGATTGCCGAACAGCCGCCTCCGCGGTTTCGATATTCCGCCCGCGCTTGGACGAGATCGACCGCAACATCGCCGACGCATCATTCAACACCTTGTCCGCCATGGGCCCCTTGATTTCGCCGCCAAAGGCTCCAACCGGGTGCGCTGCACCCGTGTGCGTGCCCGGTGCCATAGCGGCCACATCTGCGCTCTCGAGGATAAAGAAGCCAGCCGATGCTGCTCGGCTGCCGCTGGGAGTCACATAAATGATGACAGGCACGGGCGAGGCAATGATCTTCTGCATGATGTTCTCCATCGAGTCCATCAAACCGCCGGGCGTGTCGACCTCAAGCAGCACCGCCTCATATTTTTGTTCCGATGCGCGATCGATTGCTCGCTCCACACGCTCCGCCGTGGCGGCCTGAATCGTGTCATCAATGACGACCTTAAGAACGTCGGCAGATGATGGAAGCGAAAATAGGGACAGAACGATGGGAAAAACGAAAAGGCCACGAAAACGCATAATTCATACTCCTCACGGGAGCTGCTTCTAACATTGTCGCGCAAAAAAGAGACGACGGTCACCAGGTAAGTTGCAGTTGACCTTGGCACATTTCTTGATTGATAAAAGCGCTCCTCGCATCCCGACTGGGCCCAAAGTGATGCAGCACCTGGGCGCCCAGTTCTACCAAGAAAACTGAACTGGGATACGGCTCGAATTATAGCGCAGGTAATACTTGCGATAATCTACTTATATCTATGAATTTACAATAGTTATAAGTTTATACAGTCCTCGTAGGTTCGGCGCAAAGGCGGACGGGACTTCGCAGATCGTTCAGCGACCACTGGGCGGACTGCCCGCCAGGAACAGCTGCCTGGGTTTCACGCGAAAAAGGGGAGGGCGAGCGGTTCGGCCCAGAGCAACTCTCTCGAGAAAATCTGTAGCAAGGGAGTTCGCTCGCGGGGGCTTCGGGTTCGCAACCCTTTCCTCACGCTAAGGTTGGTTAACGTGGCCCTGCGGCCGTCAGTTCCGCCACCTTACTTTTCACCGCAATATCGATGAACGCAAGCGCGGCGCGGCTGAGAGCCTTGTCTTTGCGGAACACCAGCGCAAGGTCGCGGCGGATGTTGGTTTCGGCCAAGGGGACTGCACAGAGAACCTTCGCCTGGACATCTTCAAGAACGTTTGAGCTGGCAATGAAGCCAACCCCAATATCCGCGGCTACGAAACGCTTCAACAGTTCACTCGAATCGAGTTCCATGGCGTAGCGTGGCTTCAACTTGTGCAGATGGAAGAGATCTTCGATTGCGTCGCGCGTGTGGCCGACCTTTGGGACCACGAGCGGATACTGTGCAATATCTTCCACGGTCGCAGCTTTTAGCTTTGAAAGCGGGTGGCGCGGAGGGGCGATGAGAACGAGTTCGTCCTTGTGGATGGCTACCGCGGTGAGGCGGTTGTCGGTTACGGGAAGGGAGACGACGCCGAAATCGACGGTATTGTCGATTACGGACTCAAGCACCTTTGCATAATCAGCACGCTTGATGTTTACCGAGACATCCGGGTACTGCTTCTTAAAATTCGCAAAGACCTCGGGCAAAATATGCAGGCAAGTGCCTTCATTTGCACCGACCACGATTTCCCCACGCGGCACACGCTCGGTTTCGGCGATCGCAGTCATGGCGGCCTTGCGGGCGTCGAGGGTATCTTCGGCAAAACGCAAGAACAGTTTTCCGGAGGCCGTGAGCGAGACTTTGCCGCCAGAGCGATCAAGCAGCTTGGCACCGACTTCTTCTTCGAGTGACCGTATTTGGGAGGAGATTGCCGGCTGCGTGCGGAAACGTTTCTCCGCCGCGCGCGAGAAGCTCGACAAGCGCGTCACCTCGATAAATGTTTCCAGCTGATCGAAGTCCATGGGAATACAAACACGCAGCCGTCAGCACCCAGTATTCAACCTAGAACGTTGGGGGGTGGCGGCCTGCAAAACAGCGATTCGAGCGCTCCAGCTCCAATTTCAAAGGGCCAGCCTCCATGGGCTGAGTGCTGATTGCTGACTACTTAGCAGGATGCCATAAACCGAGGGCGACCCCAACCATAAAAACAATCAATTTCATGCTCACATGGCTGGAGAACTAGACTGGGCCAAGCTGCACTGTTTGCACAGATTGTAGCAGGTGTACAATTCTCCCGATTTCCAAAGCAAGTTTCGACCGAACTGGCATTCGGAACGCGCATGCAGTGCACGATTTCCATGTCCCACGCCCGTCTGACTTCATAAAGGAGCTTCCCAATGGCTGATCCAAAGACCGTCCTGGAGTTCGCGAAAAAGAACGGAGCCAAGTTGCTCGACCTCCGGTTCACGGACCTGCCAGGCTTGTGGCAACACGTTTCTTA
>Ga0068856_100000841_pt1 | contig 33124 bp, 33 predicted proteins | sample KBSCornC62_FD_66595 | JGI IMG/M metagenome (GOLD analysis project Ga0068856, IMG submission 66595) | Corn rhizosphere microbial communities from Kellogg Biological Station, Michigan, USA - KBS Corn C6-2 | ecosystem: Host-associated > Plants > Roots > Rhizosphere > Soil ... | reverse complement strand
CACAGGAGCGGTTGGACGAAGTCGCTCGGCAGCTTAATGGGAGACCACGCAAGACGCTCGGCTTTGAAACTCCGGCTGAACGCTTTGCAGCATGTGTTGCGATGACCGACTGAAACGGCAGTCGAAAACGGACATTGACGTTGCTAACCTCCCTTGTAGCCTTGGGCGATGCGCACTGGCCATCTGGTCGCAATCTTGCTCCTCCTCGGGACCAGTGACCCCATCATTGCTCGCCATACGCCCACGGGCGCCCGTCCTGCTGGGATTACCGACGGTGGACGGTCACGCATGTTCGATCAGGATGTTCGCGCAGCCCACTGCATTCAACGTCATCAGATTGTGGAGTATGCCGCCACGCCCAACAGCGTCGCGAGCTCGCCAACCGGCGTGCTTGGGTTCGCGCAACTGTATTGGCTTGCAGCCGCAGCGGTCCTTCTTCTGAGCAACACCCGGAAATCTATTGAGCATCAAGATGGGCGACTTAGCTAGTTTCTCGAAAATCGGCGTCGTTCTGGAGCCTTGCGCGAGCAGATGCAGCTGGGCGGTCTCCCTGACCCTCTTCGCGGCTTGCTGGGCGGCGGCGTGACGGGCAGCAAAGTTACGCATTCCGAAAGGTCGCTGGAGGTTCCGGTCGCCTTGCGTCCACTGCGCATCGATGCGCAGCGAACGGAGATCCTTGCGCCACCTGCCCGATGGGCCGAACCCTTCCGGAACCAGCGCTCGCTTGTGTGCGACGATATTTTCGAGCCAGCGCTGCTGGCGTCGCTGTTTCGCGTTTGCGCGCAGGGCCGCTTCCGCCTCGACGAGGTCGTGGGCCTCGGCGCTCGCGAGGTAGAGTCGCCGCAGCGGGTGGGTAACGCCATCGCGCTCGCGCTCAGCCGTTCCGCCTTCCTCGGCTGGGTCGAACGCGTGACCGGCAGTGGAAAGCTGGAGCGGGTGGAGGGCCGGGTGGTGCAGACACGTCCCGATAGCGGCGACGGACTCGACTGGCACGATGACCTAAATGATCCAAGGCGTCGGCTCGCAATCACGATCTGCCTTTCGGACGGGCCGGTCGAAGGCGGTTGGTTCGAACTGCGCGACGCGGGCACTGGCCGAACGCTGGCCCGGCACCGGCACCAGGCGCCGGGCAGCGCTCTCATCTTTGAAGTCGGCGGTCATCTCCAGCACCGGCTCCTTCCTGTTACCGGCCAACGCTGCCGGCGCGTCTTCACCGGCTGGTTTCTGGGCTGAGCAGATCGTTGCGGTCAGCGCGGGCGCATTGCGCGGATGGCGCTCAACGCTTCTTCCGCCCGCCGCAGCTGCGCCAGCGGGCTGAAGATCCCGATAGCAGGCAAGCTCTGGATGGGCACTGCCGAGGCGATCGCCAGAAGGTCATGCCGAAGCGATGCGTAATTGGGAAGCGCCGCAAGCCAGCGCGGTCGGAAGAGGTTTGAAGCGAGGCTTGCGACCTTGCCGGGTGAATCCTGCTCCTTTTCGCCGCTGCCGAGGAGCAGGATTCCGCCGAGCGGAAGGCTCGCTCGTGCGGAGCGCGCCCTCGGCCTCACAAGCCATTTTTGCCGCGGGTCGCCCGGGATCGCTTCGCTCGATTCCGAAGTGGTGATTGCAGCTGTTCCGGGATGCTGGCGCATGGCCGGGCGCCCGGGAAAAACTTCCGGGGCCCGGCCGGGAACGGCCCGGATCACAGTGAGATCGTCGGCAACGAGCGACCCGCCGAGCGCAATAAGGCCGGCGGCCAGGCTCGACTTACCCGCTCCGCTCGCCCCGGCAATCGCAAAGGCTCGGCCCTCAAACTCGATTGCCGAGGCGTGGAGCGGCACGCTCCCGCGCCAGGCGAGGGTGAGCGCCGCGATCGTGCTGTAGAAGCAGGATGGAAGCGATCCTTTCCAATGCTCGCCGGGCAGATAGTGGATGTGCGCTCCATCGAACATGTCGAAAGTCACCTCCCGGTTCCAGCCCAACCGGATCCCGTCAGGATGGACGCTCCCACGGTTCACCGTCCGGCCCGGGTGGCGTTCGGCGAGGGAAGAAACCCGATGGACATCGACATCGGCCGCCCTGGCCGGGCTCGACAGGTCATCCGCCTCGGCGAACTCCGCCAGGGGAAGATCCGCGCGCCACAGCAATCCGAAGCCGGTGGCCCGGTGGCCACGCCCGGTCATCAGCTAGAGCGGCGCAGCGAGATCGAGTGCGCGCATCGTCTCGAGGGTTTCGTCGACCGCGCGCCTGCAGTCTTCCGGGCCGACATCAAATTCGGCGATCAGCAGATCGCAAAGCTCATCAGTGGCCCGTTCTGTTTCAAGCGCTCGCCAGAGGGCGCTCGCGGTTGCATTGAGCGATACATATTTGCCGCTCTCGATATTCACCATGACGAAGCTGTCTTCGACCTCGGTTCCGACCCAGTCTTCGCTTCGCCGCCATCTGCTTGCCTCCGTCGACACCATCACTCTCCGGCCGAAGACGCCGGCCCATCCAGCGCCCATTGCTCGATCGCCCTCGGCTCGGGCGCTCGCTGCAAAATGTATAGCGGCACGCGATGGGCGAGAAAGCTGCAAAATTGAAGGACTGCGGCCTCTATTCCGAGCAGCCTCGGAATGCGCGGCCGGTGCCGGTTGGCGAGCAGCTGCTCGATTGCCGCAACCGGAGGGAGCCGCTCCGGCGGTCCGGGGAGCGCCTTTTCCGACAGGATCACGATCGCTCCCAACGGACATCGCCGAACCGTCGACCGCGAAGAATGAAAGTGCCTCAACGGAGATCCTGGCCGGGCGGCGAACCAGCCGCCCGGAAGCCCGCTTGCGAGTGGGGCGCCGTCCCTGGCCCTGATGCACAGCGTATCGTCGCCGATAAGGTCTGCGCCGCGCTCGACCAGGCCTGCTGCCAGGGTCGACTTGCCGATTCCGGAGGGACCGGCGAAGGCCAGCGCCTTGTCCTGCCCAGGAAGCCGGACCGCCGCGGCATGAAGGATGGTGGCCCCGGCCATCCACATGGCCGCCGGAAGCGCGGTTGCAAGAAGGAGGGCGGTGACATTGCGCATGTCAGCGGCGGCCTCGGGCGCAATCGCGATCTCGTCCCTGCTGCACCGGTACGACCCAACCCCGGGTGGAGCGAAGCGGAGGATTTGTCCGTCAAGCCGGTAGAGCGCCTCGGAAGGCGGCTCCGAGCCAGCCTCAAGGAGGCGGATGGAGAGGCTCGCTGCTTCGCGCGCGCCAGGTTCGGCCTCAATCGCGCCCGGAACGGGCAGCATCGAATCGATTGCCCGGTCGTAGCCGATCAAATGCACCGGGGCGCCCGGCTCAAAGGGGTCTTAGGTCGAAGGCGAGACAGATACGCTTCCCACCGCTGCCATGCGCAAAGGTGCGGTGATAGGCGTGGGAGGGAAAGGCGTGCATCAGTCCCTCCCTCGGCCGGACGAGGGCGGTGCCCAGACGTTGGGCCGCCTCCTCGCCGGCGAGCTCGGGGGGAAACCCGAATCCCAGGCAACCCGCCGGGCCCGACCCTTTCGAGATCACTTGCGGCACGCGCACATAATAGACGCCGCTCAGCCATCCGGAATGATGGCAGTGCCAGCTCTCATAGCCGTCGCTCTCGGTAATCACGCACCAGCTTCGAAGAAGCGCCTTCTCCGGGCGGGCGCGAACCCAGGGATGATCGATCGCGGCGATGCGATCGAGGTGTCGTTCGATAGCGCTTGAAAGCCGGTCCAGAAGGCACCGCACGTGGGGCGCTTCGCCGGTCGCTGGCGCGTCGATCCGCCAGGTGTGCTCGGAGGCGGTGCCATAGCGTTCATACCGGAGCGCCGGGTGCGCGAGCAGTTCTTCGGCGAGTGCAGAATTGAAGTCGCGGATGCTGGTCCAGCCGGGTGGCGGCGGAAGGTCCCTCGAACAGTGAAGATGCTTTAATCCGACGGCTTCTCTGGCCGCTGCCAGGTCGCCCGACTTCGCATGGGCGAGTGCGCACGCGGCGAACAATTGCGAATGAGCGACCCCTTTTGCGGCAAGGTTGTCCATGTGCGCGAGCAAAGTCTCGGGCAAGCCGTACGCGAGTTCGAGGGCAGTGATCCGCTTGCACGCATCCTTGTTGCCGGGATCGAGTTCGAGCGCTTCGGCCAGCGTCGCGCGCGCTCGGCTTGCCTGTCCCTGCCGCGTCTGGGCTTTCGCGAGGGTGGCGAGCGCCGCAGCTCGTGCCTTGTCGGTCGCCGCGATTTGCAAGGCGCGATCCGCAACGGTCGCGGCCCGCTGGGTGTCCAGGGACGTCTCTCGCGCAAAATATGCATGCGCGAGCATCATCTCTTCGGGAAAACTCCGTTCCGGTATTCCGGCGAGGAGCTCTATGATTTCCTCGAATGCGTCGGCGGCAATAAGAAGGCCGGCGAGCCGCTCGCGCATCAGATCTGACGGACTTCGCGCGAAGGCTGCGCGAACGATCGACAACTCCTGTGTGGGGGTGAGCCGCTTGGAAGCCTCTATTTGAATCCTGGTCGATTCCACCATGGCGCGCTTCGCGTTCACCTTAAAAGCGGCATCATAGTTTGTTATGATTGATTAAACCATCGCCGCGAGCGGCACGACTTTGCGGATCATAAATTGCCTATTTCCCCCCTCGCGGATATGGAAGTCGGACTCGGTGGAGATCCGCAATCGAAGGAAGCTGCTCGTGACGCAGGAAACTGAACAACCGCAACCGCGGCGAACTTGGATGAAGCCTGAAATCCGCGAACTCGATGTGCGGGAGACGTCAGCATTGCCCGGTTCGGGAGCGGACGTGGGCGGCAATCCATGTGCGGATAGTCAACACTCCTGACTAGCCTGGATAGGCGCGGCTATCCGTCGGCGAGCACTGCGCCTCGCCGGAGGAATTCAGGCAACCTCCAGTGGGATGATGTCGGTGGGTCCCCCCGGAAGGTCGATCTCCGTTCGGCTGGTGAAGTCACGGTCGAGGATCACCACGGCGCCCTTGAGCGCGTGACGGACATGGCGCGGGCCAAAAGTGGACATTCCGACGACGAATGCGTCTGCAGTGATGCCAATTCCGCGGGTCATCAGTTCGTCGCTTATCTTCAACCGGGTACCGTCGGATGCCATGACTTCGCCTGACATCGACGCCGAATGCCAAAGCCTCCCGGTCTCATCCTCGACGATGTCATGACAGCTATGGCCGGGAAGGGTTTGACGGCGCTGGACTTCCCAGTCGCTACCGAGCCAGGCGATCTCGCTGTGCTTTTTGGGTTTCGCCTTGCCGTTGTGCAGCATAATGGCGATTTGGTCGCCGACCTTGGCGATGGAGTTGATGTGAAGATAGTCGCCCGCTTGGCTGTTGGGAGGAGCAGGCGGGAATGGCCGCTTGACGTCGATGAAACTGCCGTCCCGGTCAAACCGAACAATCGCTTGACCGGCGGTGTCGAGCAGGCAGAGCAGGCCGTCGATAATTCTGATCTGATGGCAATTGTTATGCAGTCCCTTAGCGAGGATCCTTGGGGAGGTAAGGCGCCCGCCCGAAAGGTTCAGCCGGATAATTCGCCCCATCGGCTGGGGCTCGCGGACGTTACAGCCCTCGAAGGCAATGATCGCGTCGCCGTCGCGGCAGATGCCGAAGAACCAGCCATGAATCACGGTCTTTGACGAATGGCGGGAAACAGCGAAAATGCCCCGATGCGACGCCACCAGCCATTCATACCCGGCGACATCATCGTCGACGAGCCGGATTTCGTCACGAAGATAGCGGTCGCGCGCGAGTGCGACTCTGACCGCGCTCGCGGGAAAACGGGAAACGCCATCCATCGGACCTGTTCTAAGAGGCGCGGGCGGGTCGTCAATCGGATGCGTTGAAGCTGGTGCCTTGGGTCCTTGTCGCCCGCCAGGCGGGGAAGATGCCGGACCGGAGGATCTTCGGTTGCTAAGGAGCGGCATCTACGCATTGTTGCGCTTCGATGGCGCGCCGATCGATGCGCGCGATGCGGAGTTGCTTGGTCTTGATGTGGTTGTGAATCCTTCGCCCGCATGCGCATGGGCGCAGGGGGTGGACACGCATTCTCCCGGGGCCGTGTATCGCGCGGATGGCTCGGGTGCGATCACGATCCTTGTGGGCGAAGTGGAGGAACAGGAGGCACTCGCCGCCCGTCTGGGATTACGCCGGGATGTCCAGCCTGCGCTGTTGGCGCGAGCCGCACTGGACACGTTCGGAAGCGACACTCCGGCTCACCTGGTTGGCGAATGGTCGCTGCTGCATTGGCAGGTGGGCGGACCGCTCGTGTTGATGTCGTCGGCCGCCCGCCGCGATCGGCTGCTGTTTGCGGTTGCAGGCGCGCGCGTCGCGGTCGCTCCGGATATGTTTCGCCTGGCCCGCCTGCCTTGGATAGGGAGCGCCCTCGACGAGGCTGGGCTTCTGATGGCGCTCGGCCGCGCCGAGCTTCGTGAACGGCGAGGCGATCGCACCATGCTAGCGCAGGTGCGGCAGGTGGAACCCGGAGCGACCGTCACCCTTGATCGCGGCGGCTCTCGCAAGGCTTTCGCGCCAATTCTGGAGGCGCAATCGAAGTGGAGCGGATCCTTTGACGACGCTGTCGCCCAGTCGGACCGCCTGATGCGCCGGATCATGTGCTCACGCATGTCTCGAAGCGCCAGCCCCGCAGTCCTTCTGAGCGGGGGACTGGATTCCTCGCTTCTGGCCTGTCTTGCGGCGGAAGAGTGCGAAGATCGCGGTAACTTGCTCCTGCTTACCTCGGCGGCGCCGCCGGGGAGTGGCCTCCCGGACGAAAGCGCTTTCGCCAATGCGGTGGCGGAACGGCTGAAGCTGAAAACGGAGCTTGTCTCGCCGGCACCCGACCTCAACATCTACAGACCTTCCGATCGGATATTTGAAAGCGCTATTGGTCCCCCACTCGCCAATCGCCATTGCCTCACCGAATGTTTCCAGGCTGTTGCCCGGCAGCTGGGCGCGACATTGCTGGTGAACGGCACCTACGGGGAAATGACGGTAACGGCACCGCTTCGGCTCCCGAGAAGAGACCATTGGATGATGCGGCTCGCGAAGCGACTTCGTCAGCGCAAAAGGCACCCCGCACGATCCCATAATCCGTTTCACGTGCGCCTCTCGTCCCATCGCCTGGCCGCCTTGCCCGAAGCGGTTCGAGCTGCCCCCACCCCCGCGCCAGCCGGTATCGACCCCCATTCGGCCGACGATCTGTTCGGTTATCGCCCGGGGATCGAGAAATCCTTTGCCCTTGCAAACGAATTTTATGCCGGCGCGATACGAATGGACTATCCCTATCGCGACCTTCGGCTGATCCGGCTGTTCGCCAGCTTTCCGGCGGACATTTTCAATTCCGCCGCATGGGATCGGGCACCAGCGCGCGCCATGCTCCAGGGCCGGGCGCCTGATTGGGTCCGCCTTCGCACCTCAGGACTGCCCGCATCTCCCGATCATCTAGCGCGGTTGCGCTTGCAAGCCCCGGCGGCGTGCGCGCGAATTCTTGCCTTCCGGCGAGCCGGCGTGCAGGAATGGCTGGACCTCGACTGGCTTGAAGCGGCCTTGGCCGAGATGGCCGAGCGCGGACCAAGGAGCGTCCTGGAAGCCAATGAAGTTCAACTTACTGCCATTGCCGCGGAGTTCCTCACCTGGTGGCGCAGCCGCCCGTGAAGGGGCGGGGAGCTAACGGATGCGAACGGGGCGAGCGCGCCTGGCAGCGGGAAACAAGGGTGACCGGGGGTAGGGACGAACGCCAGTCGCGACTCAAGCGAAGCCTGATGACGCGAGCGGCCATGCGAACATGGCGCGGGATACGCGCATTGCGCATCAGGGCCGCGCTCGCCGATCCGGTGCGCCACCCGCCGATCCTGTGCGCGAGCATCGGACGAGTCGCATCCACCATGCTCTATCGTTCTATTGTCGAGGGCCGGGCGCGGGCGATCCTCGGCTCATTCAACCCCGCAGACGCGGCCCATATCGGAACGACCAGCTGGACTCTCCGGAATGCTCGCCTCCGCTCCGGCACTGTCAGTAAAACTCATGATCTGCCCTATGCGCTCGACCCCACCGCTCCACTAAAAATTGTCTACTCTTTCGGAAGGCCGTCGGACACGGTGCTTTCGGTCCTTCGCAAAGTTCAGGTGGCCGGCGAAACTTGGCGTGATCGCCACCTCGCAAACATGCATGCGCTGGGTTCCCTCGAGGAAGTGGTGGAGCGGGACGTTCTTCGTCTCGGAGAGCAAATCGAGGCGTGGAGAGCGGTGACCGGCGCGCCGCTACTGGCCATCCACTACGAAGCACTTTGGGATGTCCGCCCGATGCTCGAGGATTTTCTGGGATTCACGATAAGCTTGCCGGAAAAGCGGACCCGTGGCTTTGCTGATCTCGATCCGGTGACCGTGGCGCGGGTCCGCCGATTCTATGCCGGATTGGACGAAATGGTTGCGGGCTTGCCCCCTTATTGGCTGGTTCGTGGCTGACGCCGGCGTCCTGACCCTCGCCCACAGCCGCCCTGAATATATTCGGCAGGCGCGATGGCTGGCGCAATCCATTCGCCTTCGGTCGCGCGATCTGCCGCTAGCCGTAGCGACCGATTTCGACCCGGACCTGTTCCGCGACGTCTTCGATGTCGTCATTCCCTGGCGGTTCGACCGCTGGCGCGGCGTCGCCAGCAAGCTCGAACTGTTCGACATCAGCCCCTTCGCAACAACGCTGTTCGTCGACAGCGACTGCCTGTGTATCCGCTCGCTGGCTCGAGTCTTCGACTATTTCGGCGCGCAGGAATTCGCCGTCTATGGCAGCAACTGGCGAAATTTTCCCTGGGGCGCAGGCGCGAGTTCCTGCCGGGCAATAGTGGACAGTGAAACCTATCCCGTCTTCAACGGGGGCGCATACTTCTTCCGCAAATCGTCACTCGCGCGTGAAGTATTCCATCGCGCGAAAGGTTTCTTCGAATGTTACGATGCCGTGGGTTTGCGCCGCCCTCATGATGAGCCGCTCATCAGTCTCGCGATGGCCTCGCTGGGGCTCAGCGCGACCGCCAAGCAGGACCTGGTGGTCATGGTTGCACCGGAAGCGCCACGATATCAACTCGATATCGACCTGCTTCGCGGCCATTGCTCGCTCATTCGACGGGGAATGAGGCTGGAGCCTGAGATCGTCCATTTTGTCGGCGGGCGAACCGAAATGGCGGCCTATCGCCGCGAATGCATGGTTCTGGACCGAATTGTCGGGGGTTCCTGGCCGGCTTTGGCAAGGCCTTTGCTGGCCGGGGAGGCGGCGCTCACGACATTGGTTGGGAGGGTGAAGCGGCGGCTCAGGCGAGGCACGCGCACCCTCGCGCGCCGAAATGACGCTTTGCGGCGGCGCTTGAATTCTTAGCCAGGCTTCACGTCGAACGAAATGCAGATTCGACGGCCGTCAGAGCGATGCGGAAAGGTGCGATGATAGGAAGGCGACGGAAACAAGGCCAGCAAGCCGGGCCGCGGCCGCACCATTCGCCGGCCAAAACGCTTCGCGAGAGTTTCGCCGATTAGTCCCTCCGGGAGACCGAGGGCAAGGCAACCCGAATCGTCCTCGCTCGCGCAGACCGCGTCCGGGACCTCGACATAATAGACGCCCGTCATCCATCCGTCGGGGTGCATATGCCAGTCTTCGAAGCCATCGGCAGCGGTAATCACGCACCAGCTTGCAAGTACGGCCCTTTCAGGACGAGCCTTAAGCCACGGATGCGCTCTCTCGCCCAACGATGCTACGTGGTGCTGGACGGCCTCGCTAATGCGTTCCACCAGGGCTCGCGCGGCCGGCGCGGCACCCGTCGCTGGAGAATCGATCCGCCAGGTCTTGTGCGATGCAGTGCCATAGCGGCCAAAGCGAAGGCCGGGGTGCGACGACAGTTCCTCGACAACAGCGGCGTTAAAGGCTTCGATGCTCTTCCAGCCCGGTGGCGGCGGCAGAAGATGCTCCTCGACGAAGCCGGCAAGATTGAGCAGTTCACGAGCCTCCTTCAGCTGACCCAGCTGGGCGAGCGCCAGAATGCGCGAGGCGAACAGCCGCGAATGGCTTGCGCCTTTTGCGTTTAGCCGCGCGACGAGATCGAGGACGGCTTTTGGCTCGCTAGTCCGCAACAGGTGCGTAGCGAGCCGCTTGCAGGCAAGACTGTTGTGAGGGTCCAGCTCGAGCGCCTTCTCGAGCATCGCGACAGCTTGCGCCGTCGCTCCCGTTCGAAAGCTTGCCTTGGCCGCCTCGGCGAGCGCGATCGACAGGTCGGCGTCCGAGGACGCAAGGCGTAGCGCTCGCTCCGCCATGCCTCTTGCGGCCCGAGCCCCTTCGTCCGTTCGGCAAGCGAGCAGGGCACGCGCAAGCGTCAGCAATTCTTCAGCGCCAAGACGGTCGATCCCGGGGCTGCTGAGCAAAGCGACCGTCTCCTCGAAGCAGTCGAGCAGGTTGAGCAGTTTTGCGAGTCTGAGACGCAGCGCCGGGGACTCCGGATTGCGCTGGAGGGCATCTCGAAGAAGCCTGCATTCCGCGGGTGCGCTCAACGCCTTTGCAGGCTCTGGCCGGACCCGGAATTTTGCGGAGATGTGTTCGGCTCCCGACGAAGGCATGGATTCGACTCCCCGCGAAAAGGGCTAATCCTCGCCGTTGCGCGAGGCAATGTCGAAGCGGGCGGGCGCTCGAACCATCCGGGCGAACGGTAGCTCACCATCGCCAGGCATCTCGTCCACGATCCTGAATCCGATGCATTGGTAGAGGCGTGCCACGGGATTATCGCGCCGCACCTGCAGCGTGCACCGCCAGTTCCCCAGATCGGCCGCGTCAAGCCACGAGCGGAGCATGCAAAGACCCGCCCCGCTCCGCCGCAATTCCGGCAAGACCGCGATATCCACACCATGGCTTGTGCGCTCCGAGTCCCATTGGACGACAATGCGCCCGGCTGTCTTTCCCTCGAAAGTAACGATTCGGCGCATGGCATCCGGATATTGCGAGCGGTGGCTGGCCTCCTGTGCAACTGCCTGTTGTGCAAGAATCGCTGCGGGAAGAAGATCGGCAAGCGGAGAACAGCGTGCCGCGAGCAATTGCAGGAACGCGAAGTCGTGCGGTTGCTCGGGCCGGACCTGGAGTCGCGCCGAACGGCGCCTGAACGCGCGGTCGAACGCATCGCTGGCTGCGCCCGCGCAATTTGAATTTCGGTCGGGCTTGAACCGGCCTTGCTCCATGCTAGGCACTTTCCATGGAGAAACCGGCCATTCTGCCCCGGACGATGCTGCTCGAAGAATTCACGCCGCTGGTCGGGCGGATCATTCTTGCCGATTGCGATCCGCGCCCGGCCGAGTTGACACTCGTCGAGGCGACTCCGCTCCGCCACCAAATCGAGGGCGCCCGCTCTCCCTTCATTGCCATCTTCCGATCCTCTCCCCAGGTGCTTCTGGTGTCCGGGAACTATGTGATGCACGCAGCCGGGTTCGGTCCGGACCTGATCTACATCTCCCAGGTCGCCGCTCCCCTTGGAGCGGCGGAGGGACATTATTATCAGGCCGTGTTCAACTGAGCCGGCCGGTCTTGCCGGCCGGCCCGATCGCTCGACGGTTCAGTTGCGCGAGGGGAAAATACCCTCCAGCGCGATGACGATGGTGATTGCGAGGTACGGCTGAAGATTGGAAAAGGGTAGGCTGCCGCCGGCCGGCCCAATCCCGGCCAACGGCGTCGGGGTCGGGGTTCCGGCCGGGCAATAGATTTCGGGAACGGCGGCTGGCGATGGTGCGCCATCGATGCTGTGGCCGAGGACGCCGTTCGCGGGGGCAACTTGTGCGCTCGCCTTCACGGTCGCAACGCTGAACGTGTGCGTATGCTGCGGCATGTTCTGGATGGTGAGGCTGGTGTTTTCCCCCCCTCCGACCTGGCCGAGGCTGTAGGGCGAAAGCCCGGGCGCTTGCCCGGTATTGATCATCACTCGGCCGCGAAGATCGGGAATGGCGAACGTGGTTTGGCCATTGCCTCCGAAGGAGGTCCCAAGAAGAGAGAAAAGTGCGGAATTCTGGGCAATCGAAAGAATCGAGCCGTCGCAGGAATGATAGCCGCGCGGAGCGAAGTTCCACCCGCCCTGGATGATTTGCCCGAGAAACGGATCTGACATCTTACACCTCCTGGTTTTTTAGAAATTGGCCGAGCGGAACGAACAACCGAGTTCATTGCCCAAGAGCATGAACCGACCGAACTGCGCCAAGCTATCATCAAGACACATCGCCCGCCAGCACGGTTTGTCGCGGTCCAGCGCCCGGCGAGTGCGTCGCGCCACGCTCCGGCTTTTCGAAGATTTCTGTCCGAAAAGTCAGTCGAGGCGAACATCCTGAAGGCGGTGAAAAACCGGTAGCAGATGGTCGCGTACAGCCTTTCGAACCTGGTCCGATGCAGCAGCGCGCTTGGCAAGACGGTCGCTTGTGAAATTGGCGCCCGACTTGGAATGAAGGGTTGCGGCCGCTGCAACGGCCGCACTTTCGGCCCGCGTCGGTTGTAGGCCGAAATGATCGCACACGCGCTTTGGGATGGCGCCCTGGATTTCGGAATAATTGACGAGGAGTCCCTCGTCCGGCCGCCAATTGCCGAGAACGGCACCGCAGATCTTCGCGAGCGCCCGGGCGCAATAATCTTCCCGGCTGATGAATTCCCCTGCTTCGATCCCGAGTATCTCATCGGCAAGCGCGCCGCGCGCAACGTGCCGTCCCGGCACAAAGAGGTGAGAGGCCATCACTTCAACCGGATCCCGGTAGAGAAATAGCCAGGGGACGCCAGGAAAGGCGGCTCGGAAGAGCGGCAGGGCAGGCGCGTGCCAGGAATCGAGCTTGATGAAAAAATGGGACTTGCGACCGCACAAGTCGCGTCCGAGAGCCGTCACCATCGCTTGCAAGGCCGAATTCGCGCGGGGCAAATCCGCCCGGGCCGCCCATTGCACGAGCGCATCCAGCGGCTCGGGTTCGGACAGGACAACCGAACCTTCCAATTGCGCCAGCAGTCGCGCGAGCAGGGTCGATCCGCAGCGTGACATGTGAAAGATGAAGCCGTCGGGCCTCCCGGCCTCCTGTTTCACCGCGCCCGCGACCAGCTGGTCAAGGCTCGTCCGGGTGCGGACAAGGCGGTTGAGCGGCCTGTTCCAGGCGCACCGGACGCGATCTTCGTAGAAGGACGTGAACTTCGCCTGTCCACCGGGCCAGAACCAGTCGAATGCCGGTTCGGTGCATCCTCTGGCCGACCGCCCTGGAGCCCAGCCGGGAGCCGGCCAGCGGTCGAGCGGCTCTGGCACCAGTGGCTTGTGGCCGGCTCCTCCCTGCAGGGCGCTTTCCAGCTCGTCGGCGGTGAGAGCGGTCCGCCGTTCACTCGCAATGGCGAGCGCGGCGGCGATGAAGATGTCGGGGCGCTCGATCTCGCCAAGCTGCTCGGCGAGGAAGTTGTCGGCGAGGAGAAGCTGGCGAAATCGGGCGATCGCGGATTGCGGTGACACAATGTCCAGAGTTCCACTTTCAGCCATTGTCCCTGCTGACCTTGTCTCTGCCGCGCTTGTGCTTAGTGTCCCGAAAGGAAGAGGGCTGTCCAGCATGGCAAGCGAGTATATCGGAGCGGGGGCCGGCGCAGGCCGCGGTCTCTTGCCTACAGGTCTGCCGGACCGAATCCGGCTTCCCCTGTCCCTAGATCTTCCCGGGCTTCGGAACGATCTTGCCAGCCTCGGCGATGGCGAATGGACCAAGCATTACGTTCCGCAGCATTATTCGGGCGACTGGAGCGCATTGGCGCTTCGAGCGCCCGCCGGGGCCACGCATCCGATCCTGAGGATCGCGGCAAATCCCGGAACGAGCGGGTGGGAAACGACCCAATGGCTGGACCGGTCTCCCAATTTTAAGAGGCTGCTGTCGCAAATGCGTTGCGATCTCGAAGCGGTGAGGCTGATGCGCCTTTCTCCGGGTTCGAGCATCGCCGAGCATTGCGACGAGCGGCTCGACGCGGAGTTGGGCCATGCGCGTCTTCATATTCCAATCGTTTCAGGTCCAGGGGTCGAATTCTGGCTGAACGGCAGTCCCGTTGACATGGCGCCGGGCGAGGCATGGTATCTTCGCCTTTCCGACCCCCACAGCGCCGCCAACCGCGGCCTATCGGAGCGGGTCCATCTGGTAATCGATGCTCTTCTTAATCCGTGGCTCTTCCGATTGCTTCGAGAGGGAGTGCAAAAGCCGTCTTGAGAATTTCGCGAGTCTTGCCCTCGACGGTGGACCTTTGGCGAGGCTGGCGTGCCTGCATGGCGGAGCAGGCGAGCAGTCGGGAACCCTATAATCGAAGCGCGCTCACCGCATTCGCTGCGGCGGTCGCGCGGCACGCCGGCGCCTCCGGTGTCGCGACAGCGGCGCTCGTGGCGGGCTCGGCGCTCCTCGATGGCGCCGCGCTTTTGCTCCTCGCACCGCTTGTGGGGGCAATCACAGGCGAGGAAACCGGGCGGGTCCAGCAATGGGTCCGCCGGTTCTTGGAGGTGATCGGAGTAACAGGGCGGCTAGGTGAACTGGGCGTATTGCTCGGCCTGTTTGTCCTGCTTTCGCTCCTGCGCGCGCTTGCGAACAGCAGGCGCGACGTTGCCCTTGCCGACCTTCAGACGGGTTTCGCCCAGGCCGAGCGGGATCGGCTGATCGTGGCGCTCGCAGGCGCGCCCTGGAAGCGCCTTGTCGCGCTGAGGCATTCCGACACGACTGCGCTGCTTTCGGGTGAGGTTCAGCGGCTTGCGGCTGCCTCCGGCTATCTGCTTCAGGCCCTTGTTCAGATCGTGCTGCTCAGCATGCAGATGATCGTCGCTTTCCTTCTGGCGCCAGCGCTTGCCGTGTTGGGGCTGGCGGCGGTTGGCGCCGGGCTCGTCCTCCTGGTCGCGAGCGGCCATCGGATCCATCGTCTCGGCGAGGGAGCGGTCCGCGCCAATCAGGAAATGCTTGCGAGCGCCGGTGCGTTGCTCGCCGGGCTCAAGTCCGCGATTGCCCAGAATGCGCAGCACGCGTTCGTCGCACAATTCAGGGAGAGCCAGGCGCTTCTTCGGGAGCACCAACTCGGCTTTGCAAAGCGCCAGGCACGCGGGCGAATGGCCTTTTCCATAGTTTCGGCGACGTTCGCCGCCGGGTTGGTGGCCGTCGGGACCGGACTGCTCGCTGTGCCCGCAGCGACACTCCTGGCGATCCTTGTGGTCTTTGCCAGAATGGCGCCGCTTGCGCAGCAATTGTACCAGACTGCGCAAACCCTCGTCTTCACCGTCCCCGCGTTCGAGGCCGCGCGCGCCATGGATTTGGCTCTCCGGCCGTCGGCCGCGGCGCCGGCGATCGCGCTCCCGAGGCCGCCCGCCGGTCCGGTAAAGCTTTCGGGCGTGACCTATGTTCATGAAGGCGGCGGAGGCGTTCGCGACATCGATCTCTTGCTGCCGCCCGGCCTGTTCCTTGGGATTGGCGGCCCTTCGGGGGCTGGCAAGACGACTCTCGCGGATCTCATTGCCGGCCTCTTGGAACCACAGGGAGGCACCATCTCGATCGGCGAAACGGCGCTCTGCGGGCCAACTCGGAAGGCGTGGGGAGACTGCATCGCCTATGTGACCCAGGAAGGCTTTCTGTTTCACGGTACTCTGCGGCGCAACCTTTTGCTTGGCGTTCCTGCCGTCGAGGACGGCGAGATCGCCAATGCGCTGCGGCTGGCGGGTGCCGAGGCGATTGTCGAGCGGCTCGAGCAGGGGCTGGAGTCGGTGATCGGCGAGCGCGGCGCTTTGCTGTCCGGGGGCGAGCGACAGCGGCTTGTGCTTGCGCGAGCGCTTCTGCGCCGGCCCCGCTTGCTGATCCTCGACGAAGCGGCGAGCGCCATCGACACCGAGAGCGAAATGCAGTTCCTCGACCGGCTGAAGCAGCTGGACCCGCGTCCGGCAGTCCTGATGATCTCGCATCGTGAGGACAGTCTGAAGCGCTGCGACATTGTGGTCCAGGTCGAGGATGGACGGGCGCGGGTGAGGCCGTGACAGAGGACACCACACTGCTGCAGCTTCCCGCCCGCTTTCAACCGCGCATCGGGGCAGTCCCGTGACGAGAGCGTCCCGGGAATTCAGGCTGGTGGCGCGTTGCTGCCGCTGGCCCGCAAGTACGGACAATCTGCCGTCGGCGCGCGAGCGCGAGGAGATCGACTGGAGGCGGGTGGTCCGGATCGCCCGGCGCCACCAGGTCGAGGCCCTGGTCTGGAATCGGTTGCGGAACTCCAAATGTCTGCCCGAAGAGTCTGCGCCAGCGCTGAGGCTCGCGGCCGAGACCATTCTTCACCGCAATCTCCAGCACGCGCGCGCCAGTCTCCGGCTTAACGCGGTTTTCGAAAAGGCCGGGGTCTCGGTGCTCTTCCTGAAGGGGATTCCCCTGGGAATTCTTGCTTATGGGAGCCTTGGTCTCAAGGCGTCACGCGACGTTGATCTTCTGGTTGCGCCGGAGGCGCTCGACCGCGCCGCTGGGCTTCTGTTGAAAGAGGGGTATCGTTGCACTGTTCCAGGGGCCGAAGGTGAGCGGCTCGGGGAATGGCATGCCGTCTGCAAGGAATCGGTATGGCGGCACAGCGCTACCGGCGTTCTTGTCGAGCTGCATACGCAGACGGTCGACAATCCGTCGCTCCTTGCCGGGGCGGGAGTCGACGTCCGGCAATGGATAGCCTTGGGCGATGGGCAGAGCCTTCCGACATTTCCGCCCGAGCAGCTCTTTGCCTATCTATGCGTCCACGGGACCAGCTGCGCGTGGTTTCGCCTCAAGTGGCTCGCGGACGTTGGGGCACTCGTTTCCTCGCTGCCGCCAGGCGAAGTCGAGCGCCTGTACGGCCGCGCTCGGGCCATCGGCGCCGGACGCTGCTCGGCGGTTGCGCTCCTGCTGTGCGAGGCAATTCTCGGCATGTCGCTACCGGCCGGGCTCTGCCGCGAACTGCGCCGGGACTGGAGAGCCCGGATGGTGGCGAGGCTCTGCGTTCGAAAGCTGACAGGCCGTTACGAGGAATCGGAAATCCTGTCCTTTCGATGGGGAACAATTTCGATCCACCTCCTCCAACCTTTCCTGGGCGACGGGTGGCGATCCTTTTTCGTGGAATCGCGCAGGCTCATGGCTCGGCCCGAGGATCGATTCAAACTTTCCGCAGAGCCTTCGAGCCCATTCGTTCGGGTGCGGCTGCTGATTCGCAAGATCGGCTGGGCATTTGCGAAGCTCTGAACGGGCGGGACCGTGAAGGCCGGAGCCGATTGGACACACGCAGGCGCAGCCTAGCTGGACGGATTGACCAAGACCTTGCGGAAGAGCGTCCGGCCGATCGCGCCCTCGAGCCTCCGGCCGTCGGGAGCGAAAAGCGGTTCGGCCATCGGCGCCGACTGCGCGATCGCTTCGAACTGGCAGCCTGAGGAACTATCCTCGATCCGGTATTGCGCATTGACGACGCAGAGAAGCCCGCCGGGAACAAGCGCGTCGGCAAGCAGCCGGATGGCCGCGTCGAAGCGCTCGTACGGATAATGGGATGAAAGGTCCTGGAGATCCATTTGAGCGATTTTATGCGGCTCGCGCTGCAGGACCGAGAGCGCAAAAATGACGTCGAACGACCCGGACAGGAAGCGCGGGTCAAGGACCAGCGTGCGCGCGTCCGCCGCGACCCGGCGTGCCGCCAGACGGCGCGAGCGCGCATTGATCTCGACGCCGACGATCTCGGCCTCCCCAAATCTTCGGCGAAGGGCGAGAAGCTCCTCTCCGGTCGAGCAGCCGAAAGACAGGATCCGGTTCGAGCGAGGAGCAAGCGCGGCGGCGAGCTCGAAGAGGAGTGGGTAGCGCTCCGCGCGGGTGTAGGCGGTCGTCTGGTGAACCTCATCTTGTCGAACCACCCTGGTCCATAGGATGCTGCGCCCTTCGGCAGTCAGGACGAGTCTTGCAAGGTCGAGCAGCCGAACCCAAAGAGAGCCCTTTTTCCGGGCGTGGCGGATGGCGCGCTTGAGCGGCATTCCGCGCCCTTACCCAAAGAAGCTGCCGCCCTTGGCGGCGCTAGCGAAAACTGCCCACCTCGACGATGTGGGAGGCGACCGGATAACCGGTCACCCGGGCTCCGGCAGCTTCCAGCCAGGCATGAGCGGACAATTGGTTAGTCTCGTTCATGCCTGCGCCAAGGTGGAGAATGGTTGCAATTCCGCGGCGGCAGAGCATCGAGCGGGCGGCGATCGCCTGCTCGAGGCACAAGGCCCGAAAAGGCACCCGCCGGGCGGCCGCGCGCACGGCCCAGGCGATCTCGAGCGCGGCCGGGGCGCCGCCAGCGAATGATTGCCCCTCCGCTTCGGCACCGACCGGTGCCGCAAAGGATCCGATCCGGCGCGCGACCCGGGAGAAAGGGAAGAGGGCAAGCTGGATTCGAGCCGCGGCGAGCGAGCTCGAGGCTTCGACCAGCAATGCCTGGCGACGGAAGCCAAGGCGAAGGAATCTCGCTGGTAGGCTACGCGTCGGCACTCGCATCCGATCCTTGTAGGTCACAACAGGCTCGGCGCTCTCATAAGCTGATCCTTCATCGCTTGCACGCAGTTTGCCCGAGGCGGACGTCTGATCGCTTGAATAGGGCGCCGGATTCCAGTCCCTTCTGAACAGCTGGACGTGACCTCTCGCTTCCCAATCCTTACCATACGGCTGGCGCCGCTAGACTGGCTTCGGCTTCGCGAAGTCGCCGATGTGGGAAGGGTCATCGACGAAGCGAAAATCCTTAAAGCCAATTAACGGCTGCTTTATCATGAAGCGCCTAGAATTCATCCTATGCGGGCCGCGTTCGATCGTCGAGAAAAGCTTGAACCAGGACTTGGGACCAAGCTCAAGACGCCTGTCGGAGTTGCTCGGGCAAACGCCTGGGCCGTTGTTCTTGCCGCTCTCTTTCTGACTGGCCTTACAGACTGGGCCTCGGGCGGCGAGGTGTGGTTAGGGCCGGTTTACCTGCTCATCATCGGTTTCGCCGCGTGGTTCCTCGGTTGGCGTGAAGCCCTTTTGACCGGGCTGACATGCATGACCCTCACATTTTCGCTGAACGGATTGAGCCTCTACCCCTACGGCAGGGCCGCTGCTCTGTGGAATCTTGCGGCCAGAGTCGGAATCGCCACGCTGACAATTGGCCTCGTTGAACGCGCCAGGCGAGCTTATGCGAAGCAATGGCACCTGGCGCGGACGGACCCGTTGACGGGTGCATTGAACAGGCAAGCATTCTTTGAGCTGATGCTGTCGGTCCAAAGGCGCGGGTGGAGCATTCTCGCCTATCTTGACCTCGATGGGTTCAAGCATTTGAACGATCGAGATGGCCATATCGCTGGAGATCAATGTCTCAAGATCTTTGCCGAGCGTGTCAAAACCCTCATTCGCCGCAAAGACATCTTTGCCCGCATCGGCGGCGACGAGTTTCTCATTCATATGAACATCCGAAACGAAGCCGCCGCGGCGCAGGTGGCGCTCAGGCTTCAACTCGCGTTGAACGGCGTTCCAAGAGATGCCCAGCGGCCGCTTCCCTGCAGCATCGGACTGTTGATCCTCCCGCCGGGGCTTCAGGACCTCGATGTCGAAGTGCGTCTGGCAGATCAACTGATGTACGAAGCTAAACAATCGGGAACTTCGATCGCGGTTGCAACCGGCAGGATGCGAGACGACGGTCTTGAGCTCGATCGCCATCCGGACCTTCTTTCATCGCCGGCCGGCGACGGGACAGGGAAGAATGGACAGCCACGATCACAGGCTGCGGTCAATGGCCGCAGGGCAGCAGCCTGACGGCGCCGATGGAGGCTCGAGATGGGAAACCAACTGGATCGCCCTCGATATCATGTCCTGACCGGCGCTTTCTGCCCGCCGCCCCCTGGCCACCGCCGCAGAAATGGCCTCCACTTCCTCCTAGACGCACGCCGGGCGCCTGCGGCCTGAGAAAGGTCTTTCGATGCTCGCGAGCGACGGCCCTGCAAAATCGTTCCTGGCAAGCGCGACGACCGGAGCGCGGCTGTGCGGCGACGCTGGCTGCAAGGGCTGCACGAAGCTTCGATGCGCTTCGTCAACTTTCAAGGCCACCGCTGCGCCTTCGAGCTCTGCATGGCGAAAGGATGCGATCGCAGTCGGAACGGCGCAAAGCCGGTTCGAAAAAGGGCAGGGGATGACAAAATGCCGCCGGACGCTGGCCCGCTCGAGCACGGCCTTGCTCTGGGCAGCGATGCTTCCGGTGATGATAAGGCCGTCCCAGGCGCCATAAGCGAGCACGAGATTGCCGGCGAAATGCCAGAAGACGGCGCCAAAGGTCTCGAGGGTTTCGCCGACGAGCGGGTTTGAGCGCCGCACCGGATCGAGGAGGTCGCCGAGGGATGCGCACTCACTGGCGCCGTGAAGCTTGCAGACAGCGGCGTGGATGCGCTGAAGTCCGGGCCCTGAGATCAGCGATTCAGCGGGCGGCGAGCCGCGCTCCTGGAGAAGCTCGAGCAGCCCCGGCTTGACTGGAAGGCCGCCCATCAGCGCCATGTGACCTGCTTCTGTTGGAACGACATTGAGGACGCCGTTGCGGTCCCGGGAGAGCGCCGCGACGCCGAGGCCGCTGCCGATACCGATAATGCAGTAAGTGCCTGGCCTGTGCGGCTGGACCGGCGAAGCGCCGATGGCTTCGATCCGTCCTGCAAGGTGACTGGATCCGAGCGCCCAGGCGGTCGCCGCAAAATCGTTGATGATGAGCGGCTCCGCCTGGAACATCGCAGCAAGGCCGGATCTCGAAAGGATCCATCGGCTGTTCGTGATCGCGATGGTTTCGCCGCGCGGAACGCCGGAAACGGCGATCGCCGCGCGACGAGGGAGGCGGGGGAGGGCGAGTTCGGATGCGAAGGCCGAAATCGAACTGGAGATGGTCGGCTGGACCTTGGGATCATATTCGCGAACGCTCGAATTCTCGAGGTGCCCCGATCTGTCCGTCAATCCGATCCTGACGGTGGTTCGGCCGACATCGGCAACAAGACTGGGCTGAAACGCGCCATCGACATCACTCACACTGCTGCTCCTCAATTAGATCTGCGCTTTCCTGCTCAAAAAGGGGAGAGTGGATGCTTAACGGCCGCGTCAAAACGGAGCCTGTTGATGGCGACCAGAATGCTCCTGGAAGGGTCGAAGCGGAGGCAGCGAGGCCGAGTAAGGGAAGCTCACTTTGGTCCGGTTTGGATGCGACGTTAGCAAAGGCCGAACCTGTTTTGGCTACCACGATCGGCGGCAAAGCAGACGCTGCAACGCGCCGTCTTTCGGCTTCGGGTGTCACCCGGCCCGGGAAGCAATGAATCGTTTAGGAGTGAGGCCAGTGGAGGCGCAGGCAGAGGATGATCGTGCAGCAGACGCGCGCGCAAGTCCGCGAACCAACCTGTTCCTTGCGGCCGTGTTGCACGGGCCGGGCTATTCAGCACCGGTGAAAGTCAGGAACATGTCCGCCACGGGCGCGCTCGTCGAAGCCGCGGCTGTGCCCCACAGGGGTGCGGCGATCCGGCTGGTGCGCGGTTCGCTTGCCATCTCCGGGATGGTCGTCTGGTCCGCTCCGGGCCGCTGCGGTTTGCATTTTTCTTCGTTCATTTGCGTTCGCGAGTGGATGGCTCCGCCCGCGAACGGGGAACAGCAACGGGTGGATGAGGCGGTGCGCCTGTTGAAGGCGGGCGCGATTCCGCTCTCAGCCGTCGCAAACAGCACAAGTGGCGCCGGCTCGAAAGAATTTGGAGGCGATCTCAGGAATGTGGCCCGCCTGCTCGAGACGTTGGCCGAACATCTCATCGGCAATGAAGTGACTCTTCTGGCCCATGGAGCCGAGCTCCAGAATCTCGACATCGCGGTCCAGACATTGAACGCGGTCGCGAGCGCTCTCGGCAGCGAAAGCGACTCTCCCGAACTGTTTTCGAGGATCGAGAATCTGCGGACGAGTTGCCATCAGGCTCTGGCGCGCGGCGGCTGACCCGAGCGTCCGTTTTCCACCCATTGCGGACATCAGCTTGTGGCGCAGGATTAACTGGAGCGAACTTTAGCTACTGATGTGCAGAAGCAGTCTACTGTTCGATAAGATCCTGATCGTCCGCGGCTTGTATGACTGTCGGGGAGCCAACGCGATATTCCGCACAAACGTCTGCGGATTGCGATCGTAGAGCGGGAACCAGCTCGATTGAACGGTGACCATCATCCGGTGACCAAGGAGGAACACATGGTCGACGCCGTGCAGGCTCCAGCGATATTCTTCGACCTTGTTTGGGGTCATTGGTAACGGATGGGCAGGACTCACTCGGTAGCGTCCCCGAAGGATTTCGGAGGCAACGATCATTTCCTTGCCGTCTGGAAAGACGTCAATGAGCTTAACAATCCAATCGGCATCCGTTCCGGTCGTCGAGGCGAAAAGGTCGGCGATCACATCGCCCGTCACCGTCAATGGGCGCTTCAGGCCTTGGCCCTGAAAACGGGCGATATCGGAACGTTCGTCCAAGAAGCGCTGATCTTGCAGAAGCCAGGTCTTCCAACTCTCGTCGCCTGAGACGATCGGACGGGCTTGATAGGGTATTGGATGTGCGGGATCGGCAACGTACGTTGCAGCAACAATTGATTTCCGTCGAGCGAGTCCGGAGGCAAGCACCGAATCCGGTCGGAGGTACAAACTTACCGGACGAAATCCTGATTTCGGCGGCCACTGGCGATAGAATCGCCACGCATTCGCGCCGGTTCGGAAACTCGCCACACCCTCAAGCTTGAAACCCGGCCTTCCTTTCAGCATCTTTTCGAAGAAGGGAGCTTCGATCGTCTTGCGATAATATTCGCCTGGCTCTGCTCCAAATTCGCTCAATCCGCGGTTTCGTTCGGTCGCCGCCCAGCCGCCGTGATTCCATGGGCCCAGGACCAGATAGACTTGCCGGCTTGGTTGACGTGCCTTGATGGCGGCGTAGGCACCCTGGGGTCCCCACATGTCCTCCTGATCAAACCAACCGCTAAGTAGCAGGATTGGAACCTTCGTGCGCCAAAGCTGACGTTGGAGTGCTCGCGCGCGCCAGAACACATCATAATCGGGGTGATGAAGAACATCTTCAACCGTAGGGAGTCGCTCCATACCGACCGCGGCCATCGCACCGTAGAAGTTGAGGTGTGACAGAAAGAAATCGTAAGCGTCGGAAGCGCCTTGCATGCCTAGCTCAGGATGCTCCGCTTCCATTTTCTGGGCGTAATCGAAAACAAATGACTGTCGCAGAGCCCCGTTGTGAAAGAAGTCGTCGCCCGTCCACACATCGACCATCGGCGCCTGCGCTGCGACAGCTTTGACGGCCGGATGTCCCGCTGGCGCAGCGTCTAGTGCCAGCGCACCGTCGTAGGACATTCCGGTGACGCCCACCTGACCGGTGTTGTTCGGAATATTCTTCAACAGCCAATCGATCGTATCCCACGTGTCAGTGGTTTCGTCGGGTGCGCCCTCCCGACCGCGAGCCTTTGCAGGCGGACGCATCATCACGAATGCTCCCTCAGATCGGCCTCGTCCCCTGATGTCCTGATAGACAAAGATGTAGCCGCTCATGGCCAGCTCGGGCTTGGTCGCATTTACGGCTCGCGAGGAGATCCCATCGACTCCGTAGGGTGTGCGATCGAGCAGAAAGGGCAAAGGCTTCTCTGCTTCATCCTGGGGACGCATGATCACGGTGTGCAACCGGATCCCATCGCGCATTGGAATGTCGGCATCTTGCCGAACGTACGACCGGTTGGAGCCGGCAAAGAGACGAACTGGGGTCTCCTGAACACGCAGCAGCCGATGGCCGGCAAAGGACAGGGCAGATATCTTACCGGTCGAATCGCGTTCAAAGCTGACCGGTATTGGTGGTTGCTTGAGGACGAATTCGTCCGTTCCATTTGTCTCGAGTTCAGTCGGCGGATTTCGATCGCTTTCGATGGTTAGCCGACCGCCGTCGAGCACAACGGAAACGCGATCGATTTCATCAGCGTCGCTATCGGCAGGAACCGCATAGACTCCAGCGTAATCGGTCAAAGAAGTCGATCGTGCGATGCCTGAAGGCTCGGGTTGAGCCGCGTGTGCAGGCGCAACAAGATTTGCAAGTAGAGCCATGGAAAGCGCGAGGGTCCGGGTCCGGCGGCGCATGTTCAGCTCCCGTCAGTCAAGATTGGAAATGTTTGGCAGGTTTCGGAGCGCGCTGACTTCACTCAGCGTCAGCTGCGCTTATGTCAGCCAGGTCGAAGAGCGTGTATGGTGGCAACCAAACTTCGGCGACAACCCCAGATGGCAACGAATAGAAGGGCCGCCATGAGAATGAGAAACCAAGGCCCAAGCACTTCGACCGCCCCGGTTCGAACGTAAGGCAGACCGAAGACGATATGGTCGTGGCCTATCCGGACCGGCAGCCATCCGTCTGAAGTCGATTCATAACGACGCTGCGCGCTCAAAGGAAAATCAAGCCAGAGACCCACTAAATCGGGCTGCAGCATCTTTCCGACAAACCCAAGCGAGCTCAGCAGGCCGAGCCAACAAAAGACGAGCATCGATGCGAGACGCCCGAAAACCACGGGTGCGCTAATGCACAGTCGGAAGAGAATCCGATGACGCGATCTCGTTCTCTCGAGACAGGCGCACGACAGACATCCCAGCGACCACCTCAGCGCCGCCCAATCGTGCTCGATGAACTCGATCTCGCATTGCATTGCTGAGGCTAGTTCGGGTCGTACCGGTCCCAAAATTCGGAACGCTCCACGCGACAACGCTGTGGCGCACCCTCTGAGCCAAGTTTCGCCAGAATTCATGTGGCCGCTCCCGATGGACGAAGAACCGACGCCAGCTCCACAGTCCCAACTAAGCCTCGTGCTAGTTCGACACCGTTAGCAGTCAACCGATACGCATGCCGTGGCGGGCGGCCCAGTTTTTCGGGTTCGCACCAGCGCGATTCCAGAAACCCTTGATCCGCAAGGCGCAAGAGGGTTGGATATAGGGAGCCCGACTTCAAGCCCGTTGCCTTTGATAGGTCGTACCCATGCCGCCATTCTGGAGCGGCATCCAGGAGATAGATCAGGAGCGTCCGGGTTTGCGGAGAGCTGTTAGGTTTTCGCGGCACAATCAAACTTTACATATGTAGAGTTTCTGCGTCAATATTGGCGTGCACCTCGGGCTAATCACGATTCCGAGTGTCCGTTTTCGACCCATTGCGGACATTAGGTATCGGTGGTCACCTCGTCCCAAGCCAGTCCATCGTAACCGATCACCCAGTTAATGGCATGATGGCGTTCCTGAATGATCCCCAAGTTGACGTTGCGCGGCGAACGACGGTGGATTTCTGCGTCCCTCGCTTCCCAGTGCAGATCGAGAGTTTGGTCCGCCATAGCCATCAGCTCGTCGTCTTTCCGGAGTTTGGCAGAGTTGATGAAGTCGCTCTCGCTTACTTCGGCGTACGGCGGCAATATGTCCTGAAACAGCGAAGTATCGCATTGCTCGTCAGCTGGCGGCATCGATGCAAGGCCGAGCGCCCAAAGCAGGGTTATCAAACGCTCGGAATACCAGCTCGCGTTTATGATCTCACGTCGGGATGGCTCAGGATCTTCGATGAACCGCGCCTCCATGGACGAAAGGTCTTCGAACAGCCCGTTAATTGTGTAGCCATTCGATGATTTCTTCCCGATCCCCACCAAGCGCGACCGCGACCACAGCAAAGAGACTGAGAGCGCGTCTGGCGACCTCAGGCGGCGAGCGTATTTGATCAGGTGGATCAATTTCCATTGCCGCTTTCTACGAACAGGTTGTCCCGGCGCAATGTCTGCTTGCCACCCATTGCGGACATGCTGAACATGAGAAATGATAAGTCATGCGGCTTCGCCCCTACTTCGCGCAGACCTGCCTCGGCATGTCACTCATCGGCTTGTCGATGGCTGGGGTGTGCGCGCTGGTGAGCGCTGCGATGTTTCTCTTCCGACCCTTCTGCGAGCCGATCTTGGCCGTTGTCTTGACGGTCCTCGTCAGCGAGGTCTCGCGGGGAGGGTATTTCAGGTACGATCCGGCCAGCTATTGGTTTTTCAGCGACTATGTCGCTTTCTTGAGCCTGGGCGTACTGGTGATTGTGGGTGTGGCACTCATTCGCAAGCCCGGGCAGGATCGCCATATCGAGGAAGCCTTACGCCGGCAGACGACGGACTTTGCCCAGGGGGCTCCTTTAGACCCCAAGTAGAATGTCCGCTTTCCACCCATTGCGGACCTTGGTTCAACCGCTGCTTAAGGAGCAGAGAGCCAGAACCAGCTTGTCAGCGGCTCCTACCCCACTTGGAGCATGCCGGATCAAACGAGCTCCGTTCCTTCCTACCTCCCTGGTGGAAGGGGCGGAGCTCAACTCTGGCGCCAGTGCACACACTTGCGTTTGCGTTCCCCCCTGTCGGTCTCCGATTGTTGAAATCGCCGCACCCATGGCTGCCGCGGAGGTCCAAATGCCGCAGGTCGGCACAACGAAGATCCCTCCCGACGGGTTCGTCAGACTGAGGCCCGAAGGGCTGGCGTCGCATGCATTTCATGAAGGCTGTCGGGCCGCTTTCGTGTGACGGCGCAAGCGCCTGCGCGCCTGATTGCCTACTTGCCCGCGCTTCGACCGAGCCGCGCCAGATCGGCGCCGCGCTTGCTGAACTGGGCATCGCAGGCCGCTGCAATATCCACAGTCGCGCGCTTCCCGTTCATGCGGGCGAGGGCACGATCCGCTTCTCTCTTGAGGTCGATGCCCGGCGCCTCGGAGTCCAAGCGGCCAAGGAAGTACCACACGCCTGCCACGGCGGTCTCGCGCCTGGTGGAATCCTTTTCGCCGCCCGCGGCGACAAGGCCGAGTGTAAAGCATTGCACGTCTCTCTCGGTGGATTGCGAAAGTGAAATCGCCGGCATTCGAACCGCCGCCGATGAGGGTACCGTGAGGCCAAGAAGAGCCAAAACCAGTAATTTGCGCAACGATCAGTCCCCCTGCTGACGATGAATGCCCCGGTCTTGACGCTATTTCGGGCCGCGATGAAGCGCAACGCGAGACTGCCGGGTGAGGCCGCAATCTTAAACATCCAGAGCGGATTGACCCTTTAACTAAAGTTAGGGCCGGCAAGCCAGGTGGAACGAGGCGCGAGTGCGGTTACCTCCAATCTTCGCATTCGCCCTGACAGGTGCGCGTAGGGGTGGGTATGGCGGGTAACGTTCGTTCCAGTGTCTGCGAAGAAGCCGATGAACGACTATGGCCTCGAATGCCGGTCGCTGTACCCGCCTCGATCGCATTTGCGGGCCAGAACTTCACCGCAAGGCTGGCGAATATCGCTCCTGGCGGAGTGATGCTCGAGACTGAAGCGGAACCCGATGTCGGCGCCACGGCCATTTTTCAGTGTGGGACGATCTCCGCCCAGGCCACCGTGATCTGGAGAAATCCCGGCAAGATTGGCCTCAGCTTCATTGCACCGCTTACCGGCAGCCAGGTCGACGAACAGATCTCTCGTGGTGAAGCCCTGGCGGCTCGGCGCGCGAGAGTCGTGGGATAGTCGGTGGCTCGCGCTTCTGAACTTGTTTCACTGACGCGTCGGAAAAGGGCGCGGAGCTCAGCCGACAAGGCCAGGTGTGAAACAGCGGTTGTTGCTTCCGGATCGGGCAAATCCACAACCATTCGCCAGGCGCCCCCGGCAGAATCCCCCTCAACGGTCGGAGGATCGAAAGTGACGAATGGATTGTCCCGTGGCTGGCGGAGCATCTGCCAGGCGATCAGGGGCTTCACCAGGTTCGAATTCCTAATCGTCGCCGCGCTGCTCGGAACGGCCGAACTCATCTATTTCAAGGATGCGCTTCTTTCGCGCGATATCGCCTTTTCGGCAGCAATCCCGCAGGAGAAACTCGGGGAATATCAGTTCTCCGACGACGGGGAGGGCGGGCGTTCGAGCGTCACCGCCGATCCCCACCGGCCGCTGTCCTGGACCTGCAGGATCGATGGCTCCATCGCGCAGCCCTTTTGCGGCGTAGGTTTCCTGCTCGGCGATGGGGCTGCGCGAGGAGTGGATCTCTCGCTCTTCAAAAGTTTGAGGCTGCAGATGGAGGTCGATGGCCCTGGCAGCCTGATGCGCCTCGAACTCAAGAACAGCGATCCCGCCTACAGCCGGCCAGGCGACCCGCAGACGTACAAGTACAATTCGGTTGACCTGCCCGCGTCGCGCGGCCGCGTCGACATGGACGTGCCGCTGGCCAATTTCAGCGTCGCGGACTGGTGGAAGCAGAGCTTGAAAATTCCGCCCCAACTCGCGCTTCCGGATTTCCGGAACGTCGTCCAGTTCGAAATGCAGTTCGGGCTCGACGGCAAGCCTGGCGAGTACCGGATCAGGATCGACAAGGTCCTCTTCCACCGGCAAATCCTCAGCGACGAGCAATTCTATGAAGGGTTGGCCGCCTTTTGGGCGGCACTGATCGTCGCAATGCTTTATTTTCGCCGTGTGGAAGCCCGCCGCGCCGAGCGGGAGGAGGCGGGTCGGCTGCGGTGGGCAAGCGAGCACGACTCGTTGACGAAATTACCCAACCGAGGTGCCTTCCAGTGCAGACTTCAGGCGGCAATTCTGACGGCCATGGAGCGCGGAACATCTGTCGCGCTCCTGCTCATCGATCTCGACCATTTCAAACATATCAACGACAGCCTGGGCCATAGCGTCGGCGACGAGCTTCTGCGGCACGTTTCCGATCGGCTCAGGTCCGCGCTCGACGAGCATTCCTTCGTGGCCCGGATCGGGGGCGACGAATTCGCGGTGGTTGTCGAGGACGGGTGCGCCGAGGCGGATATCCTTGCGGTCGCGAACAGGCTCGCCGAGTGCATCAAGGTGCCGGTGCGCACGTCGCAAAGGCTGGTCTCGAGCGGGGCCAGTATCGGCGCGGCGATCTTCCCGCGCGATAGCCAATGCGCCGGGGACCTGTTCAACGCCGCCGACACCGCGCTCTATGCGCTGAAGCACTCCGGCCGCGGTGGAACCAAGGTCTTCGACGAGTTGATCCTGCGTGAAATGCGCCGTTCCGCATCGCATCTCAATATTGCAAGGGCCGCAACTGCAGAGCGGAATGTCGTTCCATTTTACCAGCCCGTTGTCGACCTTTCCTCGAACCAAATCATCGGGTTCGAAGCCCTGCTTCGCTGCGCGCACGCCGGCCGGTTCCAGTCTGCTAATGTCCTCGAAGAAGCGTTCGCCGACTATGAGATCGCGACGGGACTTGCGGGTCTGATGCACCGGCAGGTTGCCGCCGATCTTTCCTGCTGGGAAAAACGAGGGCTGAAGATCGGCAGGATCGCAATCAATGCGGCGCCGGCCGAATTCCTTCGCGACGATTATGCCGAACGGTTCCTTGCCGTTGTCGCCGAAAATCAGCTTTCTGGCCGCTATTTCACGATCGAAGTGACCGAGCATGTGTTCCTGGGCCGGAGCAGCGAATATGTCGCGCGGGCGATCGGCGTGCTGAAGGCCGCGGGAGTGCAGATTTCGCTCGACGATTTCGGGACCGGCTATTCCTCCCTGTCGCATCTTCGCGATCTTCGGGTCGACACCGTCAAGATGGACAAGTCGTTCATCGACAAGATCACCGACGGCGGAGAAGCCGCTGCGATCGTTGTTGCGGTGCTCTCACTTGCGAAGAGCCTGAAGATCGCAACGGTCGCCGAAGGCGTGGAAACCGAAGCGCAGGCACAGCTTTTGCGGTCGATGGGCTGCGATCGAGCGCAAGGCTTTTTCTTCGGCCGTCCGGGGGATGCAGCGATTGCCGGCGAGCTGATGCTCGAGCTCAAGGCGGCGTGAGCGCAGGGCTTTGGGCATTCTTATCCTGCGCTGACCGCACGAACGGCGCCCGCGCCCCTAGGTCACGCTGTGCGCTCAGCTAACGGCTAATGCTGGTAAAATCGTCCCTCACTCCGGAGGGGCGTCAGCTTTCACCTAAAAATGCGGCACGGCTGAGGGGAATGGGAGAGCCGGGCCGCCCCGAGCGAAGACGCAACACGACTGCCTGCTTCAGAGCAAGCGAGGCGGCGCCTGTTTATCACGAACGGGGTAGAAACGCAGTAATGCCGGCGGCCGAAACCCACTCAGTCAAATGGGGAGAAGCGGGGTAGGGTTGGAGCGATCTGGTTGGAGCGTTAACCTCGTTGGCTTGCGATTCCATCCGTTTTGGGTGATTTCGAGCCTGCCGAATCGCGAGTTGGGGGCACTCAGCAGTGGCTTTCGTGCGTTCGTTTCCGGTGAAGGACCGCAACGGGGACCAACTTACCATCTATGAGTTTCACGACCGGCGCTTCGTCAGGAAGGTTCGGCGGTTGAAGCTTTGCACGGGCGAAGCGGTGCAAAGGATCGGAAACGACCTCGTCGTGATCGGGACGGGCGAGCGCCTGGAACCGGTCCGATGCAATTTGCCACAGAAATCGGCGATGCCATAGTAAGGCGAGGAGCGGGCCCCCTTCCAGTCGCTCGCGTTGAGGCCGCCGCCAGGGCCGGGTCGGCGCCTCTCTTCGTTTGAAGCCGACCGAATTTGCAAGACGGGCGATTTCTCGCTTGCTCTGGCTTGCCCGATCCTCGCGACGGGCGTTTCGAAATGCGGACCGGCGGTTCGGCGAAACTCACCGCTTACCGCGGCGCGACCAGGATGCCTCCTGCCTCGCTTCCCAGATGCCAGCAAATCCGGGCGCGAAGCTCCTCTCCACCGTCGACTTTCAGGGTTACCAGTTCGCCAATTCGAAGGCTGTCCTCGATGCTTAGACGAACGCCGGTTTCGGAAAGATCGAGAAGGACGATGTCGCACTCGACCCCGTCCGAATTGATCAGTTTCGCCGGTCGGCGAAGATCAAGCCGCGGTGCGTGCCGTCTTTCGCCATGATTGCCCATGAGACCCGTTTCCCAAAGCAAACATAGATCACTGTAAGCTCAATCCCAAATGCCGGTTCGAATCGAACGATCAGGGCGGAGGCGCCGCCGTCGCGATGTCGCGAAAATAGCTGCCGAGAGCTGCCCGGCCTGTTTCGGAGAGATTGACGAAGGTCTGGGACGGGTCGGCGGGAAGCGCGTTCGAGGCAATGAGTCCGTCGGCCTCGAGTGCGTGCACCCAGCGAAGCACCGTGCTCGCCGGAATCTGCACTACGCCGGCGAGCCCTTCAAGCGACAGGCTCTGCTCGTCCTCGAGTTCAGCCGCATAGAGATGAAGCAGAATGTCCCAGGCCGGCTCGGCGAACAGCCGCTCGCCCAGATACTTTCTTCTCTTGCACCGAGCCGAGAGAATGAAATGAACGTAGCGGCGAACGGCCAGCTCCACGTCCGCTTGCGAAACGTCACTATCGGCTGCTCCGCTACGCGAGGGATCGCGATGATCGTTTTGAGGGACAGTCATTCTCGCGCCGCGCCCCATCATCTGGCGTCCTTCGAACCTATCGCAATGCAATCGGCCCGGCTCCAGTCGGACGGTACCGGTGAAATCGAGTGATGTTGCCGCCGCGCGCCCAATGGCATCATCCGAACGCTCCCGTTTCGGAAAAAACCTGTTCAGCCTCGATTATGGGCGGGAACCGCCGAACAATCTGCCAAATAGCGCGGCCCGACATTGCACGATCGACTGTAAGTTGCTGCCGGACAGCAGGATTTTCGGGCGCAGACCCTGCACGGCCTCACGGGGCTCGACCGGTGGGGCCGAGGGCCCGATGTTCCAAGATTCGTTCAGGAGGGAGCGTCGTGCGCCGGGCGGGCGCTGCCCAATTGTGGCCGTGGGAGGCAGTTTGGCGGGTGTAAGCGATGAGCCCTCCGGCTCGCGCCGGAGAACCCGAAGTGACTGCAACCCGCCTCCTCGTCGGCCAGATCGCCATCGTTTTTGCGATCATGCTGCTCGGCGTCTGGGCCGCAACCGAGTGGGCAGCTACGATGCTCGCCGATCAGCCGGAGCTCGGGCCTTGCTGGTTCCGCCTCTTCGGCTTCCCAGTCTATCGGCCATGGGCACTCTTCCCCTGGTGGTTCGAGTTCGAGGCCTATGCGCCCGCGGTCTTTAACAAGGCGGGAGCGCTTGCTGCTGCGAGCGGCTTTTTCGGCTGCGGAGCAGCGATTGCAGGATCGCTGTGGCGGGCCCGCCAAACCGGCGAGGTCACCACCTACGGATCGGCGCGCTGGGCGAGCGGCAACGATATGCGCCGCTCCGGCCTGTTCGGCAGTTCAGGGGTGTTCCTGGGCTCACTCGGCGGTGCCGACCTGCGCCACGACGGGCCGGAGCATGTCCTCGCTGTTGCTCCGACCCGCAGCGGCAAGGGCGTCGGCCTCGTGGTCCCGACGCTCCTCAGCTGGACCGGCTCGGCCATCATCCACGACATCAAGGGCGAGAATTGGGAGTTAACCGCCGGCTGGCGCTCGCTTTTTTCCGACTGCCTCCTCTTCAATCCGACCGATCCCGCCTCGGCCCGCTACAATCCGCTGCTCGAGGTCCGGCGCGGAAGCGACGAGGTCCGCGACGTCCAGAATATCGCCGACCTTCTGGTCGATCCCGAAGGCGCGCTTGAGCGCCGCAATCACTGGGAGAAGACCGCCCATTCGCTCCTGGTCGGCGCGATCCTCCACATTCTCTATGCCGAGGAGGAAAAGTCCCTCGCCGGGGTCGCGACCTTCCTTTCCGATCCCGGCAGGAGCTTCGTTGCAACCTTGAAGATAATGATGACCACCGGTCATCTCGGCACCTGGCCTCGTTCCCTTGTCCATCCCGTCGTTGCCTCGGCCGCGCGTGAGCTCCTCAACAAGAGCGAGAACGAGCGCTCCGGCGTGCTCTCAACGGCCATTTCCTTTCTCGGCCTCTACCGCGACCCGACTGTCGCCATGGTGACCTCCGCCTGCGACTGGCGTATCGCCGATCTCGTCGGCGGCGAGCGGCCCGTTTCGCTCTACCTGGTGGTCCCTCCGTCCGACATCTCGCGAACCAAGCCGCTCATCCGGCTGGTGCTCAACCAGATTGCACGGCGCCTCACCGAACGGCTGCACCCCGCGGACGGGAGCGCTTCGCGCCAGCTCCTGCTGATGCTCGACGAATTCCCGGCGCTCGGCCGCCTCGACTTCTTCGAAACCGCGCTCGCCTTCATGGCCGGCTATCACATCCGAGCCTTCCTGATCGCCCA
>Ga0068856_100000840_pt1 | contig 33130 bp, 36 predicted proteins | sample KBSCornC62_FD_66595 | JGI IMG/M metagenome (GOLD analysis project Ga0068856, IMG submission 66595) | Corn rhizosphere microbial communities from Kellogg Biological Station, Michigan, USA - KBS Corn C6-2 | ecosystem: Host-associated > Plants > Roots > Rhizosphere > Soil ... | reverse complement strand
GGCATCTACACCTACGCCCGCTCCTCCGATGAGGAGATCCCGGCCCTGCAGGAGGGCCAGACCCTGCAGCTCGATGGCGAGCCGTGGATCCTCGACAAGGAAACCCAGCCGCCGGGCCGCATCTCGCAGGCGAAGTTGGTCGAGATGATGGAGGAGCGCGGCCTCGGCACCAAGGCAACCCGCGCCGACATCATCAAGAAGCTCTTCGACCGGGGCTACGTCTACAGCAATCCGCCGATCCCGACCGAGACCGGGATCGCGATGTACGAGGCGTTCAAAAAATACGTGCCGGCGATGGCGACGCCGGAGATGACCGCCCAGCTCGAGTCCGAGATGGACCAGATCGCCGCCGGGGAGATGAGCAAGGACGGCGTCGTCGGCGACAGCCGCGAACTGCTGCACAAGACCTGGACCGAAATCGACGAGAGCCGCGAAGACCTGGCCAAAGTCGTCTGGAAGGGGATGGACGAGGACCGCATCCTCGGCCCCTGCAAGGTCTGCGAAGAAGCCGGTCGCAAGAAGGAGGACGGCTCGCCCCACATGCTGCGCGTGATCCGGGCGAAGAAATCGGGCAAGCGCTTCGTCGGCTGCAGCGGCTGGACCCTCGACGATCCCGAGTCCTGCGATCAGACTTTCCCGCTGCCCCAGCGCGGCGACGTCTTCAAACTCGAGGAACGCTGCTCGGTCTGCGGCGAGACGCCGCGGCTGAAAGTGCAGCCCTTCCGCGGCCGGCCCTGGAACCTCTGCCTCAACGACGACTGCGAGTCGATGCAAGAGATGAAGAAACGCCGTGCCGAGCGCGAGGCCGCGAAAGCGGCCAAAGAAGCGATGGCCAAGCAGCCCCTGCCCGAGGGCGACGAGGAAAAGATCCCGGCCAAAGCCAAGAAAACCAAGGTCGCGAGCAAAGCCGACACCGCCACCCGCGGCCGCAAACGCGCCAAGGCCGCGGCCAAATAGAGCTTCCGGTGCGCTTCATGCACCCCCACGGTGCAAAAGGACCACCGGAAGGGAGCTGACGTGTTCGTTTCGCTGGAGGGCATCGACGGTTCTGGCAAGTCGACGCAGGCAAAGCTGCTGGCCGAGGCGCTGGGGCCGGAGACGCTGCTGATCCGCGAGCCGGGGGGGACAGAGGCCGCGGAGCTGATCCGCGCCCTTCTCGCTGACCCGGCCCTGGAGCTCGACCCGTTCGCCGAGCTGTTGCTCTTCCTCGCCGCGCGCGCTGACCTCACGGCCCGGGTGATCCGTCCCGCGCTCGAGGCCGGCACCGACGTCGTCGCCGACCGCTTCGCCGATTCCAGCGTCGCCTACCAGGGCGTGGGCCGCGGGCTCGGCGCGCCCGAGGTGATCGGGCTCACCGAGGCCGCCACCGACGGCCTCTGGCCTGACGTCACCGTGCTGCTGCGGGTCGATCCCGAGACCGGCCTCGGCCGCGCCGAAGGGAACGACCGCTTCGAGTCCGAGGGCCTCGAGCTGCAGCGCGCCGTCGCAGAGGCCTACGAGGAAATCGCCAAGATCGCCTCCGACCGGGTCGTCGTCATCGACGGAGAAGGCCGCGTCGAGCAGGTCCATGAGCGCGTCATGGCCGCCATCCGGAGCGCCCAGATGGGCTGACTTCCCCTTTCCTCGCGCTAGGCGCGAATTTCGGGAACTCACCGCATGAGAGAGGCGCTGGAGAAGAGGACGGAGCACCAGGCGCGGGCACGGGTTGCGCTGACGGCGGCACTAGCGACGGGACCAAGTCACGCGTACCTGTTTCGCGGGCCGCGGGGAGCCGGCAAGAGTCCAATCGCGCGAGCGTTTGCCGCCGAGATCTTGGCTGCCGAGGTTGCCGACCCGGACGACGCCCGACGCCGCGTTCTGATCGATCCCTCTCCGCATCCCGACCTCGTCTGGTTGCGGCCGCGCGGCGCCCAGCACATGGTCGAGGAGGTCCGCGAGCGAGTCATACGCGCTTCGTCCTACAGGCCCTTCGAAGCGGAGAAGCGCGTCTTCGTGATCGAGGCCGCCGAGCAGATGCGCGACGAGAGCCAGAACGCGCTGCTGAAGACGCTGGAGGAGCCGCCCGACTTCGTCCACCTGATCCTGCTCACCGCCGAACCGTCGAAGCTGCTGGAGACGATCGCCTCCCGCTGCCAGCCGATCGACTTCGCTCCGCTGCCGCCGGCGGCGATCGAAGCTCAGCTTTCGGGCGCCGGCTCCGCGCAAGAGATCGCGGCAGTCGCTCGCCTCTCCGCCGGAGACCTGGCGCGCGCCAAGTTCCTCCTCTCCGATTCCGGTCGGGCGCTCCGAGCAGCGGCCCTGGCGTTGGCCCTTCAGACCCCATGGCGTGCGCTGCTGGATGCGGCCGAGAGGGTGGGGGAGGATGCGGAAGTGGCCGCTCGCGAGACTCTCGAAGAGGAAGCTGAAGCAGGAGTTAAGCGCAGCGCCAGGGACATCGGCGACGAAGCCAAACGAGCGGGCCGGCGCCGTCGCACGGAGATTCTCGATCTCGGCTTGGAGCTGACCGCGAGCTGGTTCCGCGACCTTGCCGCAATGGCGTCCGGTGCTCCAGAGGTGGTCCACAACCAGGACCAGCTTGGCGCTCTTCAGTCCGTTGGGTCTCTCGACCCTGCCCGTCCCCGCCGCGCCGCCGAGCTGGTTCAGGACACCCGCCGCCGCCTCGACCTCAACGTCTCCGAGGAGCTAGCTCTCGAGGCTCTCGCTTTTCGCCTTGCTGCCGTTTTCGCCTGAGCGCGCCTGCGCGCTCGCCTTCTCCAGCGCCCGCTCCTGAGCAAGGCGCGTGATCTGCGCCGCCTGACGCGACATCGTCACGCTGAAGTTGAGCGCCAGGCCGAGCAGGAAGAGGAGCACGATCGAGAAGAGGGCGACGTTCGTGTCGCGCACGCCCATCGCGTCGGCGACCAGGGTCAGCAGGCCGGGGAAGGCGGCGCCGACGAGCATCCCCAGGCCGGCGACGAACCAGACGACGCTGAAGCGCTCCTGCAGCTTGTCGCGGCGGATCAGCTCCAGCACCAGGCCCATGAAGGCCAGCGCAAGGACCGCGGCGATGATCCGGGTCTGCGAGGTGAGGTGGACCTTGGGGCTCTCGCTCGCCGCCCTCAGCAGCAGCGCGTTCATCGCTCGCTCGCCTCGGGGTGGCGGGGACGGAACTGGCCGACCAGCAGCACGATCATCCCCTTGAAGATGAAGAAGGCCGAGCGCAGCGGGGTCAGGAAGGAGCTGCCGCCGGTGCGCTCGAGCATCCGCACCGGCAGCTCCTCGACCCGCAGGCCCTCGCGCACGGCGAGCTGCAGCGACTCGATCTCGGCGAAATCGGGCGAGTAGTGCTCGCTGAAGAGCGCCATCACCCGGCGGTTGGCGGCGCGCATGCCGCTGGTCGTGTCGGTGAAGCGCTGGCGCGTTGCCAGGGTGAGGAAGAAGCGGAAGACGCCGGTGCCGATCCGCCGCGAGAGCGTCGGCTTGTAGTCGTCGCTCTCGGCTTTGCCGGGGTCGCGATAGCGCGAGCCGATCACCAGGTCGGCGCGGTCGCCGTAGATCTCCTCCAGCAGCCGCGCCACCTCGCGCGGCGGGTGCTGACCGTCGGCGTCGAGGTGTGCACAGGCTTCATAGCCCTCGCGCAGGGCGTAGAGGTAGCCGGTCTGCAGCGCCGCGCCGAGGCCTTGGTTGAAGGGGAGCGAGGCGACGAGGGCGCCGGCTTCGCGGGATCGCGCCATCGTCCCGTCGGTCGAGCCGTCGTCGATCACGAGCAGGTCGGCCTCGGGCAGGGACTCGCGCACGTCGGCGATCACGTTCGCGACCGAGTCCTCCTCGTTCCAGGCGGGAATGAAGACCAGTGTCCGCACCCACCGATTCTCCCACGCCGCCCGGCCTTAACCCTGTTTGACGTTTGTGTTAGTAACTGCTCATGAGATGGATCGGCATGCGGTTGTGGCTGGCCGGGGCGTTTGCCGCCGTCTCGTTGATCACCGCTTCCGCCGTCTACCTCTTCGGCGACAACAAGCAGGCGCTGGTCGTCGCCGTCCTGATCGGCGTCCTCGCCGGCTTCCTGATCGCGGTCGCGATCACCCACCGGGTCTCGCGGCTCGCCCAGGCGGCCAACGAAATGGCCTCGGGATCCTTCGACGCGCCGCTGCGGGTCGGCGCCCGCGACGAGATCGGCGAACTCGCCCGCGCCCTGGACTCGATGCGTGCCTCGCTGAAGGAGAGCTTCGGCGTGCTCACAGCCGACCGCAACAAGCTCGAGGCGATCTTCGACGGCCTCACCGATGCGGTGATGGTGGTCGACGACGAAGGGCCCGTGCGCTTCTCCAACAGCGCCGCCGCCGACCTGCTCGAGGGGGGCCGCCCGCCCGAGGCGCTGCTGTCGCACCTGCACCGCGCCGCCGAGGTCGGCTTCACCGCCCACCCCGCCCTGCGCATCGGCGACCGCGCCTACGCGATGCAGGCGCGCGCCCTTCCCGACGAGCGCGCCGTCCTCGCCGTCGTCCGCGACCGCACCGAAGAAATGCGCCGCGAGTTCGCCGAAGCCGACTTCGTCTCCAACGCCGCCCACGAGCTGCGCAACCCGCTGGCGGGCATTTCCGGCGCGATCGAGGTGCTGCAGAGCGGCGCCAAAGACGACCCAAAGGCGCGCGACCACTTCCTCAACCGCCTCGCCGAGGACGCCGACCGAATGAGCCGGCTCACCCAGGCGCTGCTCACCCTGGCCCGGGTCGAGTCGCTGGGGGCGGGGGAGACCGAGGTGGTCGACGTGCCGATCGCGATCCGCGACGTCGTCGCCGCGGTCGAGCCGCGCAAACACGTCGATCTCTACGTCGAAGTAGAGCCCGATCTCGCCGCCAAGGCGGACCCGACCCTGCTGCGCCAGGTGATGATCGGCTTGCTGACCAACGCCTTCAAGAACACGCCACCCCCCGGCGCCGTTACCGTTCGCGGCCGCCGCGACGGCGAGAAGGACGTGATCATGGAGGTAATCGACACTGGAACAGGAATCCCGCCGGCGGAGATCGAGCGCGTCTTCGAGCGCTTCTACCGGCGCAGCGAGACACGCAAGCAGGAGGGCTTCGGGCTCGGCCTGGCGATCGCCCGCCGCATGGTCGACGTGATGGGCGGCGAGATGGGCGCCACCTCGGTCGAGGGCAAAGGCAGCACCTTCTGGGTTCGCCTGCCGATCTCCCAACCGAGCCCGACCCCGGTGGCCTGATGAGGACGAGCGGGGGAGGGGCACGATGAGCAGCGGACGCATCCTGGTCGCCGACGACGAGCCCTCGGTCCGCGAGTCGGTCGGCTACGCGCTGGCCCAGGACGGCTTCGACGTCGACGTCGCCGTCGACGGCAACGACGCGGCGGCCAAACTCAGCGGCGACGGGATCTACTTCGACCTGCTGATCCTCGACATCATGATGCCGGGGCCGAGCGGCCTCGACATCTGCCGCGACGTGCGCGCTCGCAGCGCCGTGCCGATCATCGTCCTCACCGCCAAGGACGCCGAGGTCGACAAGGTGGTCGGCCTCGAGGTCGGCGCCGACGACTACGTCACCAAGCCCTTCTCGGTGCGCGAGCTGCTCGGCCGCGTGCGCGCCCAGCTGCGCCGCCGCGAGCTCGACCGCGGCCCGCTCAACCAGGCGGTCAAGATCGAAGCCGGCCCGGTCGCGATCGACCTCGTCCGTCACGTCGCCACCGTGCACGGCGAGCCGGTCAACCTGACCCGCTCCGAGTTCCAGCTGCTTCGCCTCCTGGTCGGCCGCCCCGGCGAGGTCTTCCCCCGCCGCCAGATCATGGAGGAGCTCTGGCAGACCGAGTTCGACGGCGACGAGCGCGCCTGCGACGTCCACATCTCCAACCTGCGCCAGAAGGTCGAGCGCGACCCGCAGCGCCCCGAGCTGGTCGTCACCGTTCGCGGCGTCGGCTACAAGTTCGAAGGCGGGAACCGCTGAGGCGTCATCCCTCGTACTTCCAGGTCGCCGGGATCGACCTTCGTGAAGAGATGGAGCGACTGCGGGGGCTGCCGGTCTTCGCCGCCGGCCCGCTGGCCGCGCGAGAGCCGGAGCTGAAGGTGCGCCGCGCCCGCCGGCGTCCGAACCGTCTTGGCTTCGCAGTCCCCGCCCAGTTCCGTCTCTCCGTCACCGTCTACCCCGGGATCCGCGCCGGCGACGTGCTCGAGACGCTGCTCCACGAGCTCGTCCACCTGCACGTCGGGCGCGCGGCGGAGGCGCACGGCTGGCACGGCAAGACCTTCAAGGCGACGCTGGCGCGGGCGATGGTCGAGGGCTACGGGATCGTCGCCTCGAAGCCCCGCGCCACAACCCACGGCGCCTACGCCGAGGCGATCGAGTCGAGATGGCCTCGCTGATTCGCCCGCGCGAGGTGGCGCGAGCACCGCTGCTCTCTAGGCTGAGGCGCATGAGCGACTACGCGATCAAGAACCTGATGGAGATCGAGGACTCGACCGGAGTCGAGGGAATCGAAGGGCGCTTCTCGCGCAAGTTCCTCGACTCCGAGGAATTGGGAGTCAGCCACTTTCGCTACGCGCCCAATCGTCGCGTCACCAGTGGCCACCGCCACGAGGTGCAGGAGGAGGCCTATGTGGTGGTCGGCGGTTCGGGCCGGATCAAGCTCGACGACGAGACGATCGAGCTGCGCCAGTGGGACGTGGTGCGCGTCGCTCCGCACGTGGTGCGCGGATTCGAGACCGGTCCCGACGGGCTGGAGGTGATCGCCATCGGCGGCACCAAGCCCGAGGGCGGTGACGGCGAGCTGGTGGCGGATCGCTGGGCCCAGGACGATGGCTGAGTTGCCCAAGCGCCGCCTCGGCGACTCCGAGCTCGAGGTCTCGGTGGCCGGCCTCGGCTGCAACAACTTCGGCAAACGCCTCGACCTCGAGGGCACGGCAGCGGTCCTCAACGCCGCGCTGGAGGCCGGCATCACCCTCTTCGACACCGCCGACATCTACGGCGGCGGCGACAGCGAGCGCCTGATGGGGGAGGTCCTCGAAGGTCGCCGCGACGAGTACGTGCTGGCGACCAAGTTCGGCTGGGAGACGAGCGAGGAGGACGCCCCCGACGCCCCCGGCGGCTCGCGCGAGTACGTCCGCTGGGCGATCGAGGGCTCGCTGAAGCGGCTGCGGGTCGAGAAGGTCGACCTCTACCAGTACCACCACCCGGACGGGGTGACGCCGATCGAGGAGACCCTCGGCGCCCTCGACGAGCTTGTGCGCGAAGGGGTCGTCGGCGCGATCGGCTGCTCCAACTTCAGCGCCGCCGAACTGGAGGAGGCTGACCGGATCGCCCGTGAGCGCGGCCAGGCCCGCTTCGTCACCCTGCAGAACCAGTACAGCCTGCTCGAGCGCGGGATCGAGGCCGAGGTGGCGCCGGCCTGCGAGCGCCTCGGCGTCTCGATCCTGCCCTTCTTCCCGCTGGCCAGCGGCCTGCTCGCCGGCAAGTACCGCCGCAACGCGCCTGGGCCGGCGGGAAGCCGCCTCTCCGAGCGCGAGCAAGCGGGCAGCGACGAGCAGTTCGATGTGGTCGAGGCCCTGGAAGCCTTCGCCGAAGCCCGCGGAATTGGCATTCTCGACGTCGCGATCGCCGGTCTTGCCGCCCAACCCGCCGTGGCGTCAGTCATCGCCGGCGCGACCAAGCCCGAGCAGATCGTCGCCAACGTCGCCGCGCTCGAGTGGCAACCGAGCGAGGAGGACCTCGCCGAGCTCGACCGCATCGCTCCGACGCCCCGAGCCTGAGGAAGGAAGCCGACGCCCGGATTTGAACCGGGGACCCCTTCATTACGAGTAGAGCGCTGGACGATTCGGGCCGATTCCGTTTGCTTCGTTTCGCTGACGAATACTGGGATCTGGGCGGCATTAGCTGCTTTCTGACCGATCCCGATTCAGCGTGGCGCAACTATTTGGCAACCACGATTCGGCTTAGCCTAAGCAGAGGGCTCGCGGAGCCTTTCGAGCACCGACTTCGCCGACGCTTCGTCTTCAGCTTGCACTCTCTCTGCTTCAGCAACGACCCCTTGCAGTGCCCCGCTGATGGCGTCCCGCAGTCTCATGGCCTCAGACAAGGTGATGATCGTCTCCGTAGAGACAGCGATCTCCCCTGGCTCCGAGTTTGCGCCGCTGCTATCCCGTTCGACAACCATTGCGGTGATTTCGATGGTGCTTTCTGGGCGGTCGGACAACGCAAGCTGGATCGATTCAATGAGCTTGTTTTCCCGAAGCGACAGAGCGCGACTATCCGCCCAGAGCTGAAGGCGCAACGTGTAGCCCAGCTCGCGACTCCAAGTGATGTTTGCGCTCGGCCACTGCACCGCATCGTCCATGCCGTCAGCTTGCCTAAGTGCTCGGACGCTCCTGTTGACTCTCGGTCTGTCTCGGTCCAAGTGGCAAATGCGCTCATTTCGCAGCCACGATTCGGCTGTATCGCTCCTCCATCTGCTCGCGCCGCCTCGCACTGCGCTCAGCCGACTTGACCTCCTGTACGTAGATCTTCCGGGTGACGGTCGAGTCCTTGTGGCCTAGCTGCCAGGAGACTTCTTCCGCTCCCTCACCCTCCGCGATGGCCCAGCTTGCCGCCGTGTGCCGGAAGCTGTGGAAGCAGGGGATCGCACCCCTTGCGACGGGCACCGGCTCGCCATCGCCGTCCACCTGGTGAAGGATCGGAAACGTGGGCTTGCCATTCGCTCCCCGCGCCGCCGTCTGTGCCCGCCTGAGTGCCCTGCTGACGTTGCGCTGGCCCAATGGCCTGCCGGACCTGGTGCAGAAGACAAAGGCGTCGGGTTGGCTGTAGGCGCTCTTGATCTTGTGCGCGGCGAGCATCTTGGCCAGGAACTTAGGAAGCTCGACCACTCGCTTGCTCTCCTCCGTCTTCAACTCGACCCGGACGCCTCCCCGACGCGAGGCTTGGAACTCGAAGCTGACCGATGCCCGGTCCAGCCCGACAAGGTCAATGTCTTCCCAGACCAATCCAAGGCACTCCGACACGCGAGCGCCAGTGGTTGCGGCGAAGACGAACAGCGTCTTGAAGGGCTCTCCCGCCGCCACCAGCGTTTGGGCTAACTCTTGGTCGGTAAAGAGCCGGTGCTTCGCTGCCGCCACCGTCTTGGGTCGCTCTCCGCTTTCCAGCAGCGCCAGGGTTTGCACCCCGTGCCAGTTCATCCGTCGAGCCGCGTACTTGTAGATGCGCCGCCCCGCCGTGAGGATCGAAGCGATGGTTGACTCTGCTTTGCCCGCTTTTCGAAGCTCTACGACTAGCGCCGCCCAATCGTCTGCCGTAATCCGGTTCAAGCGCCGACCGCCGAAGCGGGGGCGGAGGTGGTTCTCGACGCTGTTCTCGTACCCCGCCCTGGTGGCCGGCCTCAGATCGGCTACCTGGGTTGAAAGCCAGCCATCGGCAGCTTCGCCAAAGGTCAGCCTCGGGTTCGCCTCGAACTGTTCCCCGCGACCTCGACGGGCGAGAGCTTCATCGCGGGCCTTCCGGGCGGCGGAGATCTTCTGCCCGACCGTTTTGTAGGTCTGCTTACCGTCAACCCGAAGCCCGATCTCGTAAACGGTCTTGCCCGCAGCGTTCACGCGGGAATAGAGGTTGTGATTGCCGCGACCTTCAACGCGCTGGCGACGGCTAGGGTTTGCCTTGCTCATAGGACGTATCTCCTGTGGGCCGGACCCCCGGGCGCTCCAACGTCGCGGGGGTCATTTTGATCTTGGTAGTCAATACAGACTACAAGGCTGCGCGGAGGTTGGGTGGTCAATTTGACGGACCCTGAGCGCTGCTCAGTCTCCACCGATCTAGCTCGCTGCGGAGAAAGAAACAGCGAGCGCCAGCCCCGTCCTGGGTGAATGGAATGGACCCCTCAGCCGTCCACTTGCGGATCGTGCTGAGGGGGACCTTGAGATAGACGGCAGCTTCCTTGGATTCCATCCAGCCGTCTTCTGAGCGCTGAGGGAGCCGGTCAGCAAGACGCCCCGCTATCTCGTCTGCGAGCCGGTCAAGAGCGGCATCGTCCAGTGAATGGGTGATTTGCACCCACTACATTTGTGGCATTTACGGGGTGAATGTCAAGGGCAAGTTCTCAAATCTTCCAAGCCCTCAATGAATTCCGATTGATCACTGCCTGCTCTCTTCCTACCGGATGGGGACGTACTGCCCCCCTTGCGAGGGGAACAGTAGTCAATTCCTTCCTCCGTTTTGGTAAACGTAGTCAAGAGACCAGGTGTCTCGAACGGGTCCAGGTCGCGCTTTACCCCGTGGCGGCTTTCGCCCTCGCCTCGACACCTGCTGCCTCCGGCAAGCCGGACGCGGACGGGCATTCATCTGGAAGCGGTGCGCCCGTCTGCCCGAACATCATCCGAGCTTGAACCTCACGGTTGGCGGGACGGCCGCCATGAAGTTGTTACCATAGCTCTGCGATCTGGGGTTTGCAGAGGCCGGGTCGAGAACTTGGGCACACCACCGTTCTCGATCCGGCTTTTGTGCGTTCGGAAGAGGCTAGCACCATCCAAAAGAGAATCTGATTGGGAACGATCTCAGGGTTCTTCTGACTGTCAGTAGTTATGGCGACCGTCTAAAGGAAGTAGTCAATTAGCTTTCCCCCTTCGGTGTCTGAGTTCCTACATGGGAGGCAGTAAAGACGCGGAAGGAACGCCCAGGGCCAACCGAGCGGCCCGCTTTTCGAGGTAGGCGTACGTAACCTGTAAATACCTAGTTGGCTAGGCACAAACAACGGTTTTCAGCGGTTTGCGCTTACAAGGTTTCTGGCGTGATCGGTTCTGAACTTGCAGATCCGGGTGTAGGTTTCTCTCTCGTTGTCTGGATGCTCCGAGCTAGCCCTTGAGGCATGACCTGACGGCTTGTGCCTGCTTCGCGGTTAGCGGATCATTTGCCCCCGCGACCGCGTAGAGGAGATTGCCGACGCGATCAATGGAAGGGCCTCCCGCGTAACCTGCCGCTGCCTTCTGCGCGGCGGCTGCGTTCGACGCTTCGTAGACGACCAAGAAATCGTCCTCGGAGTGCGGAGCCGGAAAGCCGACCGTAATCACATGATTGGTGCCGTCGATTTCGACAGTGGCGACAAAGCTCTTGGGTTCGCTGAACCCCGCCTCGGTCAGGCAAGCCGTTAGATCGTCTTCCTGGGTGGCGATGCTTCCACCGTTTCCGCAGGCGGCGAGGATCAGCGATGCCGACACGGCGAGGAGGTATAGGGCGGCCTTCATCGGATCAGCACCCGCCGTTTTCAATCACGGCGCGAGGCTTGCCCAATGAGACTGCAAGACCGCTCGGGAATTGCCTGACTTTCGCCCCGCCTTCGCACCAGCTTTCGCTGTAGCTCGTGTAGCTGTAGGTGCAGCCGAACCGGGTGGAGCTGAGGCGGTGACATTCTGCGAACGCCCCAGACGGCGGGAAGTACTTCCCCTTGACGCGCTGGACGACGGCATGCTCGGCGCGGCTCTTAGAGAGCGCCAGGGCGCTGGGCACCCCGATGATGCCCGTCAGCAAAGTCACCGCAAGTAGAGCCGCGACGGTCCTTCTCATTGACTACCTCCGTGGTCGCTTGATGTCGTTTGTCCTTGGCCGAGGGGTGACGAGGCCAGGCAGGGCGGTGCGATTGAATCACACGATTAGGCTGTGGAGCCGTTTCGGTCTTCCTGCGAGCGTCGCGGGCTATGGCACAGCCCCAGCGTGTTCTCGCGTCGCTCGGTGCGGCGCTGGCGGATATTCGGCGTGAGCGTGGCTTGACGCAGGAAGCGCTCAGCCTCTCAACCGGCGTCCACCGCAACTACATCGGCGGGATCGAGCGCGGCGAGCGTAGCCCCACTGTCGCGACGGTAGCTGTGCTGGCGGAAGCTCTGGGCGTGTCGCTGGCAGAGCTATTCGCCAGGGTCGAAGTTTGAAGCCTCGCGCCTCCTCAGTTCGGGCCGGTCCCGATCCTCAAGCTGGACGATCAGGACCGACCCTCCTAGTCAATGACTAGTTGTTCTTGAGGATGCTCAATACGGGCACGGTCGTGCCCACAAGGCGGATCTTCATCCGGCTCACCTCCCTTCCCGTCGTCAGCCCCGGCTCCCATGCCGGGCGGGGAAGGCGAAGTTACTCCGAAAAACTTGATCGTCCGACGGTTATGGACCGCGCCGTAATCGTCGGGCGATCCGGCGTGTCTATGCTCCGGCCTCCCTTAGTACCCAACTAATGCCGACCGGGGAGGAGACGCCACGTTGAAGACCAAGCGACCGAAGACGCTGGAGGAGACGCAAGCCTTCGCTGTGGGGCACACCGTCAGGATCGAGGCGCTGACACTCTTTAACGAACGGGTTGCCAGTCCGAAAGACGTTGCGGAGTTGACGGGGGTAAGCCTGAGTCAGGCCGGGCACCACGTCAAAGAACTGCGGGAAGCTGGCTGCATCGAGTTCGTGAGGGCGGAGCCTCGCGGCGGCGCGGTCGAACACTTCTACCGCGCCGTCAAGCGGCCAGAACTCACGGACGAGGAATGGGAACTGCTGCCGGACAAGACCCGCCGCCAACTGGTCGCCGCCGTCTTCCGCAATCTCATCGCTGAGGGTCTGAGCGCGATCCGGTCGGGAAAGATGAGCGCTGACCGCTTCATGCGAATGAGTTGGAAATCCATGAACCTCGATGAGCAGGGACGGCAGGAAGCGGCGGACGAGCAGCGCGAATCGCTGGAACGTCTCCAGCGGATCGAGACGGCCTCCAATAAACGCATGAGCAAGTCCGGCGAGAAAGGCGTTTCCACGGTCATCGCCGTGCTGGGGTTTACCCGGAGCCGGAACGTCGCGCCGTCTGCCTTGACCGGCGAAGCCTGAGCGCTCAGCGGTTACGGTTTGACGACCGGCCGCCGGTCTGGAACCGTCCACCACTCCAAAGGAACAGGCGCATTTTGCCTCCGCGTTTCAGCCTCCCGCTGAACAGGGACGTAGGACCAGACGACCCGCTGGAATCGGAATCGGCTTGGTTCGGGGGCAGCATCCTGACCCGGAGGAAACGCCCCCGGCGGCCACCATCCGCACAAGAGGAGTGTGGCGGTCGTCGGGGGCGCGAACGGACCCATCATGCGCGACCACCACACAGCCAAAGACTTCTCTCGGAGCCGAGACCACCGGGAGGGACGATGAGCAAAGGGGGGAGCGGGGAACCGTTGGACTGGGCGGCCCTCGCTCCCCTGATCGTCCACGAAACCAAGCTCATCATTCTCGAAGCGATGCTCTGGATAGATGAGCCGATATCGGCCGTTGATGTTGAAGCGATGGTGGACGGGAGGATCGGTATGTCCTCGCTTTCCTACCACCTGCGGGGTCTCGCCTACGAGCTTCCGATCCTAGACCTGTACGACGAAGAACGGATACGGGGCGCATGGCGAAAGCTCTACTACTTCCGCGACCGGACCCCCGCATCGAGGCGGAAGAAGCAGGGGGCGTAGGTGTCCACCGTGCGGGAGGGTGGCTTATTTGAGGCGGCACATGATCGCGTCCGCCGCCATCCCCTGCGCCTCAAGATTCTCGCGCTTTCAGTCCGCAAGGGCAGGTCGCTTGATCCCGAAGACCTGCGCCGCGAGCTTCCCGAACGGCCGGCCGTCGTCAAGATCGCATACCACCTGCGGGTACTTAGGCAGGTTGGGCTTTTGCCCACCGCGAAGCCCACCGCAGACCAGATAGACGAATGGCTCGACCGAAGGTAGACGCGGAGCGAGTCAGTTGGTCCGCTGAGCCCCAGACTGCCAGGGAGGGCGCACCGCCTCGGCACGTTTCTCTCCCTCTCGGCCGGGGCGGTGCAGCCGCAAGGCAGGTAGTCAACTCGGAACCGACTAGACGGCGATACCGTTTGCACTGAGCCGGTAATCGACTGGAATGCTGGAAAGATGAAACGCAATCCGAGAATACGGAGAGGGTCGCCAATGCGGAAAGCAGGGGTCGTAGTCATTACAGCCATCGCGGTGATCGGAGCCTTTGCGTCATCTGCTCAGGCTGATGAAACCAAGGTCTCTGCGGAATCCGGCTTGGATCAGACAACGTTTGCCATCCCAAACAATGACTGCGGCGAAATCTGTGGGGAAGCAGCAGAAGATTCTTGTCCGGTTTTTCGCCCTATGGAACCGGCTGAATTGCCGGGAGCTGTAGAAGATATTCCTTGTAAATACAGCCTGGTAGTCAAAAACAGAAAGCTAGGAACCGTCTTTAGCAAGGAAGGTGCAGGACAGGCAGGCGAAGCCGTCATGTCCTGGTACAAGCCAGGGGATTACGGAGACCCGTGCTGGCTCGACGGCAAGACGCTCTCCTGGACCGTCGAACTCTTCTCAGTCGTGGACCCAGGCTGGGAGAGGACCGAACATGGCAGCTTCAAGGTGGAAGCGAGTCCGAGTGCTGGCTGCAACTTCACCTTGCCCCACTTGAGGAGCTTCTGGACCTCACGCAAGGAAGCGCGGCAGGCGATCAAGGTCAGGCTCTACCCGATGTTCGTCTCCCACCTGGTCTGCAAGCGTACGGGCAAAGGCTTCAACTGCAAGACGATCTACAACGACACGACCACCCAGTGTCGAACCACCTTCCGCGCAGTTCGGATGGGATGGGTCGGAGGATCTGAACCCAACAGTTACTTCGTCAGCGTCGGGGTGGTCACCAAGCACTGCCATTCTTTTTAGAAAGGCGGGGTCTCAATCGGCCTCGGGGGCTTCCTGCTCTCGTTCCCTGCGCCTCCGGCGACCAGCGTTCTCGATCATCTGGGCCATCAGGTCTCTCACCGGAGGTGAGTCGGCCTCTGGGATGTCCATAACTCCGGTCCCGATCTCGGTTGCATGCCGTTCGATCACTGTCTTCTCTTCCCAGATCCGGCCTGCCGCTCCCATCACCGTTGCGTCCCCCCTTAGGGGATAAAGCAGCACCTGTGCATGGGCGACCTCGATCATGAAGCGAGCCGTATTTCTCGGCTCATACGGACGATGGTCCTCCGCCTTGAAGATGTCGGGGTAGGTTCCCGTCCGGACTGGCGGGTGGACCAAATCGTTTCGCGCCTTGAACAAGGAGGTGAGGGACTGCCCCGGCTCTCGGTCGTAGGAGATCGGCGACTCCAGGCCGGCGAGCATCGGACCCATGACGAGCTTATCGGTGGTCGGAAGACGATCGGCCGCTTCCAGGTTGCGCCCGGATAGATGGGAAGCGAGGAACTCATTTGCGTATCCCTCTGCGGCGAGGGCAGCGAACAGCACCGTCGCTCGGAGGTGTCGTAGCCGACTGAACACCGCGTCGCCGCGTTGCTGGATCGGCCCAAGTATCGAATCCCCCGAATACCAGGGCGGCAACTCCCGATAGAGCACCTCGGCACTGCCTGCGCTGCGGAACTCATCGAGGGCATGCAGCAGATACGTATCGGCAAGTGACGAAACGGATTCCGGTCCTCGCGGGAACCCCTTCAACTCTTCGGACTTCATCGCCAGGCAATTTTGCAAGCGGGGCGGACCCGTTGAGAACCCGGCGCGAGGTGGTCAAATCCGGGCATCGGTATAGGCGGCGGAACGCAGCGATTCGGCTGGCCGCAAAGCGGTGCAGCATCTGTACCCTGTTTTCTGCCGTGCAAGAGCGCGGCAATGACAAATCCCCAGGGGCGGGAAGCCCCGCAAAGCAGGTGGAAGATGTCTACCCCGACCTACGGTTGGCGGACCCTCAAGGCAGCAGGAGAGAAAGCCGGAACCCGGCTCATGCGGGACGGGACCGACGAGACGTTGTCGATCCAAGCTCGGGAGAGCTATAGCGGCCCAACGGCGGGCTACCTGTTCCTCCGTGTCTGGCGCGAGGACCAGGGCTACTCGATCATGGCGTTCGACGGCGCAGGCAACCTCGCCGCGATGGCGTTCGGCAAAAAGAACGCGCAGGCGTGGGACAACATCCACGCTGCCCTCCGCGAAAAGGGTATCGACAGCCAGGGCTAGCGGTACGTTGGGGCGGCTCCGGCTTGTTGGAGTAGTGCCGGGGTCGCCTCGCCCCGTTCTTGCAGCACCTCCTCTTCAGTCACCCTTCGACTCGTCGTCAGGCTTGGGCAGTCGCACCTCTCGGATCACTCTGCCATCCGGTCCCCAAATCAACGCGGTGGCCTCCCCGTCTTCCTTGTTGCGAAAGTGCTTCCGTCGCTTCGCCCATTTGTGCAGCGCAAGGACCACGGCGGCAAGCGTCGCGTCGATGGCGTCCGCCTCGGCATGTTCGAGGACGACATTCAAAACGTCTAGCGCGACCTGTCCGGCGCTCTCTTCGAGCTTCGCGTGGAAGGAGCCGTCAAGCGGCGCGACCTCCACGGTCAGACCACTACCGCGAAGAATCTCGGCTAGTTCCGTCAGCTCGACCTGAGCAGCCTTGCGATCTTCTAGCTCAAGGTTCTCAAGGATCACCGAACGAGCATATGCCTACGAGCGACGTTCCGGCGAGTAGTCAATTCGGCATCGGTATAGACGGCCGTACACGGTTGTCCGCCCTCAGAAAAGGGGGGGTGGGGGAGGAACCAATAGGGGGGTCTAGAGGGGGCGGTGCAACCAAAACGCAACCAGATCGGCCGATTGGCTACCAGCGGTGTCTTGCCGAGAACGAGAAATTCCCGCCGTAGCGGGGATTCCCGGGAAGCCGACGCCCGGATTTGAACCGGGGACCCCTTCATTACGAGTGAAGTGCTCTACCAGCTGAGCTACGTCGGCAAGAGAGCCGGAAACCGCTTCACGATGCGGATATCGGGCTACCTCCGTCGCTGATTTTACAGGCCCAGCCCGTGACTGTTGCTCGCAGTTTGGGGGAGTTCCGAGCGGGTTTGGGCCACAGCGCCCCCAGTCGTGGCCCAAACAGCGGCAGCTACCAACTTGGGAGTTGGGCGGGGATTGAACCCACGAACCCACGGCACCCCCACCATGACTTTCGGTCGGCGGTTCTCGCTGACTCACCTAGGCTTGGTTCCTTGAACCGGAGGACGGTCCTTATCGTTGGAGTCGTCGTGCTCGCGCTTTCGGGTTGGCGGCTGCTCGCGCATTGGGCGGTCGCGCCGGAAGCCCAGCCTCGGTCGCCTGCGGTAGCGCACCGGGAAGCGTGCCACCAGCGAATTGCAACATGGGAAGCACGAAAGCGGAGCGGAGAGCTACACAACCGGCATCGTCCGCCGAGCTGCTAAGGGTCGGCCCGCTTCCCATCGCCGCATCGGGGGACCGGCTCAAGCTCCACACTTCCCGCCCTCGGCCGACCTCTACGAAAGGTAGCGCGGCGGATGTCCTTGGCTGCCCCGAGCCTCTGGATGCTGGCTGCGCGGGAGGCCACAAGTGTGGTCGAGGTATCGTTCCTCCGATCTTGGTGAGAAGCCGAGCAGGGGCAGGATGGCGTTGGGACTGCGTTGCTGCCGGCATCGCTCTGCTGACGATTGCGCTTGCGCTCGTCGAGACCGCTTCGGTCGCCGCGGCTTCGGTCGGCGACATCACCGAGTTCAGCAGCGGCCTGTACCCGGAAAGCTCGCCGAACGGGATCGCGCCTGGCCCCGACGGGCAGCTTTGGTTCGGGAACTCGATCAACGTCCACCCGAACGCCATCGGGCGCATCACGACGGCCGGGTCGATCACCGAAATTTACGCACCGGGCGAATACATCTGGCCCGAATCGATCGTCCGCGGGCTTGACGGAAATCTCTGGGTCGCGGACAGCACGAAAGCGATCTACCGACTGACCCCAAATGGGGAATGGACCATGTTCGACAAAGGCCCCCACAAGGAATTCCGCCCCAACGAGATCACCCGTGGGGCCGAAGGGAACTTCTGGTTCACGGTGGTCGGAGGCGAACCGCGCGCGATCGGACGGATGACCCCGGCAGGGCAGATCACCGAATACCGGGCCGGCCTGAATCCGGGCAGCTTCCCGGACGAAATCACGGCCGGCCCGGACGGCAACGTCTGGTTCACTGACACGGGGACCACTCCGGCGATCGGCCGGATCACGCCCAGCGGGGAAATCACGGAGTTCAGTGAAGGCCTCGGGCCGGGAAGCGTCCCCGAGGGGATCGCCCGCGGGTCGGACGGCAACCTGTGGTTCACGAACGCGGGGACCAATTCAATCGGGCGGATAACGCCGACGGGCGAAGTCACCGAATTCGGCGTGGGTGCCGGCAGATACCCGCGCGACATCGCTCCGGGCCCCGATGGGAATCTCTGGTTCACGGTTCCGTGGCCGTTCGATGGCACGAGCTTCATCGGCAGGATCACGACTGCTGGTGTTGTCACCTTGTTCAAATCGGGCCTCAACCTCGGCGCCTATCCAACCCGGATCTCCCCTGGCGCGGATGGGAACATGTGGTTCACGGACTCCGGACGGCCCGCGGCCATCGGAATGATCGAGACCGGGGCGCCGCCGGCCGTCGAGACGCCACCGAGCATGTCGGGTGGCGGCGAAGTAGGAAGCACGCTCGGGTGCGAAGGCGAGAGCTGGAAAGTCTGGACCGGAGAAGTCCCCGCCATGCCCGCTCCAGGAGAAAGCCCGGCTCCGGTGCAATGGACGCGCGACGGCAGCCCCATCCCGGGCGCGACCCAGCGCACCTACACGTTGGGCTCCGACGACCGCGGCCATTCGATCAGCTGCACCGCCGCCGTCGTCTACCCCCTGCCCGATGTCGTGGCGACGGCGACGAGCGATGCGGTCACCCTGCCCCCGCCGCCAGAGACCTCCGAAGAACCGGACTCTCCGCCTGAACAGTCGACGCCCGAAGAACCGCAACGGCAGCCGGCCGGAGAACTGACAGGGACGCCGCCTGCCCCTCTCCTTCGGCAGTCGACCGCCTCCTCGAGCGGCGCGACCTTGATCGCCTGTCTGGATAAAGGACGCTTCCGCTACCTGGCCCACCCGAGCCGGTGTCAATTCTTTTCCTCGACCAATGGCTCGCGGCGAGCCAGGGACATCAGGGCGAGGGGCATTCGCTGGACGAACTGGGGAGGGGATCGAGCCACTGCCCATGGTCGCAACGGCGCCGGGAAGCCTCTCGGCATCGTCGCCTTCCACCCCGTGCGCCGCGGCGGAACCGCCGCTTACTACGGATTCGTGAGGCTGCGTTCGGGCGGCCGGACGGAGCGCCTCAAGCTCGCCGTCCAGGGGTACGGCGGATAGCCGCTCGCGGCACGATGTTCTTGTCTCGGTTCCGGCTGATCAGCAGTCGTCCACTCGACTCATGAACTTGGCCAGCCCGGGCCGGGGCCGGGGGGGCTGGCGCGTTTTCCCGGTAGCGACAGATGTCGGTCGTAGTCCGGGTCGCCGGGATGCCAGATGCCGAGGATGTGCTCACCTCGGATGTTGACCGTCACATGAAGTTCTCCGAAGGCATCCTCAAGGTCGAGACGCTTGCCCACGAAGACCTTCGGAAGACTCGGTGCTGCGTAAGGCCGGTTTTGGGGTGCTCCGAGATCGACCATTGCCACCACTATCGACGGACGACCAAGTGTTTGGAGGACTGGGTCGTCGTGGGGTCCCGGACCGCCGTTCATCGCCTCACCGCCCCAGCCACCGAGGAAGGGGGCCAGGCCGCCGCCGTCCCTGTCGAAGATGGACCCGGCCGACGACCAGACAGATCCGGTCCTCGCGACCGACCATGTTGTCGATCGCATAGACGTTTCGCGCAAGGCAATGATCCCGCTCGAAGGTCGATACTTCTCCCCGCGCGTGTGCCTCGTCGATCTTCTGGGCGACGAGTCTGGGGGACAGGGGCCGCAGCCCATCCCTACGTATGTCGGCGATCTCATGTTCGAAGAGGGAGGTGGAGTGGAACGCGAGCAATCGACGACCGGCGAAGAGGGAATGGAATTCCTCCTCGCGCTCGATCAGTTCGCTCGATAGGTCCGTCGTGAACTCGGTGGAACCCGCAAGTCGTTCCGCCTCCGGCCAGCTCGATTCATCATCCAGGCCGACGATCTCCGGGCTCGCTGCGCTCATGCGCACAGCATCTCAAAGCAGATAATCGACCTCTGCTACTCACGACTTCTACACTGTCGCGTCATGCGCTACCTGCACCGATTCACCTTCCTCGCCTTCGAGGCAAATGCGATGCTCGACAGGGGTAAGAGCCTAGATATTGATGAGACGCGTGAGAAGATCGGCAGCGGGGATTTGATCGACTGGTTCGCAGAGAGCTTTCCTGGCGAGGTCGATGTGAGTCTCTACGACGACAACGACAAGCGGGAAGCCGCTCACGTCCTTGCCGAAATCAGCGGTGGAGCCAATGCCCGTCGCAAGTTCGGTGTCGAGAACGGCGGACTGCAGCTGATCATCGCCCTGTGCCTGCAGGCCATCCAGGGCGGCGAGCAGGCGTATGCCCGCGACCCTGACGGGATGCCGGGCGGATGACCCCTCTTCCCGGCGGCGAAGACGCGAGGCAGCGGTCCATCGGTCGACCGTGGCTTCTGACCTTGGCGACTCGACAAGTCGAGCGCACCGCCGGCCCCTCACCTGTCTACAACGAGTTGACCCAGATGTCGCATCTACAAATCCCCGGCGAGCCCGCCGCGATCGACTCCGAGGGTGCCCCGACGACCAAGAAGGCCGATCGCGAGACCGGCGAGGACCAGAAGGGTTTCTGAGCCTCGGCGGTCCTGATCTTCACCAACGAGCTCGACGTCGCGGCCGATTTCCTGGTCCGTGAGTTGGGGCGCCGCCAGGTGCCCGTAGTCCGTGTCAATGCCGACCGCCTCTCCGACTGGCAGGCGGAGCTGATACCTGGACATAGCTGGCGCCTCGCCCGCGGGGAGATGGCACTCGAATCGAAGGACTGCAAGGGGGTCTGGTGGAGGCGTCCTGATCTGTCATTCCTAATCGGATCCCGCCCGCTCGATCCCGCCGAGGAGGAGGTGGTCCGGGATCAGTGGCGAGCACTCCTGCTCGGCCTGGAGACTGTCCCCGGGCCGAGATGGATCTCCTCTCCTCGGGCGATCCGGGCGGCGGAGGACAAGGCCCACCAGCTATCCCTCGCCGGGGCGCTCGGCTTGGACGTTCCGCAGACCCTCTGGACCAATTCGCTCTCGGCCGCGCGGTGGTTCGTCGGCAATAACGAGGGCGTGGTGGCAGCCAAGTCGGTGACCTCTGCTTGGTGGGAGAAGGGGGGAGCGGGGTGGTTCGTCTTCGCGGGTCGGGTGACGGCAGTCGATCTGCCGCACCAATCGGATCTCGCCGCCGCGCCGGTTGCGTTTCAGACGCCAATCGATCCCAAGCGCGACGTACGGGTGACGGTCGTCGGGAGCCAGGCCTTCGCCGCCGTCCGGGATCCCGAAACAGCCGAGCTCGGAGAGGCCGCCCCTCTCGACTGGCGCCGGGGTGGCGATCTACCGTGGGCTCCGCATGAATTGCCACGCGACCTGTCCTCGCGATGCGCAGAGCTGGTTGCCGCACTCGGGCTCAACTTCGGTGCCATCGATCTGCTCTTGCAGCCGGATGGCCGATACTGCTTTTGCGAGATCAACCCGAACGGCGAGTGGGGCTGGCTCCAGCACAGCGGGCTACCGATCGCCGAGGCACTGGCCTCCCTGCTGATCGATGGGTGACGAGAACCCCGAGAAGCCGACTGTAGGGGAGCGCATGGGCGCCGCCGCCCGCGCGATCCCCGGTTGGGGCCCGGTCCGGAGGGTCATGCTGAGCGCCGTCGCCGAGTGGCTTCTGCCGACCCCCTCGACCTTCTACTTCAACGCCGTGAAGATGCCGCCGCCACCTGAGTCCCCCGAGCTCCCCGACGCAGACTGGGTGAGGAAAGAGAGCCACGCCCTTCTCGATCGAAGCGAGGCTCGACGCAGGGCGATCGAAACCAAGGGACCCGGGTTGGCGACCATCAGCGCGATCTTTGTCGCTGGCGTTCTGGTCGCGCTCGCGAACGGTTGGGACCGGAGTACGTGGCCCGGAAGAGCTCTGCTCGCCGCCGCCATCTTCTACGCCCTCGTCAGCCTCCTGGTGCCGATCTACCTGGTCGGTCCACTCCGCCGGCAGACGATCAGGAGCTCCGAGCTAGCGGAGGCGGCCGAACATGGCGATCCCGAGAGATTCCTCGCCGAGAAGGCACTGGCGGGCGCGGCAATCAACGACCACGACAACCTGTCCCTGACCAACCTTCAGGATGCCGCGCGCAAAGAAGTCTGGTTTGTCTGGCTGCTACTGGTCTCTTGGCTCATATTGGTGCCGCTGACCGGGGTCGCCGAGCGGCTGGCGCCCCCCTCTTGGGAGCATCCGCGAGCGACCTGCCAGAGACCCTGCCTACCCTCGCCTCCGGGGCGCGACGAAGGAGTGATGGCCCCGATCACCGTCCCCGCCTCCGGCACGGGGCATCGCTGAAGTCCGCAGACCTCTAGCCCGGCGTCGTCGGCGGACCGGTGTGCGCTGAACCCCGCTGACCCGAATGCCGCTGTCGGTCCCAGGGGGCACCACGTAGATCGGCCCCGAAGCGCTTCTCGAACTCATTTTGCCAGCGACGAAGCGGTGCCCAGTCGCCCTCGGCTGCCATCTCTTGCGTGTATCCGGGCTGTCCTGGCAGGCGACCGTAGGCATCCATCGCCGACGTCGCGCCGCCCTCGTAGCCGATGATGATCTCCGAGTTCGGCGTCAACGGACGAGGGTCCGGCATCAGCAGTGCCGTCTCGCCGACCTCCCGCCAGCCGATCTTTCCGTGTCGCTCCGGGTATAGCCACTCCTCCTTGCCGCCGGCGACGTATCGATAGGCCCTCAGCTTGATCAGCTGGTTGATGGCCAGCACGTCCGCCTCGCTCAGCTGTCGACCCTGATGGATCTCGAGGAAATTGAACATGGCGGCCCGAAAGAGATTGGGGTTCGGTCGGGGCTCCGTGGGCGGCCGGTACGGATTGCAGGCCCACGATCGGTTGGTGAGGATCAGGAGCCGATCCGGGGAGAGCGGGAAGATCGTATGCGTGGCATGAAATCGGATGTCAGGATCGTTCGCGCCTCGGGTGTAGAGGGGGTTGCCGGGCGCACACGCGTGGTTGTAGACGGTTACCGGATGGTCGGAGATGATGAACTTCGTTGGCGACTCTGCTGCGTCGACGATCTGCCAGACGCACTCGGCCCAGATCGCGCCGTAGAGGCTCCGGAGGTGGCCCATGGCCGCAAGGACGTCTTCCCGGCGCCTGCCCCTCCTTACCCCTTGCAACCAGTCGAGGCCCTTCGGGGTCCGGACCTTCTGGGTGCTCATGAAGATCATCAGGTCCTGAAGCACCTCTTCGTACATACCGTCCCAGCCGTCGGCGGCGAACCATTCGACCGCGCGTTGCCCCCGCCGGTCGATCTCGCCGAAGAACGTCTTCTCCAGCTCCCGCGACTCGACGCCTTCGAGGCGCGTCGTATAGAGGTCGTCGATCGAAAAGCAGCGACGGGTCCCGGTCCGGCGAAGGGCTTTCCGTTTCACCTTCCTTCCGGTGTCGGTCTTGAGCGTCCCCGGTTTCAGATCGAGGAGGAAGAGCTCACGGTCGGGGGCGTCGCCGGGGATGAACCGGCGCTGGTACCACTGCGGGACATAGTGGTTGTTGCGGTACTCGGCGGACACGCATCAACTCCGGTTCTACAGGCGACGGGCCTATTCACCAATATGGATGCGCGGCGGATTCCCCGCGCATCCATATTCACCCCAGAAGTTGTGCTCCGGCAGCCCTTCGTAGGTCAGACGTACGACGGTGTACTGGAGTTGTCCTTCGCATTCGTGGAGTTCGCTGAGCACCGCCTTCCCGGCGGTGCTTCCATAGCCGCGCGCGCAGTCGGGTTCGCAGGTGTCGTAATAGATCGTGCCGGTCGCGACCGCTCGTGGCGTCCCCCAATTCGACCAGATCAGGTTCCTGCCTTCAGGTCCGTCGGTCGGCGCGACGTAGAGCCTCGAGGGCTTCACCATCCCCGGCCCATAGGTCTTGACAACCGCCACTTCGGTGTTGCCCGCGCAGTTCGCCCGAAGTGAGTCCGCCGCAGCCTCGAAAGTGCGTTCATGCGAGGAGAAGGATGATGGGCTGGCCGAGCCAACGAAACCGAGCCCAGTCCCGCATTCGACGAACCCGTAGACAATCCGCCGATCCCCTTCGACTTCGTAGTCCCAGCGGACGGCGGCCCGTCCATCGACGGTGACCGGACCGAATCCGATTTCGTGGTAATCGGGAGACTTGCTGGTCTTGATGCGCGACCCTTCCTCCGCTTCGACCGGGTCCTGCCCTTCGACGGCAGTGGTCCCTTCTGCCCGTGCGTAGGTCGATTCCCCATCGGTCGCCTGTCGCCAAACATTGGGAAAGTACGGAGGCTCTTCGGCGACTGCCTGGTCTCGGGCCCATCTCGCCGGTGGTTCGATGCTGTAGATCTGGCCCTGGATCCTCCGACGGTCAGCGGTGGTGTCGGCTGGCGTGGATCGCGTCGTCCCTGGCGGCGAGGAGCTATGAGCCGGGTTACGGACAGTCTGTTGCGCGTCCGCCTCACGCCCGGTGCCGCTGAGATTGCCACCATTCAGGAGGACGGCGCCGACCGCGGCGAAGGCCGCCAGGAGAAATCCAGCGCCCACCAGCAACAGCTGGCGCCTCGGTCGGCGCGCCGACGCCATCGAATGGGTGGCGGCGTCTGAGCCGACGAAGATCTCCGTCGGTAAGGGTTCGGTCTCGCCAGGCTCCTCGGCTGATTCGGAGCAACCAGTCGCGGCAATCCCCGACGCGACGCTGTGCTCGTCTGAGGCGACGGGTCGCCCGTTGAGCGTCGCTGCTGCGGCTCTGGCGAGGTCACCAGCAGACGGGAAGCGATTCGCCGGATCCTTGGCAGTTGCTCTCGCGACAACGCCGTCGAGCACGCCATCTCCGGGCACCGGCGGGACGGGCTCGTTGACGATCTTCCACATCTTCTGGGTGTCGGTCCCGGGAAAGGGACGCGCGCCGCTCAGCATCCGGTAAAGCACGCAGCCGAGCGAATAGACATCGGTCCGCGCGTCGATCCACCCGGTCTGGACCTGCTCGGGCGATGCGTAATCGAGGTTGACTATCAGCTGGCCGGTGTTGGTAAGCCGGGTCTCGTTTCCGTCCATGCCACGGACGAGACCGAAGTCGGTCAGGTATACGCCGCCTCCGCCGAGGACCCCTTTCAACAGGATGTTGGCGGGCGACACGTCGCGATGCACCAGCCCGGCCGCGTGGGCTGCATCAAGACCGGCGGCGACCGATCCGAGGATGCGAACGGCATCGGTCGACGACAACGGGCCGCTGGCCCGCAGCGCCTGCTCGAGATTGATCCCCTCGACGTATCGCATCGCCAGATAGAGACTCCCCTCGACGGAGCCGGCGGAGAGGATCGGCACGACGTTCGGGTGATCGATTGCCGCGGCCGCACGTGCCTCCGCTTCGAAACGACGACGAAAGCTGATCTGGTCGGCCGGCGAAGGGAGGACGATCTTCAGCGCAACCCGTCGTCCCAGCCGCTCGTCTTCGGCTAGATAGACAGAGCCCATCCCGCCCCGGCCGAGATGACTCAGTATCCGGAATTGTCCGAGCCGGTCATCCGGCCTGAACTCACTACTATCCGCAGTCGTCGTCGGCGGCATCCAGGGGCGCGGAGCATATCGGCGCGCCTCGGGGGATACTCATTCGATACCGAGCTAAGAGCTTGTAGATCCAGCTCCGATGGACTCCGTGGGCCGCAGCTAACTCGCTGACTGACCGTCCTTCAACTACGTGCGCCTCGACCAGGTACCGCGCCTTGCCATAGGAGATCTCCCTTCGTTGGGTGTCTCCTATGTCTCGACACAGGTGTCGCCTATCTACTGAAACCGGACACCGTCCCCCCGCCATGGATGAATTCCGCGACGGCCCACCGGGGTCGAGGCGCTTCGGCCAAACCTTTAGCGCTCAAGGCGAGTGTCAACGAATGTTTGATCGTGCAAATCCGCACTTTCTGACGATCTGAGCCGTTTATTGGAGTGGTGGTTGGACGTTGGAGCGATCCAATTTCTGACCCAGGGGTGGCGCGTCTGGCGTCTCATCCGTGAAGGACGAAGAGGGCGCCCCACGGGGCCCTCGGAAAGCCGAACCGAACCAAGAAGCAAGGAGATAAGGCATGTCACCTCGATCGCGTCAGCTGGCCCCACGACCGACCCTAGTCGTCCTCTGCGCATTGCTGATCTGCGCCGCCATCGCCGTGGCGGCCGCAGCGACTGCTCGCGCAGGGGAGTTCAAGATGGTGGCGTGTGCAAGCACGTCTGGAGCACCCCCCTATGGAACTGAAACCAACACGATCAGTGCTCAGCATCCCAATGGAATCTTCGACTTTGGCAACTACTGCGGGGGCGCAGGAGGCGATCCGCCCGGTGATGCCGCGTTCATGCGCATTTCGGAGCACGAACCGTCCGGCAACGCCGGAGAAGGGGCCTTTGGCCGGTTCGTCTTCGAAACGCCGTGGTACGTGCATTTCAAGAGCGGTGGGGGATACAGCAGAGAGCCAAATGCGTTCAACGACGGCTGGCGCGCCCGCTTTTGGGGCATGGACTTCAACAACAACGGCAACCTCTTCCTCAATCAGGGTGCCGGCCTAGCCAACTCAGGAGTCAACTGGGCATCCTCGAACATCTTCGGCTCCCATCTCTGGCCGTTCGGCGGCTACATCGATTTCCATCACTTCTACTACGAATTGCTCTGCGTTCGCCCGGCTGGCTGCGACCGGGCCAACTACAACGCAGTCGACGCAAACGGCTTTGTCTTCATCCTCAACGACGACTCCCCCTCGGAAGTCGCATTCACCAACACCGGCTCGCCGCTCATGCAGGGAAGCTGGGTGCATGGAACCCAACAGGTCTTCTATGACTCCGGAGACAAGGGCTCAGGGCTGCGCTTTGAGCGACTCCGAATCGACGGGACCGATCGAAACGTCGTCGACTTCCAGGCCTTGGGGCTGTGCAACGCTACGTCGACCCAGACGAACGGGGAGTTCGCGCGCAACTTCCAGCCCTGTTGGGTTGGCGGACCGTTTCACAGGGAGTGGGACTTCGACAGCGCCGGTCTCACCGACGGCGCCCACAACCTCTCCGTCTGTACCCAGGACTACGGCCAGTACATGGGTCTCAACGGCACCGGCGGGGAAACCTGCGTGGCCCAGACGATCCGGGTCGACAACCATGCCCCGGGTGCGCCCGCTGGACTTGAAGTAACCAGCGCGAACGCTGCTCGCTACCTGCAGGAATTCGGAGCCCACTGGCAGCTGCCGCCCGACTCGGGCAGCCCGATCGCCAAGATCCACTACAACGTCGTCAATGCCGCGAACGAAGTAGTCGTGCCTGAGAAAACGATCCCCGGCACGAACCTCTCCGCTTTGGCGAAAATCGAAGGTCCGAGTCAGCCCGGCGCTTACCGGCTCAGGGTCTGGCTGGAAGACGAAGTCGGCTTCCAGGGTCCTGCCTCCACGGCGCCGATTCCCCACGACACGACGCCCCCCGCGGCACCTCAGGACATCAACGTAACGCCGCCGACCACGAGCCGAGGCGCTCAAGGCTTCGATTTGCGCTGGCATAACGTCGTCGATCAGGGATCGCCGGTCGGCAAGGTCCACTATCAGCTGCTGAATGCGGCTGGCGCGGTGGTGGTGCCGACTCAGACAGTCGAAGGCGACAACGTCCAGGCGATCCAGAATCTGGAAACCCCCGAACAGCGCGGCAACTACACGCTGCGAATGTGGCTCGAGGACGGCGAGGGCAATGTAGGGGTGCCATCCTCGGCGCCCCTCGCCTACGAATGTGTGCGCTCGAAAGTCAGCGGCGGGTCAGCCATCACCAGCGGTCTGGGTGAAAAGGGCGTCGCCGAAGAAGTCGTGAAGCAGGGCCAGGGCTCGATCATTCGGGGCAAGCTCGGCGGCGCCGCAGGCGGCGTTGGGGAAGCTCCCATTTGCGTGTTCAGCAGGGTCGTCACTGAGCAGAAGCGTGAATTCGTTGGCCTCGCTGTCACTGCGGAAGACGGCAGCTATCAGTTCCCGATTCCAGCCGGTGCATCGCGCGATCTGAGCGTTGCGTATCGCTCGGGATCGCGCGAAGTCTCCAGCCACTCGACCCTGCAGACGATCGTCCACCCGACGTTCAAAGCGACGAAAAAAGTTGTCTACAACAAGACCTACGCCAAGTTCACGGGCCATATCCCCGGCCCGGACAACAACGAAGTGGTCGTTGTCGCGCAGGTCAAGCGCGGCAAAGGCTGGTTGGCCTATCACCGCTACCGGACCCGCAACGAAGGTGAAGTCAAGCTCGTCTACAAGTTCAACAAGACGAACGTGCCGACCGAATACAAGATGCGGCTCCAGGTTCGAAACACGGCGAGCTACCCCTACGAGGAGGGTAATTCCGACGTGTACTCATTGATTGTCCTGCCCAAAGGAGCCCGGCGGCACTGAGCGGCCGGAATGACCCCCTATAGGACGTGGTGTGTAGCGGGGCCGGGCCCAGGTTTGGGCCCGGCCCCGCGCTGCGTTCGGGGTGGCAGCTGATATGGCCGCGCATCCTCACAGTGCACCGAAGGGTCCGACAGCGCGCGGCAGGCTGAGCCCGGAGGCGTCTCGCTTCTACGAGGGCGTTTACTCCGCAGCGAGGAAGGGCAGCCTGCGCGAGCTTCGACGCCGGGGCTGCAGCGAGGAGGAGGCCGAGGACTTCTTCTCGACGGCCTACGCGAAGGTGATGGCGGGCGTCGACCCGGTGGCTCGACGCTTTTCGGAGCCCGAGATGGTCAACTTCGTCAAGCTTGCCGCAAAGCGCGTGATGCTCGACGAACGACGTCGGCAAGGCCAGCGGCCCGAAGTCGAGTTGAGCGCGGTCCCATCGCTGAGCGATGCCGGCGCGGAGAGCCCCGATGAGGTCGCCGTCGAGCGGGAGGCTGTCGCGATGGGTCGCGAGGCCCTGCAGATGCTCTCCGACCGCGATCGATTCATATTTCGCCAGCGCCATCAGATGGATTTGAGCCCCGAGGAGATCCTCGAGCGCACTCCGGGGTTGAGCCTGCGTACCTACCGCAAGATCATCCAGCGGGCCAACGGGCGGGTGATGGCCGCATACCAGCGGATCGAAGGCGGCGAGCGCTGCGAGGAGATGGAGGCCGGCCTATTGCGCCGCTACGTCGCGGAGAAGTGCGAGGAAGCCGAACGGCTCGAGGTGGAGGTCCACCTTGCCCATTGCCGCGCTTGCCAGATGGCTCAAGCACGGATGCGCGGCTACCTACTCGACGTCGCCAGCGGCTTGGCCGTCGCCGCCACGTCCGCCACCTCCTATCGCTACGGAGTTCTCGCTTGGCCCGCCCGCTTGGTCGATGCAGCTTCCAGTGGAGCGAACGGCACGATCGAAGCCGGCCGCGCCGCCGGTGGGCGAATACGTGACTTCGCCGTCCGGGTCATCAGCGGCCTGCCGGGCGGTGGGGGAGACGCGACGGTGGGGCAGGCCATCGGCGCGACCTCGGTCAAGGTGGCTTCGGCTTGCGCGGCGGGGGCGGCGGCGGGGGTCTGCGTCGCGGCGGGGGTCGTGCCGGGTATCGGGGGGATTGGCCTGCTTGAAAGCCACGGCCACCACCATGCTCAGCCGCATCGGAGTGTCTCGCGCACTCACCGCTCGAGTGGATCTCCGACGCTGATCGATCGTCTGCCTGCCGAAGCGGCGCCGACCCCATCGGAATCGAACCCACCGACTCAAGCGCACACGAGGCATCAGGCGAGCGCAGGCCAGGTCGGCTCGACTGAAACCTCGCGCTCTACGTCCTCGGAATCTGCCTCCAGCTCACCCTCCAGCGCGAAGGAATCGAGCAAAGTAACCAGTGGTGAGTTCGGGGCGGAGTCGGGCCAGCCGGTAACGCCGCCTTCGAGCCCCTCTCCGTCGCCCTCGCCACCGCCGTCTTCAACTCCCTCCTCGGGATCGGGAAGTAGTGCGTCTGAAGGTCAGGGTGGCTCCTCGAGCAGCAAGAGCAACGAAGAGTTCGGGATGTAGTTCGGCAGGTGCTGCCCAGGCGGGCAGCCCGTCAGGGTCGCTCGTCTAGCCCGGTCGCGACCGTGCCGGTGGCCCGTGCTGTTGCTCGGCGCCTGGTGTGTGGATCGAGGGCAGTGGACTGACTTCAGTGATTTCGGGCTGGGGGGTGTCGCGGGCCGGGGGTGTCGCGTGTGGGGGTCGGATGTCCGTGCTTTCGAGCGGGTGTCCAAAAGACCAACCAACACACCAGGAGCCCTCGATGGCACAGAACGACTACTTCTCTTTCGGCGATGAGGAACTCGAGAGCGAGATCGATCTTGCCGATCTCAGCGAGGGCTATCCCGACCAGGCTGTAGCGCTCGCCGAGCCCTTCGACGGGATTCCCGCCGGCGAGGACGACCTTGGGTCCGTCGCGGAGAGGGCTGCGCGCCCCCGAGGCGACTCCACAAAGGGATCGTCGGAGAAGCGTCTGCCCTCTTCGCGACGGACCCTGGTGCTTGCCGCGCTGGCCTCGGGTCTCTTGGTCTTGTTCCTCATCCGGGCTGCGATCTCTGGCCTTACGGCCGGAGAGCCTGTCGCACGGAGCCAGGCCATTCCCAGCGTCACTCGGCCCGCCGCGACTGCACCTGTCGATCTCCAAGCGCGGCAAGCCGAAGCCCTTCGGGCCAGTCGCCAACGCGCCGCCGAGCGCCAACGCGCTCGCAGGCATAAGGCGCGGACGCGGCGCCGGGCTCGTCGTGGCCGCCAGCGCGGCAAGGATGCCCGGGCGCGGAGGGCCGAGCCCGAAGCGGTCTCCTCGGCTCCGGAAGCGCCGGCTCCTGAATACGTCCCACCGACGTATGAACCCGCCCCGCCGGCGAGTTCTCCGGAACCGGCGCCAAGCCCTCCCAGCGAAGACCACCTCCAAGACGGCTCGCACTCGCCGGAGTTCGGGCTCTAGGGGTCGACGTGGAGGCCGGCGCCAATGCAGGCCGCGCTCGACTCGCGGACCTTCGCTCCTCGGCGCGCTATGGGCGACTGCGCTCGCGGGCGCCACGCTACGCCTTCCTTGCTGCAGTCGTGGTGCTCTGCCTCGCGGGGCTGCACTCGATCCTCTCGCCGGCCGGGACGAGTGCGCCGCCTGAAGCCTCAGGACCGCCACTCGACTTCGCCGAGCAGAGCTTCGCGCTGGCGTTCTCGCACGCCTACCTGACCTACGACGCCGCTAGGCCCGAAGAGCGCGAAGCCGCGCTTGAACTGTTCAGTGCGTCGGGCTTCGAAGTCGGCGCGGGATTCAATCCACCCCAGGCCGGCAGCCAGCGGGTCCAGTGGGCGGACGTGGCCCAGGTCCAGCGCCCTCTGGCCGGCGGCGTGAGCATCACCATTGCGGCCAAGCTCAGCACCGCCGCGAAGCCCGTCTACCTCTGCGTGCCGGTGGACCGCGGGCCCGGCGGCGCTATCTACCTCGCCGCCTACCCGTCCTTCGTCGGGCCGCCACTGAGCATCGCTCGACCGGCGAGTCAGGAAGGCGGCGAACCGGTGCACGAAGGCGAAGTCTCAGCGCTCGTCAAGCGCACCCTCGCCAATTACTTGGCGGGCGACGCGGAAAACCTCTCCGCTGACCTCGCCGATGCGGCGACCGTCACCTTGCCCACCAATCAGCTGCAGCTGCGGGGCATCGAGCAGCTCGATTGGGTGAGCGGTAACGGCGGCGGAGCCGTGCTCGCCACCGTCGAGGCCGCCGACCCCCGGGGCGGCGATTACACGCTGCGCTACGAGGTCGGCGTTCGGCGCTCGGGAGCCGTGGACCCCCAGCTCGGTCCCGGCTGGCGGGTCACCTACGTCCAAGCGATCTCACAACAGAGCTGACCGCGATGAGAGCGGCCGGCGACACCCACCAATGCACACCTCGAGGAGGCGAATGCACCATGCGCAGATTGACGGCGCTGGGGGCTTTGCTCCTCGTCGGCTTCATGGGGGTCGCTGCCGCGGCGCCTAGCGCCGACGTGGGCCAGCCTGTCCCAGCGATTTCCACGATGTCCCATGCCGACGCGGCGATCGGTCGCGGCGGGGGAGCCAGTGAAGGCGGCCAGGGCCAAGTCGGGTCAAAGACCGCCACGCTGCTGCAGAACGAACTCGCGCCGCTCTTCTTCATCGTCGTCGCGATCGCGCTTACCGCCGCCGTGTTCCAGCGGAACACGGGCGCCGCGGTCGGGATCCTCGTGGCGGCGGTGGTGATCGGAGCCTTCCTCCTGGTCCCCGACCAGGTCGAGGCGTTCTACCGCTCGATCTACAACTTCGTGCTGTGAGGGCCAACGGTCCTCACAGCACGAACCGACTGGGCTGAGCGGAGACCGATGATGGTCGAGTCACGGGGGATCCAGCTGCGCGGATTCCGGCGGGTCTTTCGGATCGAGCGGCGACTGTTTCGGTTCGACCGCTGGCGGATCCCCTATCCGCACGGGGTGCCGCTGCGCGGCATCGGCTACTTCCTGGTCCTCGAGCTCACCGCCTTCGTGCTCTCGCGGATGCCGGTGCTGGGCCTGCTGTTGGCCCTCCCGAGCCCTGTGGTCCCGTTCCTCGGCCTGCCTGCGGCGGGCGCCTTCTTGCTGATGCAGGGCCGGATCGACGGCCGCCCGCCTCACCACGTCCTCGTGTCGCTGCTGCGTTTCTCGCTCAGCGCGCGATGCCTCGCGGGGCTCAGTCCCTGTCCGGGCCAAGGCGAGGCGGTGACGCCGGTCTCCGAGCTCGCGGTCGCCTATGACGGCCGCGAGTCGTTCCCGGTCGCAGGGCGGATCAAAGGCCCGGCCAAGATCACCTTCCGCTATCCGGCGACAGTCTCGGTTGAGGGAGTGCCGCCTTGGGTCAGGGATCCGGAAAGGCGTGCGAAGCGGGCCCGCCGCTACCGGGTTCGGAGGCGACGCGGGGCGGCACCGATGCTGCGAGGCAAGACCCTCGGCGTGCCGGCTGATCGCGAGGTGGTGATCGAGTGATCGGTCTATCGGTCGGCCCACAGCCGCGCCCCTCATTCATCTACGGCAACATCGTCTTCGGCCGCGACCTGGCCGACGCCTGGGCGCTATACAAGCTTTCGAGCCAGAGCTACGCCGGACTCTCGACCGGGCGAAAGCTCGAGGTGATGGGGCAGTTGGAGGGCCTCGTCCACCGGATCTCGGCCGACTTCCAGGTCCTGCGGATCTCCCGGCGCTTTTCGGTCCGCG